>Ga0207757_100502_pt1 | contig 24717 bp, 27 predicted proteins | sample A23P3SouthBayCA_2_FD_187752 | JGI IMG/M metagenome (GOLD analysis project Ga0207757, IMG submission 187752) | Aerobic enrichment media microbial communities from Eden Landing Ponds, California, USA - A23 P3 (2) (SPAdes) | ecosystem: Environmental > Aquatic > Marine > Unclassified | place...
GTGGTCGCGAGGTGGTTGGCCTCGCCGGCGCCGTTGGTGACGACGACGCGCGAGCGGTCGACGCCGCGGCGCTCGGCGATCTCGGAGCGGAGAGCTGTGAGACCGACGCTCGGCGGGTACTGGAAGCTCTCGGGTGCGCCGTCGGCGTACTCGCGCAGTCCCTCGCGCAGAGCCTCTGGCGGGTCCCAGTCGGGGTTGCCACTCACCATGTCGACGACGTCCCGGTCGGCCCCGGCCGCGTACTGTATCACCCGGAAGAACTCTGGTTTGTCATAAGAATCCATGAAACACCACCTTCCTTAGAGTGAGACTCGGGACATGGACTGGTTAATATTGTCCTCTGTCGGCGCGGCCAGGTACGGCTCAATCGCGTCGTAACTCGACCACCCACCGAGCGCCATGACGATCCTGGGGGAAACGTTCTCTTCTACCAGTAGGTGATTCGCCCAACACCGCCGTAGGTCGTGGCTGCTGACACGCCGGTAATCTGAGTCGCCTGTGGCTTCTGCCGCGCGTTCGCTGGCCCGGTCAACCCAATCCTGCACAGTTCGTTTCGCCCGACTCACAAGCCGCTCACTGTCGCCTATACCCTTCTCTTGTGTGTAGCGGTTAATCTGTGCCTCAAACTCTCGGGGAAGCCACGTCTCGCGGTGCTTACCCCCACGGTATTCGCCGGTCGTGTCCTTGCCCGCCACTACCTCAAGCTCGAAGTGCTGACCGTCCGACCGCCGGGAGATGTGTTCTGGCTTCACGTCAAGCACTTCGGCCACCCGTAAGCCACAGTCGCCCATCAACCGGAGGGCGATCTCTTGCTGAAAGGTGTCGGTGGCTCTCGGTAACTCTCTGTATTCGTCTCGACTGAGCCAAACGTTCCAACTGCCGTCTTTGTTCCGCTCGGTCCGCATACGTGATTGTTCGGACTATCGTGCAATAAACCAAGTCCGCCAGGGGTGAATCTCGCCCGATAGGTGGGGGCCAGAGGTGTATTCTTGCACGTTTCTGTACAAACACGAAACCGAATCAAGTTAACTTGATTTTGGTTAACCAAACCGCCCCATCCAGTTCATAGATACCAGAGTTACGGAACCACCGTTCCGAGAAATCGTATGTTCCCATGGGAACATCGTCTGTTCCCCGCCCCTCTTGATGTTCTCGGGCGATTTCGCGGACTGTGGGAACAACATTATCGAGTAAGGAAGCGTACTTTGCCACCTTACTTCGACTCCACCCCAGTTTCTCACCTATCTCTGCCTGTGTATGCTCTTCTCGCAACCTGTCTATGTAATCCACATTCGCCAGCGAGAGAAGACACCGGGGCAGATAGTGAATGAGTTTGAGGAAATCCTAGCGATAGAGCAAGACCGGGCGAAAGAGCGGAAGGCACACGGTGAAACAGCACCGGGCAAGTCTAAAGAAGATAGTGACGCTGTGGGAAATGTTTCCCAGAGCGATTCACCGGAACGCGCCCGAGAGAAGGCAGCAGAGAAAATCAATGCGGACGTATCCGGGCGGACGCTAGAGAAGGGCAAAGAAGTGAAAGAGAGTCGCGGTTACGTGTTCAACACGTAGCCGTCGCCCGTGTCCCGAACCCGTCCGTCCTTAGCCAGTGTTTCCAGTCGGTCTTTCACACTGTCCGGGTCCGCTTCGATTTCCGGGGCTATCTGTGGCACGGTAACGGATTCACCCTCGAATTTCGTTCGCATGGCTTCGAGGATTTGGCCTTTCGTCTCTTCTATCTCACCGCCGTCCGTGGTCGCGGTGAGACTCTGCTGGTTCTTACCCCCTACAGTGATAGTCGTCTCCGAATTAGGATCGGATATATCCGTGATTCCAGAGAGCACAGCCGTCAACACACCGTCACGGTCTTCTACCTTCACGTTCTCTATCTCGACCGTTTCATCCTCGCCCGAATCTGCGAACACATCGGACCCTTCGATCACGTAGGGCATGATACCGCCGTCACCGTCTACCAGGTGGCCTTTGCCTTCTAACCACTCTGGCGGGTCTATCTTCTCTGCAACCGTCGCCCGAACGGGACCTTGGTGCATCCCTGCGCCACAGTCCGTGATCCACTGCTCGTCGCCGCCTTCACCCTCGGTGGTGTCAACGACCAGTCCCGCGGATTCAGCGTACTCTAAGCCCTTCTCTGTCAACGTCATGCGGTCAACCACATACTTTCGCTTGTCCCACCCACGGAGCGGGAGCGAAGTATCACTGTAGTCCGGGTTCGACGGGTAGGACTGTGTGTAGTCGAGCGCGTGGCTACCGCGAAGGGCTTGGTGCAGCGTGTCGTGGGTGTTTGAACCCAGTTCGTAGCCTTGGTCCGTCGCATACTCTTCGTAGATCGTCGTCACGTCGGGCTTGACCACGTAATCGTCCGGATCATTAGTCAGACACTCTTTGGCGAACTCTTTCATCGGATCGGCAGTCTCTTCGTAGCGACTGAGCCGTTCCATCGGTGGCTCTTCGAGCGACACGTCGCCGCTATTCTCCTTCATTCGCTGGATACCGTCTAACGCGAGATTCAGGAACCCACTGAGTGCGTCCGGCGTGGCCAGTTCCTCTTCTAATTCACGTTCCGGCCTCTTCTGTTTCTCATACTCGCCGGTGGGATCGTCTACGAACGTGAACGGCAGTTCAATCGGGACGATCCGGGTTGCTATAGCCCGCTTGTCCCGCTCGCCAATAATCGGCGGGTCGTTGGCCGCGAACATCAGGGTCGTGTTCATCGTATCGGAGAACGAATCACGCCCCTTCGGTTCGATTTCCATCTTGTCACCGCCGGTGATGTCCTTAATATCGGCTGTATTCCGGATCTTCTTCCCGTTGATTTCACCGGCGATATTGGCCATGCTGCCGTACATGGTGTTTTTGCTGAAATCGTTCTCACTCATTTTACTGAGCTTCACACTCTGTACGTTGCCCTCTTCGCCGTCTACACCATCCAGCAGGTCCCGCACACGGTCGAAGAAGACGGATTTGCCATTGTCCGAGTCGCCGGTGAGAATCAGGAATTTCTTCCATTTCCGCTCGTGTGCGTCGGGGACGAGAGCGTGGCCTACCATTTCCATCATAGCCTTCGCGTCCCCCTCACGTTCCGTGAGTGTGTCCAAGAAGCCTTCATACGGGCCCGTGTCGGCGTCCGAATTGTAGGTGACTGGCACCCGGTCGACAAAGTAGTAGTCCGAGCTGTGGGGTTTCAGATCCTCTGTGAAGAGATTCAGCACACCATTGTTGGCACAGATATGCGGATCGTCAAACTCACCCCGCCCGTTCAATTCAGACGGGTGAATATTGTTCTCTTGGCGGAGTCCGGCTAGTATCTCGTTCTTCTCATTTCGCGTCCAGTCGTCGTCTAGTCCGTCGTATATCTCTGCTCTAATCGGCGCTGTGTTGTCGTTGTAGACGCCTGTCTCAGGGTCATAGAGTTGCAGATCCTCAGCCCCGATAAGCGTCATTACATCGTACTTCCGGTCAAGAAGATCGCGTGCAGCTTGGCGGCCCTTGTTTTTGCTACACTTTTCGTAGATGTATCGCACGTCCTCCCACGTCCACACTGGGGCCGACTCGACAGACTTGTAGTTGCGTGCCGTCGCAGTGGTGGCTTTCTCGCCGTCAGGGTCCCACCACTTGTTTTCTAACCAATACAGGGCCTTGTTCTTGGCCTTGACTGGTAACTCATCAACACCGTCCGGTAGGGCGCTAAAATCGTACCAGCCTTCTTTTCGGGCAAGGTATTCGAGGGCCGCATCCGGGACAATCGAATCTTCGCCCACGTCCCCCGCTTCGCGGGCGTTACTCCAGGCTTCCCATTTCTGTTTGCCTGAAAGGGTGTCATCGGTACAGATCTCGTCAAGGCTAACGTAGTCCTCGGGGAGAATCCCTCGCGCTTTTAGACGTTCGACAGACGGTGGGTTGTAGCTCCCGTTATCCATCTTGCGCCATACACCGCGCACCTCCTTCCGGGCACGGGCGTCGTCATAGCCGTACTGGGGCGTCGGGTTGGCTTGGAGATCCTGTAGAATGTCCTCCTTTGGGAGTCCGGCGCGCTTGCCGAGAGCGGCTGCGTACCCGATTAATTCCCAGTTGGCCGTATTCAGCAGTTCATCGGACCGTTCGCGGGCGCGGAGCACCGCATGGTACTCGACCGATTCACCCTCTGGAATATCCCACTCGGCGGGTTCGTCGCCGTCGTAACTCACGTTCTCCCGAAGCGCGTCCCCCACGTCCGCATGGGAAGGTGTCTCCGGGGTGTCGCTGTCGTCGCGCTCGGTGGCGAATGGGTCCGTTGGTTGCCCCTCTGCGTTGTTCGTGCCTTGGCCGAATCGCCAACACAGCTCATCAATCACATCCTGGCCGTCTACCACGTCGTCGCCCGTCATGGGTCGCTCACCACCTCGACGTGATCGCCAGTCATAGCAACCAGGCGCCCGCTTGAATACATCTCGACCATCGGTAGGTCGTCGCCCACAAACGGTTCGTCGTCAATATGCCGCAGGAACTTGCTAAACCCGCCCGGTATCTCACCAAACAGGAATTGGTGAACACCCTCACCACTCTGCGAGATTTCGGCGTATCCACCCGCTTCTTTCAGGGACTCAGCACAGACGGGGTGAATTTCGCCCGTCTCTGGTTCGCGCACGTCGTCCCAGTCAAGGAGCGTGATAGGGGCGTGGTCGCCGCCACCGACTGGGATTATGATACCCAGCCCCAGTTCGTCAGATAGGACACGATCCGGAGCGGGGAGATCGGGCATCCCGACAGGGTGGCCTTCCCAGTTCGCAGGTTCACCGAACGACGTACTGGGGTGTTCGTCGTCGGAGAGTCCCCCGTTCCACAGGCACGGTTCGGCGTCCCCGCGGTCGTAGGGTGCAACCGGCTGTTTCGTCGGTTTGGCGTCGTCTTTCGGGTCGCCGTTAGTTATCTCTTCGCGACGAACGGCAAGCACCCAGTTGACCCACCAATCGCGTTGTTTGAGGGTCGACGGATAGAACGTGCGCCCGGTTGGGCGGGCGTAATAGGTCGTCATAGTATCACCTCCGTGGTAGATGTGTGCCCCCCCGGTGCACATGAGCCCCCTAGGGTGCACATTTTGACTGGCGTCACGTCTGGCGATTTCTCACCACCATGTGCGGGTGTGCACCCAAATTCGCCTATCCACAACAATATGATACTACACTTTTCCTCCCTCTTCATGCGCGCCACGCGATAGATTGAGATTTTGGGTGCACACCCGCACATGGTTTCGCGAAACCGCGATACGTGAGACGTTTTTTCGATGTGCGCCCCCCTCCCCAGATGTGCGCACAAGGTGCACATTTCCCGAATATATGACACACCGAACATCACTGCTCGCCCCCAAGTGGCGCTTCAAGGTCAATCTTATCTGCCCGTCGCGCCCACGTCGCACTTGCACCGAACCGCTCCGCGATCTCATCAAGGTGCGACCGGACAGTAGTCTCGCCAAGCTCCGCCTTCTTCGCTATACCGCTGCTGCTATACCCCAGTTCACTCCACGCGATTATCTCGGCCTGTGTATCATTCAGTGGGGCCGCGCGTTTGAGGTACTGGCTACGGCGGTCGATCCACCTCTCTTCGTCGTCGCGCCAATCAATCATCGCCTTCCCCCCTGCAGAAGATACAACCTGAGTCAGACAGTTTCGCGGTCCGTTCGCTCAAACTCCGCCCGCACTCAGGGCAGTCCCGGCTTGTGCCGACAGTCGGCGGGCCGCTCATGCTTCGCCCTCCAGCAGGGCTTTGGCTAGTTGCCCGAGTGCGCCGTCTTGATCGGCCAGGTCCTCGATACCACCTTGGGCCAATGTCTCACCACAATCCCGGCAGCGATACAGGGTCGTCTCGTCGCTCTCACCGACGCGCTCAAATTCGCCCGTACAAGAGACACGCGGGCAACTCAGATTTGCCCGACTCATCGCTCAAACCTCCCGAGGTCGGCCTGTTCACCATTGTCACGGCGCTCGCGCCACTCCTGGTATAGATCGCCCAAGTCCTCGGGCGAAACCTCACGATCCAGCTTGGCGCACCATTCTAAGAATTGGGCGGTTTCGTGGGTGTTACGCCCGTGGTTGGGGGGATCGTTGTCCTCACCGGACAGATCGCGGTCGTCGACAAACTCTCGACGGGCCGCCATTAGGCGTCACCCCCAACGATTGTATAGGTTCGCCCACACTCGGGGCAGGTCTTGGCGTCAAGATCGTGGCGACACTCGGGACACTCGCCTTGGCCAAGCAACCACAGGGCGCGGGTCGCGTCACCCCGCGTCGGTGCGTGCCCCTCAGTTGCCACAATCGGCCACCTCCGCTAGCGCTTCGAGCGTTCCCTGTGGAAGCGGGCCAGCGTAGTACCGGGCGTACCCGGTTTCGACGCGGGCGATAGCCCCAACAGGGCCGCGTTCGACTGTAACAACTGAGTTGGCGAATTGATACTCTTCGGTGGTTTCACGTCGGTTCGCGTCGTTGCCCCCGGTAGGCCGGGAGCGGTGTGCGTTCGTCGTCATCTTTGGAAAGGGCCGCCGAACGCGCCGCGACCGGCCACATTCTCAATCGGTGCGTATATGGGCAAAGCGCCCCAAAACCAGAGTGTCTAGGCCCTGGTTGGGGGTGCTCCCCGACCGACTCAATCCGCGCGTAGCCACGGCGTCGTTCGCTACCTTTCCGGTTGTGACGCCAGTATAAAAGTTGTTTTTAGTCACTCGGAAACGTATTACGATGTTTCTATAAGGACAGAATTCTATAGCAGTCGCTTAGAAACAACCTTTTTCTGTGTGGAAACGTATACTACGCATATGGCCGCGGAAGATACTGAACCACCCGATAAGAAGGTCGACAAGGGCGATATACTCGATGTCTTCGAGAAACGGCCCGGTTTGCCAGCCGACGGTGCAGATGATAGCCATGTTGGTAAGTGGGAACTGAGTAGCGCAGAGGTGGCGGAACTCGTCAACCAGAATCTTGATGGGCAACAGATTAGCCGACAAGCGATTCACCGCCGTCTTGAGCGAATGGATGAGGTCGTCAAAATCAAACACGGGCGGACAGTGACTTGGCGACTTGCCAGTGACAGTCTGACCATTGCCTCTGTTGACCAAGGTGGTTCTGACGGTGGTGGCGGCGGTGGCGCGGGTCTGCAGATGGAAGCGCCAGGTGGGGGCGGAGACTTGGGCGAGATTGTGGAGGACGCCGGGAGCGAGGAAATGGACTGGGGGCAACCGTTAGTGCTGCAAGTTGAGTCAGAGGGCGAGGAAATTAAGGTGGAGTATTCAGCAGAGGAGGCGGATGGGTTCCGGCGACACGCGGTTGATCAAGGACAGACTGTTGAAGAGTCTGTGAGGGAGATAATGAGCTCGTCGGGTGCTCGATTGGAGGCCAAGCAAACGTACACCTCCAGCGGATTTGTCTCTTGGCTGACGGAGAAATGTTACAAATGGGGGGTCAAATCCGTCGGCTTTGGCGCGGTGGCACTTGTGCTGTCGCTAGTCGCCCGTTATGGATATCCCACCACCCCCGAAACCGCTCACGTCGCCCTCGGAGCAGCGCAAGTTGCGGTGTCAATGGCTGCTCTTGGTGGCGCGTTGGCTCTCGGAGCCAGCATCATACGGGTCAAGGTCCTTGACACCCCCGTGTCCGACCTAATACCGTGGAGGGGCGGTGAGAACGCATGAGCGACTACACCACGCTTGCTATTAGACAGGATGTGCGCCCGGTCTTCGAGGAGGGCAAGGCGGCTGTTGCCGCTGAGTTGGGCGACGAACCGACGAACGACGAGACGATCCGGGAACTTGTCGAAGCCTACCGCGGCGGTGACGCGTGTGGCGCGTGGCGAGGTGACAACCATGATTAGAGATTATCTTACCAAGATTCGACGGCGGATCTTCGGACTGGGGGGAAACGAATATCGCGTAAAAACGGCGTTCACAACCACGGACGGCACACACGTCCCAGCAGGGTCTATCATTGAAGGTGAAGAGCGTGGGGAAGAGTTGGCCCCGATCAACCGAGAGTATGTTCTTAAGCGGTTTGAGGAAGTGGGAGAGTTCCCGGTTATCCGGGATAAATACGAGGGGCACAGATTCGCTGTGATCCCTGGTGAAGCGGTCGGTGAACAGGATACGCTGATATATGCTGATTCGCTTGAGCGCCCGGACGGTGAAAGCTAATGTTCGGAAGTGACGACCCTCGCAAAGACGCCAAAGAAGAGCGCGAAAAAGAGCGGAAACACCGGATGCACTCTCAGAATCTCAGTGGGAGTGTAGGCGACGGCCAGAACTCCGCTGAAGTCCTCCGGCAACTCTCTGAGATTGACGATCTCCCGATTGGCGAAGACGATCCGGTCATGGGCCAGCTTACCAGTACCCTGGCCAGCACTGCCAATCTGAGCAAGGAAGACGTGCGCTCGAAAGAATGGGTCTTCGAGTATATCCGTCTCGCCAATGAGGCACAATATCCCCCGCAATACGGTATCACAGGCGCACGGCGGGCGTGGATGTATGACGATATGGAAGAGTACCGAATGCCGCAGGATAATCAAGACGCGAGTACCACCGAAGCGTTCGTGGATAACGCGAAACGCGCTCTAACCCGGTCCGAAGACGCGAAAGTGATCGAAGAGTCCACCCGGACTGTGAGTGAGTCCGTCGTTCGGGACGAATCAAATGACGACGGTGGTAGTTCCGGCCTGCTCGGTCGGATGGGACTCAAATAATCATGGCCGTCAACGATTCCACAGAACCGAACACAGAGGTTGAGGATGAAGAGGGGTTCGTAGCCAAGCAGCGAAAGAAGACGATCCTGCAGAACCGCGCCAAAATCGATGAAGTGGCCGAGCGCGTGTTTCCTGCGACAGCCCGTGACGAATACAGTGAGATGTATGCCGCGCGGATGTTTCACGAATCTGTCCGGGTTTACGTCATGTCCATTGAACCGCTCTTGCGGGATTTCAGCCTCAAGAACGCCGAACACGCCTATCTTCACGCACCGCTGGGAGAGGTGACGCTCGCCCCACCGCCGGAATTTCAGTCAATGCCGAATGAAGCGAGAGAAATAGCAGAACGTGGGTTTAAGCTACTCTCTGAACCGATTGAACCGGACACGAAAGAGATTGAGGGCCTGAAAGAAGTGATCGAACGGGACGGCTACAGTGAATCGTGGCGGGTCCACGTCAACTGGATTGACGGGTACAAAAAGAAACACGAACCGCCACAGTGGGAGACGATTACAGCCGAAGAGCATATGCCGAAAATGGCACTGCTGAATGCTGTCCGTGTTGCTGATGAGTTTCTGCAAGAGGCAAACGTCGGCCTGTCGGTCGGTGGGTCGCAGGAAACTGAAGCGGACTATTCGGATATTGATGAGGTGGATTCCTTCTGACCATGCACCTCACAGACACGAAGTGGTGGCACGACCTGATGCATGGAATTGTCGGCCCACGGCAGGGTGGGGCGCGGATTATCATTGATAGCGAAGACGCCAGTACCGGCGTCGGGAAGACTGGCCTCTCGGTGTATCTCGCGCTCTTACTCTGTCGCGCCTTTGGCTACCAGATAGAGAAGGAGGATCTCACACTCTCCGGGGCGGCGTATCTTGAACGGTGGCGCGACCACCCCGGCGCGGAACAACCCTCTGTGATCATCCTCGATGAACTTGGTGGGGCAGGGGCCGGCCACTCCCGGAAGCCCATGCTGCAGCAAAACGTCGACCTGGGGAACGCCTGGCAGCTCATGCGAAAGAAGCGAATCGTGACTATCGTGACGCTCCCGCATTGGTCGAAGGCCGACAAGAGCCTCAGAAAGCAGGCAGATTACCGTCTGTGGTGTCTGCGAGAGCCTATCGGATACTTCCGCCCCTACAAGGTGGGGGCGACGTTCAACGACGGGAACATTCAGACACGCGGGTATGACGATGTGGACCGGATTCGCTTCCCGAATTTGGACGGGAATAATTCACCGGTCTACAACTATCTCGACAAACAGAAAGACGAACTCCTTGCGAGTGGGTTCTTTGACGCTGACAAGCTTGAGGGTGAAGAGGAAGACGACGAGACGGATACCACACTCACCGATAGCGACAAGACCCACATCAAGCACATGGCTGAATCCACCGGCGCGACACAGACTGAAATCGCGGATGTGTATGACATTGACCGAAGCACAGTCTCGAAGATTAAGAACGAAGCATTGTGAGTAACCTAATCGCAAGACTGCAGGCGGGTACTCACAATCCGATTCTTGCTAACCGCAAGACGCGAGCGTGATTGTAGCCTGCCGTTCGTGAGTGTGACCAAAGCATATACTCTAACGCGCGTACTGGCGAGATCGGCGTTCCTTCGGCGGTGAACTGTCCCGGCGTGGGTGACGTGTCCTCGACTGTCACCGCACACTTCTCTGCAGGTGTGTCCTGTCACCGTCTGCTCACCGCTGCTAGAGTTGCTTAGAGAACCGAGAGGGGTAGCCCGTCTGAAAGCACCAACCGACTCAGGGCCGTCTCACGTCCGTCTCGTCGTCGCGCATGGTCCGGTTGCTCACCCCCTCCCCGTGTGTATGTGTGTATGTGTCCACCCGGACAGTGGGCGTGAACCATATTTCCCCGATATAGCTACAGACAGTAGGATAGAAGGCCGTTTTCGGTACGTCAGGGGTAGGGGTTGCGGGCGACAAACCACCCTGCAGATTACACCTTGAAGGAATCGGCACTGCCGGTCTGTACCTCGTCGCGCATACCGTAGTTATTGAGTAACCGCTTGGCCGGTTCGCGCCCGACACGGGCTTTCTGTGTGAACTCGAAGAGGGTGGCTGATTCCTGTGCGTACCGTTTGACTTGTTCCGGCGTAAGGTGGTTCGGCAGGTCGGTCATGGTTATCCAACCAGTCGGCGGTGCGTCCCACAGCCCGAACACGCAACGCGCTCGCGTGCCCAATACGCCTTTGCGCCACAGTCCGGGCACTCAATCAGGGCCGTCTCAATCAGCACTGTGTCGCCCTCAATGTCGTCGACACCCCAAGCCGTCGTGCCGTCCCATTCAACCGGCGGGTCCTGGTACAACCGTCTGATTCGGTCGACCGACCCATCAACGGGAAGGGCGTAGTTCATGGCCACTCCCCCAGGCCGGGAATAGACGGCCCGCTATCGCTATCGTCGCCACCGAAGAGCGGGGTTGTCTCAATCCGTTCGCCAGTGAGCGGCCCAAGGAAATCGGTGAGGATCCCCTGTTCGTCGCTGTCCACATCTCCCGACTCACCACTGTCAAGACTCCCGAACTCAAGATCCGGACGCCGCCGCGGTCGTCGCTCGGTCTGAGTCGTCACGGCAGTCCCGTAGGCTTCTGGATACTGGAACTCCGTGAGTGTCGGATTTGCGGGTGGGTTTTCCGTTGGAGTGGCGGCTTCCGTTTGTTCGGTTACACGGGGTATCTGTTCCGCGCGTAGGTCAAGGCGTGGTTGCTGTGCCAATGTCGGCGTCGGCGTCTGAAATTGCCCCGTGTCCTGAATCGTCTCTGAGAGAATATCTGGCCCTGTCTCTTGGACAGTCCGCCCGCGCTCTCGCAGGCCAATATCCCCCCGTAGCTCTTGCACCTGCGACTGAATCGGGTCGGTCGTCACATCAACCTGCGCGTCTTGTGCCTGTTCAATCCGTTCCTGTTGCGGTTGCGTAACCCCAGGAAGATCCACATCGTTGGCGAACAACTCACTGCCTTGCGCCGCTTCGAGGCGTTCCTGTTGGGCCTGTGTGAGCGTGTCGCTGTCCACATCCTCCGCAAGCGGCACAGTGTCCTCGGGCGTCTGTGGGATTCCCTGTTCAGTCACTAGGTCGCTTTCCTGCGCCTGTTCAACCCGTTCGGTCGTCTCTTCCGTAACCGTCTCACGCCCGATAACCGCTTGCTCCCCAGTGGGGAACTCTCGACGTGGCGCGAACAGATCCTCTCTCTGTTGCTGTTCGCGGACACTCGGCCCCGGTTGGTCGGGTTCGGGCAAGTCCGTAACAATATCCTCGTCGGTGATTTCACGGGTGTCCTCTTCTTGTTCCTGGCGTCCCCGCTGAATGAGTTGCTGTGTCCGTGCGCTAATCGGCAACTCACCCGAACCCACACTTGGGTCAATGGGGAGTTCCGTCACGTCCGTTTCGCCGGGTTCTAATTCACCGCTGAATTGGTCGCTTTCGGGCACGGACAGCTCCGACACGTCGCCCTCAGAAACCGATAGCTCCGACTCAGGCACGGCGTCGGATACGGGCAACTCACTCTGTTCCTGTGGCGTGACCGGGATTTCCTCTTCCTCTTGCACAGTCCGCTGACTGAAACCTACGAGGTTGTATTCATCGGCCAACGTCGCCGCGCCCGTCGCTGCCGTAAGGCCAGCAAGGACTAACACGCCCGTCCCGGTACTCGCTGGCTCAGGGACCGCTACCGCCGTCGTCGCCAAGGCTGCCGTCTCTCGGCGGGATGGGGCAGCCCACTCAAGACCTGAAACAACGTTAGCGGTGGCACGGTCAACACCTCGGTTAAACTGTTCTGCGGAGGGGATATTCACACCGGTCGCGTCTTCTATTGGCTCTTCAACGAACGCGTCAATCCCACCGGACACGTCTTCCTGCGTGGGCACATCAATCCCCGTCACGTCTTCAATGCCACCCCGAAGATCGGCCCCACTCACCTGGTCGGCAAGGCCGCCGGTAATATCGTCAATAATCGCGTCTTCTGTGGGGATCATAATCGGCCCGTCGCCCGGTGCGTCAAGGCCGGTGGTATCCTCTGCGAGAGAGACAGCATCGCCCACAATATCGCCACCGAGCGGTTGGCTGTCCGTTTCTTGCGTCGTCGTCTGTGTGGCCGTAACTCTCGCCCCGGTTGGACTCTGTACCACGGACACATCACCCGGACTCACACCCTCAAGGTCGGCAGACACTTCTTGCTGTGTCTCTTCAACGGCCTCTGTTGCTGACCCAAGCCCGCCGAGTGTGCCAGACCCGAACTCGGTGGTTGCGTCAACGCCCTGAGTATCTTGGAGTTCACCTAACTGAACCTGTTGGCGAAGGTCCTGGTCAAGGAACAGTTCGCCGCGGGCCACATCAAACCGGCTTTGGTCTATCTCACTCTCTTCGGCAATAGCCTGTTCAATTTCCGTTTCCCGTGCAAGCCGCTGAGAGGTTTCTGTGCCCGCTGCGAGTTCGTCCGACAGGTCCACGCCCTGCGTCTCGGCAAGGCGCTCTCGCGTCTGTTGTGCCTCAAATTCGGCCTGCAATTCCTCGACTTGTTCCTGTATCTCAATGCCACGCTGTGCCGACTCTGAAATCTCCACCTCATCACCTTCAACGTCGACCGCCCCAGGGCCAAGGTCCAACCCTGTCCGTTCACTCAATGCCGCAGCAACACGTTCATCGCGGAGTTCAAACTGTCGCTGTAGGGCTTCCGCCTGTGCCTCTGCCTGGATACCTTCAACCACAGAGTCGCGGAGTTCAGCCCCCTGATTTGTGAGTTCAACCGCCGTCGAATCAATCCGTATGTCCGTGTCGATCTGTTCATTGAAGGTATCCGCGGCAAGGGTACGCCGATCCTCGGCGGTGAGTTCGGTTGTTACGTCAAATTCAGTATTCAACCCCACCGCGCCAGTCTGTAGTTCGTCGGCCACTATCGGGCTGACCGTCCCCACATCTGTCGGTTCGATACGCGCCGCTTCAATCTGCTCTTGGACGGCGTTACCCAAGACAAACTGCCCGTCTTCGCGTTCAAGGTCAGAGGCAGAGACGCCCGAAATGTCAAAGCCCTGTTCGCGGATTTGGGCTTCAAAGTCTTCTGCGATTAATGCCCGCTCGGTTTCCTCTATATCTAACTGCCCTTGGTCAAAGTCAGCCTGTTCGGTAGTTACGTCAATACCGGTTTCCTCTCTAAAGCGGTCCAACTGTGCGCTTTCCGTGAGTTCAATCCCGTCGTCGCTAAACCGCACTTCGCTCATTTCAAGCGCGTCGTCACCTCTAAAGGTGTTCGCAACCTGCAGTTGCGTTTCCTCTGTGAGTTCCACACCACCCGCCGTAACGTTCACATCGTCTCTGGTAACGCGATTGTAGGGCGTTTCAGCATCCAGCTTGTCTATCGCGGTGTCTAGCTGTGCCTGTTCAACCGCTTCCCGCCCGGATTCAGTGAGTCCAAACCCGCTTTCAGTCCGCTGAATGTCCGCTGTTGAAAGGTCAAACTCATTCGGCCCCGATCCGATTTCGCCGAATACCTCGCGGCTAATCTGGTTCCGTATTTGGGACGTAAGATCGTCTGCAGCCTGTCGTTCCTGGGCAAAGTCCGAAACGGTTGCTTGGCCGTCTTCAATCTCTATATCTGCCGGACTGATACCACTCCCAAACTCTTCGGCAGCTTCCCGGCGTTGCGCGGCTTCCGTAATGCTAGCCCCACCGCCAGAGAGGGCAATATCCGCCGTCGTAAGGTCAATATCCGTCTCACTCTGTAGGTCGTCTACGGCTTCTTGCCGCCTGACTTCGGGCGATAGTTCAACGCCAGAATCCGTAAACTCAATATCGTCTTGGGAAATGTCCGTGTCCGTCGAGTCTTGAAGCCGTGAGAACGTATCCGCTCTAATCTCTTCGCGTTCGCGGGCTAGGGCGTCTTCACTCGGTTGGATCTGCCCGTCCAAAATCTCCAAATCCGCCACAGAGAAGCGATCCGATTCACTCGCCACCTGCTCTAACTGTTCCCGGCGCTCGCGTTGCACAGCATCCGAGACGGGCTGAACAACTCTCTCACCGTCTTTCCTGGTTATCTCTAGGTCTTCAACAGTGAATGATTCAAACTCGGTGGCGGCACTCTCTAAGGCGTCTTGGCGTGCCTCTGATTGTTCTCTTTCAATCGCTTGTTCTGTGGGTTGGATCGTTCCGTCTGAGATTTCCAAGTCCGCAACTGAAAACCGCTCAAAGTCTTGGGCTGCACTTTCGAGTTGTTCCCTGCGTTCACGGCTTATCGCGTCGTCTGTCGGGACGATTTGATCGCCCTCAATCTGCAGGTCGGGGACACTAAACCGGTCAAACTCTTGGGCTGCCTCTTCAAGGCTTTCTTGGCGTTGCTGACTCTCAAAATCCTGAATCGCGGCATCTTCAAGCGTTGCGACTTGCCCATCTTCACGCTCTCGAAAGGCAACATCCTCTTGTGAGAATACATCACCGAGAGACTGGCTAGAGTCTTCTGAAAGCGGTTGTGAAAGCAATTCATCAATCGTTTGTGCCCGTTGCTCTTGGCGCTCGCGGCTGATAGCCGCCTCTGTCGGGACAATCTGCCGCTGTCCGTCTTCCGTGGTAACGGTGAAATCGCCCGGTGAATACCGCTCAGAGTCCTGTGCTGCCTCTTGAATCGCTTGGTCAATACGAATCCCCCGCTCTTGCTGTTGAGCCTGTTCCGAAAGACCCACACTGCCGTCTTCAAGAACCAGATCCTCGCCAGTTAGGTCAATCGCCGTCGTTCCCTGTAGGTCCTCCAACGCTTCGCGTTCCTGTGCCTCTTGCGAGAGTCGCGCCCCCGTCTCAGTCAGTTCAATATCGGACTGGGAAATGTCCTCGCCAAGTTCGCTTGAAATCTGTTCTGCCGCTTCTCGACGGCGTGCCTGTTCGGAAAACCCCGCCTGTATCTGCCCACCCTCCCGGTTGAACACAACGTCACTTTCCCCGAAGCGGTCGGTATTCGCAAGAATGTCCTGGGATAACTGTCTCCGAACCGCGCCAATATTCAAAACGCCTTGGAACTGGTTATCCTGTTGAGTTACGCTAACGTCGTCGGGCGTGTAGCCTTCCCCGGCACGTTCGGCAATTTCCCGTCTGATTCGCTCGGCGCGTTCCCGTTGCTGAATTGTCTCTGCAAAGTCGTCACCTTCCGTTATTTCCTCCCCGATAGAGCCGTCTTGCAGGTCCGTGTCTGTGTTTTCAGGGTTGAAGGACATTCTCTTACCAAAACTACGGCACAAAAAAGCATATAAAGCGGTGGCCAGGGCGGATTTGCGGGGCTACAGGTTTTCCAGTGCCTCGTATAGCTCGGGGTTCTCGTCGGCCAACTTCTCCAGTTTGTCTATCAACTTGTAGGCTTCAAGCGACTCGGCTTCGGCCTTCTTTTCGTCGGCGTCTTCCTCTAATCTCTCTTTCGTAGCCTGTGCGTTCGGTGCGTACACCACGCCACAGGCGGGGCACGCCTTAGCGTCCGATGGAAGCGACTGTCCACACTGGCAAATTTGAGGGGCTAGTCGGTCGTCCTCTTCTTTTTCGTCCCGCTTCCCTGCCGCTATCTCTGCCTTTTGCACATAGGTTCCGTCGCTGATGTGCTTATACACCTCTTCAAAGGTCGTACTCGAATCTGAATGGCCGAGAAGGTGCTTAATCGTGTCTGCAGACATATCGTAGTCTTCGGCGCAGATCGTGGCGAAGTTGTGCCTGAACGCATGGGGGTTCGTGGATTTTTCAACACCCGCCCGGTCTGCGATATTCTTGATATTCCGCCAAATCGTAGTCGTGTGTAGTTGACTGCCGGGATCCTTTCCCGGCCCGCGGAAATCGTCGCGTTGTGTAATGAAATAGTCGTCCGGTTCGCCCGTTGGGTGATACCGAAGCCACTCCCTGCAGGCTTGTTCCGAACCGAGTAACGGGCGCTTCCCCTGTGCGTTCTTGTGCTGCCCGTCTTCATGATTCAGGTACAGCACACCCTCATCAACGTCAATATCTTTCACCCTGAGTTTCTGAATCGCACTCACCCGCTGTCCCGTATTCAGCAATAGCTCGAAGATAGCCCGGTCGCGTGGGTGTTCAATCTCGTCTCGCATTGCTTCGATCTCGTCCTCGGTGAACATATCCCGTTCATCAACTGTGGTCTGATCCCGTGAGTAACGGAACAGATCGTCCGGATCGACATACTCACCGTCATAATAGCCGTAGAATTTCACCGTGTTATTCTGGTACGCTCGCACTGTGTTCTGCGAATAGCCACCGTCCTTTGCTTCGGGATGGGTCCCCCGGAACAAGCCTTTGAATGTCTCGTTAAGGTGGTCTGCCGTCGCTTCGGTGAGTGGCACGTCGAGACACTCACAGACTTTCGTAAGGTCCCGTGCGTAGTTGTAGAGCGTCGTTATCGCCTTCGTATCGTCACCCTCCGGCGGACGGGGCGTCTCTAAGTTATCGTCGTAGCCATCCAGAAATTCGAGTATCGCGTTTGCGTCCTTCGTGGGCAACTCTTCGGTTATCGTTTCCCGCTGGCTTTCGTACCGATTTCGAGGGTTTTCACTCTCTGCGACCATGATTCCATGTCACCCACTGGCCACATAGTAGTTTGGATTATTTGCACATGGAACAGTACACCACCCGGAAGAACTGGGGCGTCTCGTAGTCCATCGCCGGGGAGTTGGCCGGCGAGCGAATAAAACAGTGGGGGTACGCCGCACGACCGGTTCCGGTAGCGACAGATTTTTATAGAAGCGCAAGCAATTAACTAGTGAGCCGAGGTGGAAACCGATGGCTCTGCCGACAACGTCCGACTCCTGGATGGGTGGCATCGACTTCCCGAGCAGACTCTTCGAGACCGGCAGCGACGACTACGAGCTGTACGAGCAAGAGGGCGAGTTCGTCCTCAGCGTCGAGATGCCGGGCTTCGACGTCGCGGACATCGACGTCACCTGGAACGAGGGCGTACTCAACATCGCTGCCGAACACGAGGACGACCACCGGAACCAGCGCCAGACCTACCACCGGCGGTTCCGGTTCCCGAAGGAAGTCGACGAGGAGTCGATCGACGCCGAATACACCAACGGTATCCTCGAAGTGACCCTGCCCGTGCTCGATGACGCCGTCGCCCGCGGCCGCACCATCGAGGTCACGGGTTAAACGCCGACTCCGAACCCCGTTTCTGACCGCCGCGTCGCGTCCGCGACGCTTTTCCTCGCACCGTCCCACGGTCGGGTATGCACGAGTTCGCCGCCGATCCGCCGGTCGAGGAGCGCGTCGGCGACCTGCTCCGCGAGCGCGGGGAGACGGTCGCGCTCGCCGAGACGACGACCGGCGGGCTCGCCACGGTGTTGCTGACGAGCGTCCCCGGATCGAGCGACTACCTCGACCGCGCGGTCGTGCCCTACGACTACGACGCGATCCGGGAAACGCTGGCCGTCGCTCGCGAGACGCTCGACGAACACGGCGCCGTCAGCGCGCCGGTCGTCCGCGAACAGGCACAGGCGGCCAGGGACACCGCCGACGCGACGTGGGGCGTGGCGACCGCCGGCGTCGCCGGCCCCGGCGGCGGCACCGCGGACAAACCTGTCGGCACCGGCTTCGTCGGCGTCGCCTACGCCGCGCCGTGGGGCACCGGCGACTCCGAGACGACCGTCGCCCGCTACGAGTTCGACGGCGACCGCGCGGCCGTCCGGGAGCGACTCGCCCGGCAGGCGCTCGCAGACCTCGAATCACTGGCGAGCGGTCGCGATAGGTAGAACGCGCCGTGTCGGCGTCGAGACGACGGGACGGAAAGCTTGTTAGGGCCGAGTGCCTCGGTCTGCGCCATGGACAAGCGCGGGCACGTGATGAACGCGGCGCTTCTGGCGATCGGGCTGGGGTACATCGTCGAGCCGTCGGGGACGATGAAGACTTTCGAGACCATCGCGGCGGTGTTCGTCCCGCTCGTGCTCGGAGCGCTCTTTCCCGACGTCGACACCCACTTCGGCAAACACCGCAAGACGCTGCACAACCTCTTCGTGCTGGGAATCGTCGCCGCGTACCCGGTCTTTTTCGACAACCTCCAGTGGGTGTGGCTGGGCGTCGTCACCCACTACGTCCTCGACGCGCTCGGGACCACCCGCGGGCTCGCCCTGTTCTACCCGCTGTGGGACGAGGAGTTCGGCGCGCCCGTCGGCGTCCCGGTCAGCAGCAAGTACGCCGACGCGATGATGCTCGCGGTCACCGGCTTCGAACTCACGCTCGCGGCCCTGATCGTCTACGTCCTCCCCGAGTACCTCCCCGCGGGGACGACGATGCCGACGCTGGCGGCGGCGCTCCCGGTCTGAGCGGGCAAGCGCGTCGGGATCCGGCCGAACGCGTCGCTCGGCTGCGGTGATCGGCAACGGTTTTATAGGCCGGCGGGGACGTTTCCGGTACGATGGCGCCCTGGGAGTGTGCGATCGGGGACGACGACCTGCAGTTCGACCGGGTCGAGGACCTCATCGTCCATCAGTCGACCGAGCACGAACGCATCGAGTGCAAAGTCTGTGGCACGGTTCTGCCCGACGGCTACTTCGCGATCCGTCACGCGTTCGACGAACACAGCCGCGCCGAGTACGTCCGCGCCTACGACGCGACCGCACAGGAAGTGCGCCGCCGCGAGAACGTCAAGGAGTTCGTCGAGGAGGAGGCCGACATCCGCGAGGTCATCGACCGCCTCGAAGGCGGCGACGGCAGTATCTGAAGCGGCTGTTTTCGACCGGTCAGTCGAGGTCCGCGCGCTGGAACCGCCAGTAGCCGATGGCGAGCGGCACGACCAGCCAGAACGCGAAGATGACCAGCGAGAACTCGTCGGTGAGATACACCGGAAGTTCGGGGGCGATTTCGCGACCGTTCATCGCCGCGGACTCTATCTCCGCTTCGTTCCGGACGCTGTCCTGGAACATCGTGCTCCGCATCTCGAGCGGCATGACCAGGTTCTTCGCCTTCTGGAAGGCGATGAACGGACTCAGATACCAGACGAAGTTGTACAGGTCGGGATTGCGAGCCATCCCGAGGATGTCGTGGTGGGCGTAGGAGACGATGCTCTTGACGCTGATGACCGGGATGCCGAGGTTGATGATGATGAGTCCGAAGTACGCGCCGACCGCGCTCCCGATGGCGCGGCTCCGCGTCTTGACGAACGCCGACAGCGAGACGGCGATGGAGACGAACACCGTCCCGTACAGCGCCACGAGCGCGACGATGCCGAGCATCACGCCCGGCACGGTCCCGACCCGGACCAGCGAGAGCACGATGACGACGAGAAACATCACCAGCACGCTCGAGGTGACCACCAGCGTCCTGCTCAGGAACTTGCCGACGAAGACGTCGCGCCGACTGTTCGGCAGCGAGAGGAGGAACTTGATCCCCCCGCTCTCGCGCTCGCCGGCGATAGCGAGATAACACGCCACCAGGACGACAATCGGGAGCAGGAACGACAGCAGGACCGCGATAGCGTTGAACAGGTCGCGAGCGACAGCCGCTTCCGAATCCATTCTGCCGGGGTCGCCGGCGACCCACGCGAGCAACCCGGCCAGCACGGCGAGCAAGCCGGTCACCATCCAGAGCGTCTTCGCCCGCCGGACGCCCTTGAAGTCCTTCTTCGTGACCGCGAGCGTGCTCATGCCGACACCTCCTGGGGTTCGGCGAGCCCGTCGCCTTCGGCTTCACCCGCCGCGCGGTCGCTGTCGCGGCCACCGCCGGTGTAGGTGTTGAACAGTTCCTCCAGGGAGGTGCTCTCGGAGAGGATGTCGACGACGTCGGCCTGGTCGGAGACGTGTTCGACCACGTCGACCTTGACCGACGGGTCCTCGACTTCCACGGAGAGGACCGATTCCTCGACCGTGACGTCGACGACGCCGCCGACCGACCCGAGCCCGAAGTTGTCCGGTTCGGACGCGCATTCGAGGTCGATCGTGGCGGTGCCGCCGGCCTGGTCGCGGAGGCTGTCGATGGTGTCGACCGCGACCATCCGCCCCTCGTTCATCACGCCGACGCGGTCACAGACCGCCTCGACCTCCGAGAGGATGTGCGAGGAGAAGAAGACGGTCGTCCCGTCGTCGGCGCGCTCGCGGATGACCTCGCGCATGTGCTGGATCCCGTTGGGGTCCAGTCCGGACGAAGGCTCGTCCAGAATGAGCAGATCGGGGTCACCGACCAGCGACATCCCGAACGCGAGGCGCTGTTGCATCCCCTTCGAGTAGCCGCCGACCTTCCGGTCGGCGTCGTCGAGGATGCCCACCTCGTCGAGGATCTCGGCGGGGTCGTCGCTCGCGCCTTTGGTCTGGATGGTCCACTCGACGTACTCGCGGGCGGTGAGGTTGCCGTCGTAGCCGAATCCCTCGGGGAGCACCCCGATACGCTCGCGGATCCGCTTTGGCTCTTCCTGGGCGTCGATCCCGAGGACCTGTGCGGACCCCTCGGTCGGCCGGATGAAATCCAGCAGCATGTTGATCGTCGTCGACTTCCCCGCGCCGTTGGGACCGAGGAAGCCGAATATCTCGCCTTCCTCGATCGTCAGGTCGAGGTCGTCCACCGCGACGACGTCCTCGCCGAACACCTTCGTCAGTCCGTTCGTCTGTATGGAGGGCATGCGTCGCCCGGAGAATTCAGACGGCTCACCCAAGAGGCTTGTCGTTTCCGCTGTCAGGTCACGACGATCGGCATCGGGGTGAAACAGAGCGCGCCGAGCACGAGCGCCAGCGCGCCGACCGCCCGCCGACGCGGCCCCACGGGACCGTCGTCGAGCGGCGTCGCGGTCCCGGCCCGTCCGACGACCAGCGTCAGCAGTCCCCAGACGACCCACAGCGCGGCCCCGCGGCCGTCAGCGAAGGCCACGAGCGCACCCGCCAGCCCGAACAGGGCGCCGGGGACGACGTACCGCAGGCGCTCGATGCGCTCGCCGACCAGCGCGCGGGCGACGTGGGCGCCGTCGAGTTGCCCGACGGGGATGAGGTTCAGGAAGGTGACAAAGGCGCCGACCCACGCTCCGATGAGGACGGGGTTGGCCGCCAGCCCGGGGTCGTCATAGCGCAGCGGTTCGCCCAGTAGCGCCGCGACCCCCTGGACGAGCGGCGGGTAGCCCAGTTCGTACTGGCGGGGAAAGGAGAGCGCGCCAGCGCCGCTCACGTCGACTGGCGGGAGCGAGACGCCGATAGCGGCCACCGCGACTGTCGCGACCAGCCCCGCGAGGGGGCCGGCGACGCCGATGTCGAACAGCGCCCGCCGGTCGGGCAGGTGGTCGCGCATGCTGATGACCGCGCCGAGCGTTCCCAGCGCCGTCGGGACGGGGATGAAGTACGGCAGCGACGCCTCGACGTCGTGGTAGCGGGAGGCGGCGTAGTGGCCGAACTCGTGGACGGCAAGCGGGACGAGTACGGCCGCGGCGAACGGCCACGCCGCGAGGACCGCCGAGAGGTCAGTGGGGTCGGCACCGTACCACTGCGCGCCGGCGACGAGCGTCGTCGCGACTGTCCCACAGAAGAGCACGACGTTCAGCCACGGTATCGAGTCGACCGACGTCGACCGCTCGGTCGCGACGAGAACGTACTCGCCGGTCTCGTAGGTGATCGTGACGCGATACCCCCGCTCGCGGAAGGCGGGCGCGACACGCTGGACGACGCGCTCGCGGTCAACGAGCGGTTCGCCGTAGTAGCGCGCGCCGTCGTCGGTCACCTCCACCTCGTAGACGTGAAAGGCGTCCGGGACTGTCTCCGGGTCGGGCACGCCCGGCGGTCCCACGGTGGGTGTCGCCATCGCCGACGGTAGGGCCGCGAGCGGCAAGAACCCACGGACTGCGATTCTCTCGGACCCACTCCGTTAGCGATCCGACAGAGCAAAAAGCCGCGTCGTCACTCCGTTCGTCGCGATGAAACCGCTCGCGGTACGTTACCGCTCTTCGCTGTCCAGCACCCGGATCTGGTCCCCGCGGACGGTGACCGGAATCGGGACGGTCGCCTCGTACAGTTCGACGGTGACCTGGTCTTTCCCCTCGTCGATGCGCTGGACCTGCGCCTTCTCGCCTTTGAACGGGCCGGCGATGAGCTCGACGATGTCCCCCTCGGCGATCCCCTCGACGTCGGGTTTGGGCGAGAGGAAGTGTTCGACCTCGGCGATGCCGGACTCGCCGGGGACGACGCCGCGCATGTGCGGGATCTCGTCGGAGATGCGCTCGAACACGGCGGAATCCTCGGCCTCGACCATCACGTAGGAGGTCAGCGAGTCGGGCGCCAGCGCGGCGTGGATCGACTCTTCCTCGCGGTTCATGATCATGTCCGCGACGGTGCGCTCCTGGCTCGCGGTGGTCTTGACGGCGAAGATCCCCATCTACGGTCCCCCCGGCACGAAGTTCATCATGACGAAGATGAGAAAGCCGAGAATGCCGACTAGCACGATACCGGCGCCGGCGATCTTGGCGATCTGGGAGAACTCCGTCCACGACGGCGTGCTCGCGAGCTTGAGCACCCGAACGTAGGAGTTCAGGTCGTACGGCACTTTCATAGCCTCCGGTTGCCACCGCGGGCTTTTCTATTTATTGATGCGGGCCGGACCCAAGAGAACGGGTTTCGCCGCGACGCGGACGGCGGCGTCGGTCCGAACCGTTTTACGACAGAACGGCAACCACACTCGTAATGGACAGGTGGCAACGTCGGACCGTCGGGTTCGTCGGCGTCCTCACCGTGGTGATGCTCGTCTACGCGGTCGTCTACCAGTACGGGATGGCCGTCTACGAGGACGACCCCGTCTCTTTCCTCCACGCGCTGCAGTTCGTCGTCGAGACGTTCACGACGACCGGGTACGGCGCCGACTCGCCGTGGGAGTCCGCCCCGATGAACGTCCTCGTGATCGTCATGGACACCTCGGGCACGGTGATGATCTTCCTCGCGCTCCCGGTGCTCGTCTTCCCCGCACTCGAGGACGCGCTCTCGACGACGGTGCCGACCGCCGTCGAGAACGGCCTGGCCGGCCACGTCATCATCGCCTCCTACACCCCGCGCGTCGAGACGCTGCTCGACGAACTCGACTCGCGGGAGGTGGACTCGGTCATCGCCGAACCCGACCGCGACCGCGCGACCGACCTCTACGAGGAGGGGTACGACGTCATCCACGCCGAACCGGACTCGGTCGACGGTCTCGAACGCGCCAACGTCGGCGACGCGCTGGCGCTGGTCGCCGACGTCTCCGACCAGGTCGACGCGAGCATCGTCCTCACCGCCCAGGAGTGCGCTGAGGACGTCCGCATCGTCAGCGTCGTCGAGGAGCCCGACCGGGCCCGGTATCACGAACTCGCCGGCGCGGACGTCGTCCTCTCGCCGCGACCCCTGCTCGGTGAGAGCCTCGCGCGGAAGGTCACGACGGACGTGACAACGGACCTCGAGGGCGCCGTCGAGGTCGGCCAGGACTTCGAGATCGTCGAACTGCCGGTCCACCGCGGCAGCGAGGTCGCGGGGTCGGCGCTGGCCGCCAGCGGCCTGCGCGAGCGGGCCAGCGTCAACGTCATCGGCGCGTGGTTCGACGGCGAGTTCGAGAGCCCGCCCGACCCCGAGTCGGTCATCGAACCCGGCACCGTGTTGCTCGTGACCGGTCGCGAAGACCAGATCGAACAGCTCGCCGACCTCACGCGGACGCAGGTGCGCCGGCACGCCCGCGGCGAGTCAGTCGTCGTCGGCCACGGCGAGGTCGGACAGACGGTCACCGCCATCTTCGACGACGCGGGCCTCGACTACACCGTCGTCGACCAGCGCGACGGGTCCGACGTCGACGTGGTCGGCGACGCGACCGATCCCGCGGTCCTCGACCGCGCGGGTGTCGGCGATGCGCGGTCGGTCATCCTCGCCATCCCCGACGACACCGCCGCCGAGTTCGCGACGCTGGTCGTCCGCGACGTGAGTCGCGAGGTCGAGGTCATCGCTCGCGCCGAGGAGGCCGAGTCCGTCAACAAGATGTACCGCGCCGGCGCCGACTACGTCCTCTCGCTCGCGACCGTCAGC
>Ga0207757_100503_pt1 | contig 24700 bp, 24 predicted proteins | sample A23P3SouthBayCA_2_FD_187752 | JGI IMG/M metagenome (GOLD analysis project Ga0207757, IMG submission 187752) | Aerobic enrichment media microbial communities from Eden Landing Ponds, California, USA - A23 P3 (2) (SPAdes) | ecosystem: Environmental > Aquatic > Marine > Unclassified | place...
GGCGAAGTACGCGAGCGTCAGGAGCGTCGACGCGAAGATGACGACGGCGACGGGCCACGTCCCGGCGCGGACGGCGCCGAGTGCGATGTACCACTTGCCGGCGAAGCCGACGGCGGGCGGGACGCCGACCATGGCGAGCATGAGGACGGCGCTCGTCCCGCCGAGGACGGGGAAGCGGTCGGCGAGCCCCGCGTACTCGTCGACGGTCCGTGCCCCGGTCAGGTCGGCGACGGCGCCCGCGGCGACGAACAGCCCACCCTTCATCACTGCGTGGCCGACGAGGTGGACGATGGCGCCGAAGACGGCGGCGCGGGTGCCGATGGCCAGCCCCACGACCACGAGGCCGTACTGCGAGACGGAGGAGTACGCAAGCATCCGCTTCACCTCGGACTGGGCGACAGCGAGGACGCTCCCGACGACGATGCTCACACACGCGAAGCCGACGAGGGCGTCGCGGGCGACCGGGACGGCTTCGAAGAAGGCGGGGGTGTAGACGGTGTACAGGATGCGCAACAAGGCGTACGCCGCCACCGTCGAGACGAGGGCGGCGATGAGCGCGCTCACGCTGTCCGGCGAGTCGTTGTAGGCGTCGGGCTGCCACGTGTGGAGGGGGAAGAGCGCCGTCTTGGTCGCGAGGCCGACGACGATGAAGCCGAAGGAGGCGAGCACGAGCGGCGAATCGTAGCCCGCGGCCGCCAGTTCGACCGAGAGGTCGGCCATGTTGAGCGTCCCCGTCGCCACAAGCGCGTAGCCGACGCCGAGGAGGTACAGGGAGGCAGCGACGGTGCCGAAGATGAGATACTTGAGTGCCGCCACTGCGGAGCGGCCCGTGCCCGCACTCGCCACCAGCGCGTACGTCGCCAGCCCCGAGATTTCGAGGAAGACGTACAGGTTGAACACGTCGCCGGTGACGGACATCCCCGACAGTCCCGTCACGAGCAGGAGATACTCGGTGTAGAAGGCGGTGCTTCCGGGGTCGTCGCGGACGGTGTAGACGAGGAGGGACAGGGAGACGACGGCGACGAGGACGACTACCACGGCGGACAGGCCGTCGACGACGAGTTCGATGCCGTATGGCGCGACGAAGCCGCCCACCTCGTTCGACAGCGGCCCGGCCCGGATTGCGCGAGCGCCGATCCACACCGCGAGCGCCGTCTGGACGGCGAGGGCGCCCCCGGCGACGGCGGGTGGGCCGCGTTCGGTCACCAGTCCCGACGCGACGGTGAGGAGGGCGCCGAGTAGCGGAATCGCCACGAGCAGGGGGACGAGCGCGTCAGTCATTCGCTCGCACCTCCTCCAGCGTGTCCTCGTTGACCGTGCCGTAGCTCTCGTAGATGCGGACGACGAGGCCGAGCGCCACGGCCGTCAGGCTGACGCCGACGACGATGGCGGTCAGGATCAGCACGTGCGGTAGGGGGGAGACGAAGGGGCCGCCACCACCGCCGGACTGGACGACCGGCGACCGGCCGCCCGTGCGGAAGGCTGCGGAGATGAAGAAGACGAAAATGCCCGTCTGGAAGACGTTCAGACCGATGATCTTCTTCACGAAGTTGTCGCTCTCGATCATGACGTACGCGCCGATGGCGAGCAGTGCCACCACGACGAGATACGTGTACTTCGTCGTGAGCAGGTCGATCATTCAGCGATCCTCCTCCGAGTCGGGCTCGGTCGCGTCGTGTGCCGTGTCGAGGCCCGTCCCCAACAGGAAAAAGAGGCCGGTGATGACTCCGGAGACGACGACGCCGATGCCGACTTCGACGAGTTCGATACTGTACTTGCTTCCATGGTGGAACAGCGTTTCGTAGCCGGACACTTGCAGGAAGTTGCCGCCGACGAGATAGCCCCCGAATCCGATGGCGAGGAAGGTACCCAGTCCGCCGAAGACGAGGAGGGCGAGGTGTTCGTTTCGCAGGTGGGCTGCGATGGGTTCGATGCCGAACGCGAAGCCGAGCATGACGACGGTCGTTGCCGCGATGACGCCGCCCTGGAAGCCGCCGCCGGCGGAACTCGCGCCGTGGAACATCACGAACACGCCGAGGGTGAGGACGAAGGGGGCGATCACCCGAACGGTCGTCATGATGATCGTGCTCTCGACGTAGGGCGGACGCTCGGCCGCGGGGCGGGAGAGTCGCCCCTCGTCGGCCGAGTCCGGGTCCTCACCGCTCATACGAACTCCTCCTGCCGGAGGACGAGCAACATCGCCACACCGGCCGCGAAGACGACGGCCGCCTCGCCGAGCGTGTCGAATCCGCGGTAGCCGACGAGGACGGCGGTCACGACGTTCGTCACGCCGGTCTGTTCGTACGCGTTGTGGAGGTAGTACTGGCTCACCCCGCCGTCGAGGACGGGCGTCCCGGCGGCGCCGATCGGCGGGAGCGCCGGCACCGTCGCGCCGACGGTGACGACGATGGCGACGACCGCCAGTCCCGAACGGAGGCTGATTCCCTCGAACCGTTCGGATCGGGAGACGGTCGTGCGGGCGATGGTGAGCAGAAACAGAACGGTGGTGATGCCGGCGCCGACGGCCGCCTCGGTGAGCGCTACGTCCGGCGCTCGGAGGAACGCCCAGAGGACGGCGACACCGAAACTGTAGCCGGCGAAGGCGACGATGCTCCCGACCACGTCGCGGAGGGCGGCGGCGGCGAGGGCGCTCCCGAGCATGAACAGCAGGACGAGCGCGACGGGGGTGGAGAGGCTCACTGCTCCCCCTCCCCGCCGTCGTCGAACCAGGCGTCGTCGCCAGCGGGTTCGACCTCCTGCTCTTTCGCCGCGCGGGCGATGGCGTGGGCCGCGGTCGGACTCGTCACGAACAGGAAGACGAGCAGGAAAACCAGCTTCATCGACTCGGTCCCGATGCCGAGGACGACGGCGACGCCGGCCAGCGACAGCACGGAGCCGAGCGTGTCGCTTTTCGACGCCGCGTGCAGGCGCGAGTAGAGGTCGGGTAGGCGGATGATGCCGACCGTCGCGACGAACCCGAAGAAGGTGCCGACGACGACCAGTAGTGCCGCGAGTATCTCCAGCGGCGTCATATGACGCCACCCCACTCGACGGTGAACTTCGAGACGGCGATGCTCATGACGAAGTTGAGCAGGGCGTACACCAGTGCCACGTCGAGGTAGCCGTACTCGCCGAGGGCGACGCTCACCAGGGCGATGACGATGACCGTGTTCGTCCCGACGACGTTGATGGCGACGATGCGGTCCTGCGTGGTCGGCCCCCGGACCACCCGGTAGAGGAGGACGACCGCGAAGAGGGCGAACGCCCCCGCAGCACCGAGGAGGATCGTCGACAGCATCGGCGAGACGGTTACGTCGGGGCCCGACCCTGCGGTGGCGAGGACGGCGGACGGGGCGGTCATCGGATCACTCGCCTCCATCTCCATTTCGGTTTCCATCGTCGAGACGTTCACTCGGCGAGGCGATCCGCGCCGACTCCCGGCCGTAGAAGACGAACCGGACGAGGCGTTCGAGCGTTCCTTCCAGCAGGTCGTCTTCCGCGTCGGGGATCAGTGCGTGGACGTGAAAGTGCTGTCTGGTCACGTCGATGGTGAGCGTCCCCGGCGTCAGCGTGATCGAGTTGGCGAGCGTGGTGACGGGCATATCGCCCCACACCGCGGCGTCGAACTCGACGATCCGCGGGTCGATGGGGAGCTTCGGATGCAACACCACGTACGCGAGCGCGACGTTCGCCTTCGCGATTTCCCAGAGCAGGATCGGCGTGTAGGCCGCGAGGCGGACGAGACTCACGCCGACGAGTCGGAGACTCGGCAGTTCGCTCTTGAGCGCCACCCGGGCGAGTGTGAGTGTGACCACGCCCGCCGTGACGGCGCCCGTGATCACCTCGTACAGATCGGTGACGTGCCACCCGCCGAGTGCGAGGTAGAACAGGAAGGAGACGGCGTACACCAGGGAGAACTCCGGCAGGCCGATGTCGGTGAACGGGAGGCGTCGACGGGTCCGGCGCGTGACTGGTGCCTCCAGCACGTCGAACCCCCGTCGTGCGAGTTCCTCCTCGAACGAACGCAGGATGGGGACGCTCCCGCCCGGACGAAAGGACGGATCGACGACGATCCGACTGACACCGTTGGCGTCGGCGTACCGGCCGATCACGTCCGCGAACTCGCCGGGGCTGAAGACGTACTCGCCCGTCCCGACGGTTGAGGAGTCGAAGGAAACAAACTCCGGCCCCTCTTCGCCGGTCAGTTCGTCGAGATCCTCCTCGGCCCAGGCGAGTACGCGGTCGAGCAACGACTCCGCGGCGTCGACATCGGTGCGGTCCGTTTCGAAGATCCGCCAGCGGGCGGGGTAGACGAAGTGAACGGTCACCGGTTCGTCGGTCTCCGTCGCCGTCTCGTGTGCCCGCTCGACTGCGTACGCAATCGTCCGCCGGAGCGTCTCCGAGTCACCGACGGGGACGAGGACGTCGGCGCCGTGGTCAGCCGCCATTCGGCGGTCGACCTCCGGAGACCCGAGCGGTGGCTCTCCCGTACATTCTTGTCACTCTGTAGCCTTCGGTTCCGGTTTGATAACTATTGCTATCCGGTGTGCATCCCGTTCACCACATCCGATTCGTCCGGGGATCCCGTTCACCGATCGCCCCGCGCCGACCGGTCGAGTTCGGTGGCGAGTTCGGCTGCGACGCGGGCACCGACCTCGACCTTCGATCCCGTGTACGTCTCGGTCCCGTCGGCGCGGACGAACAGCGCTCGCGTCCGTTCGTCGCCCATCACGCTCGCGTCGTTGGCGACGACGAACGCGAGGCCGGCCCGGTCGCGGAGCGTCGCGGCTCGCTCGATCATCGCGTCGTCGTCGCCGCTGGTTTCGGCCTTGAAGCCGACCATCGTGAGGTCGGGGTGGGCCTCCCGAATCGTATCGAGGAGTTTCGGTGTGGGGTCGAGGTCGAGCGTCAGAGGCTCGCCGGAGCGGATTTTCTCGGGCGCCGTCTCGACGGTGAAGTCGCCGATGGCGGCGGCGGAGACGAGGGCGTCCGTCGAGTCCTCGACCGCCGACTGCACGGCGTCGAGCATCTCCGCGGCGCTCTCGGCCGGTCGCACGTCGGCGTAGGGGACGTCCGGCCCGTCGTGGACGAGCGTCACGGTCGCCCCGCGGACGTAGCAGGCACGAGCGACGGCCCGCCCAGTTCGTCCCGACGCGCGGTTCGAGAGCGTCCGGATGGGGTCGATGGACTCCGTCGTCGCTCCGCTGGTGACGACGACGTGACGGTCGGCGAGCGTCGCTGGCGTGGTCGCCCGCGCCGTCGCGGTCACGATGGCCGCCTCGCTCGCGATCTTCGCCTTCCCTTCCTCGATCCGCGGGTCGACGAAGTCGACGCCCCACGACTCGACCCGATCGATGGCGTCGAGGACGCCGGGGTGGTCGTACATGGGTTCGTGCATCGCGGGGGCGACGACGACGGGCACGTCGGCGCCGAGGGCGGTCGTCGCACACGTCGTGACGGGCGTGTCGTCGACGGCGGCCGCGATCTTTCCCACCGTGTTCGCCGTCGCCGGCGCGATCAGGAGAACGTCGGCCCACCCGTCGCGCCCGCAGAGGTCGACGTGTTCGACCGCGCCCGTGATCTCGGTCACCGGTTCGTGTCCCGTCGCGAACTGAAGCGCCCACGGGTGGACGATCCCCTGCGCGCTCGGCGTCGTGACGGCGCGGACGCGCGCCCCCTGTCGGCGGAGTTCGTGGGCGAGTTCCACGACCTTCACCGCCGCGATGCTCCCGGTGACGCCGAGGGCGACATTGGTGTCCTCCAGCATTCGTCCGCATTTCCGCGGCGAGGGTCTTAAGTACGGGTATCGCACCCGTCGTCACCGCCGGAGTGTGAAGCACTCGTCGTAGCCACCGAAACGGGTTTTCGGGCGGCGACCGTCCACTCGCCCATGACCCGGGAGTCCGAACTCATGCTGTATCTCATGCTCGGGATTCCGGCCGTCGTGATCGGCTTCGTTCTCCTCGCGATGGGGCCGATCGGCTGGTTTCTCGCGGCCTTCCTCGGCATCGCCGTCCTCGGCGCGGCGTCGGTGTTCGGAGAGGACGACGCGGAACGCGAGGGGCCGGCGCGCGTGAACTGTCCGCAGTGCGGGTCGCGAACGGAAGCCGGCGAGGCGTGTGAGTACTGCGGTGAGCCGCTCTGACGGCGAATCTACGGGCGCAAAATTCTTTATCATTCTCCGTGTTATACCCCTATGCCTCCGGATTTGGTGGATGCCATCGAAGACTACGCCATCTTCAGGATGGATCCGGACGGGTACGTCACCACGTGGAACGCGGGTGCCGAAGAGATCAAAGGTTACTCCTCGGAGGAAGCGATCGGACTGCACTTCGAGACGTTCTTCCCCGCCGAGGCGGTCGAGCAGCGGACGCCGGAACGGTTACTCGCTCACGCCGAAGCCGAGGGGACGGCCCGGGGACGGGGGTGGCGGCTCCGCAAGGACGGGAGTCGGTTCTGGGCGGACTTCACGCTCACGGCCCTATACGGCGACGAGGGTGCGCACCAGGGGTTCACGAAGGTCATGAAGGACGCGACAGCACAGTATCGATACGAGCAGCAACTGGAGCGGCAGAACGAGCGGTTGGAGTCGTTCGCCAGTCGGGTGAGTCACGACCTCAAGAACCCTCTGAACCTCGCCGCGGGTCGTCTCGAACTCGCGCGCGAGGAGTGTGACAGTTCCAATCTCGACGATGCGGCCCGCGCGCTCGAGCGCAGCCTCGACCTAGTGGACGGACTGCTCGGACTGGTACGCGACGAACGGAGTTCCGAGGAAGCTCGCCCAATCGACCTCGCAGAGACGGTCAAGTCGTGCTGGAAAACCATCCAGACGACCAACGAAACGCTCGTCGTCCAAACCGAGCAGCGGATCGTCGCCGTGCCGAGCCGACTGCAACAGATCGTCGACAATCTCCTCGCCAACGCGGTCGAACACGGTGGCGAGGGGGTGAGCGTCACCGTCGGTGATCTCGAGAACGGGTTCTACGTCGCCGATAGCGGGGTTGGTATCCCCGCGGACGAGCGCGATGACGGTTTCGAACGTGGGTACTCCGGTGGGAGTGACACGGGACTGGGCCTCCACATCGTCGAAACGAACGTCGAGGAACTGGGATGGGGAATCGGGATCACCGAGAGCGACGCCGGAGGCGCACGGTTCGAGATTTACGGCGTCGAAACCGCAGAGGCCGAACCGCCGTAGTCGACGGTCCCGTCGGATCTCACTGCGTCCGCAACGCTACCGGTAGTCCCCCGTGTCGGCCGTGATCGGATAGTCGATAGCGACGACCGCCCACTCGGAGGGCGCAAAACGGTGCGCCCTCGTCGGCGCGGAACGCTTACGCCGATCCGGGCCAACGGTGGCCCGTGGACCGCATCCACGTCAGCACGGTCGTCTGTCTCCCGGCCGAGGAGGTGTACGAGTTCCTCGTCGACTTCCCGCGGTACGCCCGGTATTCGGAGTATCTGACCGACGTGCGGGCGGAGGGCGACGGCACGCCGGGGACGCGCTACCGCCTACGCTTCGCGTGGTGGAAGCTCTCCTACACTGCCCACACCGAAGTGACGGATGCGGACCCGCCGACGCGACTCGACTGGCGAGTGCTGAAAGACCTCGATGCGCGGGGGAACTGGCGGGTCGAACCGCTCGATACGGTGCCGGCGGGCCTTCCCGCGGACACGGACTCCGCGTGCCGCGTCCACCTCGAGGTCCGATTCGATCCGGACTCGGTCGGCGGCGGCACCCTCGACCTGCCGCGCTTCGTCTCGCTCGACTGGGTGGTCGGAAAGGTCAAGCCGATTCTGGTCGAGGAGGCCGAGCGCGTGGTCGAACGCATCGTCGCGGACCTCGAGGGCCGCCGACGGGAGGTCGATCTCGTCGTCCACGAGGTTCCGGGCGGGGTGTGATAGGGGTTCTCGTAACTGTCCATAGATTCTCGCTGGGACGGCCCGGCGAGAATCTATGATGACTTCCGATAATCCCTATGAGAAACGAAATCGTGAAACCGCGGGCGAACGCAGTGAGGCGCATGATCGGGAGCGATCCGGCGTGCGTGTGATCATCGTCGGCGCGGGACAGGTCGGTTCGAGCATCGCGGCCGACCTCGCCGGCAGCCACGACATCGTCGTGGTGGATCAGGACGGCGACCGGGTCGAGGATCTGACCTACTCGCTCGACGTGCTGACAGTACAGGGTGACGGCACGTCGCTGTCGACGCTGGAGGAAGCAGGTGTCGACGAGGCCGACATGGTCATCGCCAGCACCGACGACGACGAGACGAACATCGTCGTCTGTGCGACGGCCCGCGCCGTGAGCGACGCCTTCACGGTCGCCCGCGTGAAGAACACGGAGTACCTGCGCACGTGGGAACGCTCCGAACGCGCGTTCGGCATCGACTTCATCGTCTGTACGAACCTGCTGGCGGCCGAGTCCATCGTCCGCGTGGTCGGCATTCCGGCCGCCCGCGACGTGGAATCCTTCGCGGGCGGACGCGTTCAGATGGCGGAGTTCGAGATTCCGACCGGCAGCCCAGTGATGGACCAGACCGTCGCGGAGGCCGACCGGTTCGAGGATCTCACCTTCGCCGCTATCCTCCGGGACGACGAAATCGAAATCGCGCGGGGGGATTCGGTCCTCCACGAGCACGACCGGGTGGTGGTGATCGGTGCTCCCAGCGCGGTTCGTGGCTTCGCGACCACTATCGCGCCCGACGAACCACCGGGGACGGCCGAGGAAGTGGTCATCGTCGGCGGGAGCGAGATCGGCTATCACGTCGCCCGCCTGCTCGGGGACCGGGGATTCAAGCCCCGCCTGATCGAGCAGGACGCTGACCGCGCCCGGCAGCTCGCCGAGAATCTCCCGACCGCCGTGGTCATGGAAAACGACGCCACCGACATCGACTTCCTGGAACGCGAACACGTCGGCGACGCGGACTTCGTCGTCGCGGCGCTGGATTCGGACGAGAAGAACCTGCTCGTCTCGCTGCTGGCGCGGCGCCTCGGCGTCGAGCGGACGGTGGCCATCATCGACACCTCCGAGTACGTCGAACTGTTCGAGGCCGTGGGCGTCGACGTGGGCATCAACCCGCGCGAGGTGGTGGCCGAGGAGATCACGCGGTTCACCCGCGAGGGCGGCGCGGAGAACGTCGCCATCATCGAGAGCGACCGCGCCGAAGTGCTGGAAATCGAGGTGGACGGCGAGAGCGTCCTCGCGAACCGTCCGATCCACGAGTCGGTAGCCGATCTGCCTGAGGGCGTCGTCATCGGCGCCATCACCCGCGGCGACGAGTTCATCGCGCCCCGCGGCGACACCACGATCCAGCCCGACGATCACGTCGTGGTCTTCCTCGACGCGTGCATCGTCGACGAGGTGACGTCGAAGCTGTGACGGAATCGCTACGTTAAAGCCGCTTCGTTGGTCAGGGAAGGAAAGGTTCGATGGCTATTCGTGTCGACTACCGGGCGAGTCTGAGTCTCGTCGGGAGCATCCTCAAGTATCTGGCCGTACCGCTGGCCCTCCCGCTCGTCGTCGCGTTCGTGTACGGCGAGTCGGTCGTGCCGTTTCTCGTCACCATGCTGGTGACCGTCTCGATCGGCGGGGGGCTGGAACGCCTGCGCCCCGATCCCGATATCGGTGCCCGCGAGGGGTTCCTGATGGTCGCGGTGACGTGGCTTGCCGTCTCGGTGATCGGCGCGCTCCCCTACCTGATCGAGGCGCACGGTCTCCCCGGACTCGTCCCGCCGACGGCACCCGAGTCGACGCTTGGCAACCCGCCGAACGCGCTGTTCGAGACGATGAGCGGGTTCACCACGACAGGAGCGACGGTCCTCGGACGGATTTCGCTCGATGCCCACGGCAACGGAATCATGCTCTGGCGCCAGCTCACCCAGTGGCTCGGCGGGATGGGAATCGTCGTCCTCGCGGTGGCGATTCTGCCGGAACTCTCCGTCGGCGGGGCACAGTTGATGGACGCGGAGGCGCCGGGGCCGGGCATCGAGAAACTTACGCCCCGCATCGCGGAGACGGCGCGGGCGCTCTGGGGGGCGTATCTCGGGTTCACGCTGCTGGAGATTCTCCTGCTCTACGGGCTGCACATGGCGGGCATGGCGCCCGCGATGGACGCCTACAACGCGGTGTCACACGCCCTGACGACGATGCCAACCGGCGGCTTCTCGCCCGAGGCCCGGAGCATCGAGGCCTTCTCCGCCGCCGTCCAGTGGGTCATCATCCCCTTCATGGTCGCCGCCGGGGCCAACTTCGCTCTGTTCTGGCACGCGCTCACGGGGAATCCGGAGCGACTACCCCGGGACCCCGAGTTCCGCTTCTACGTCGGAACGATGGCGGTGATCACGGGCCTCGTGACGCTCTTCCTGTTCGTCGGGACCGGTCTCGTGTCGTTCGCCCCGCCGGGCACGACGTACGATGCAGGCTATCTCGCCGGCGTTCAGGCGACGTTGATCGGGAACGTCGAACCGGCGCTCAGACACGCGACCTTCCAGGTCGTCTCCCTCATGACCACGACGGGCTACGCCAGCATCGACTTCAATACGTGGGGGGCGTCGGCACAGTATCTCCTCCTCTTCGTCATGTTCATCGGTGGCTCGGCCGGGTCGACCGGCGGGGCGATCAAAGTCGTCCGGTGGTACGTGATCCTCAAGTCGATCCGTCGGGAGCTGTTCACCACGTCCCATCCGGAGGCGGTGCGTCCCGTCCGGCTCGCCGGGCGGACAGTCGACGAACGCGCAATCCGCGGCATCTACAGCTTCACCGTGCTGTATCTGGTAATCTTCTTCGTCGCGACGGGGCTGGTCTTCCTCGACGCCGGGCGAGTAGGCCTCTCGCTGTCGGTGCTCGAATCGATGAGCGCCGTCGCCGCGACGCTCGGCAACGTCGGCCCGGGCTTCGGCCTCGTCGGCCCGATGGGAAGCTACCTCGACTTCTCGGCGTCGTCGAAGGTGTTCATGGTCGCGCTGATGTGGCTCGGCCGCCTCGAAATTCTGCCCGTACTGGTCTGCCTGACGCCGGAGTACTGGCGACAGTAGCAGAATCAGCGCTGAAAATTGGGAGCGCGGTTTTATATGTCAAATCGATCTACCGTCGAGTGCGACGACCGGTCGTACGGGCGGTTCACGCCCGAGGGACTTTCGTCCCTCGGCGCTGGGGGAACGTCGTTCCCCGCCGCCATCGACGAATCCGTCGTGATGGGGGGCGAATACGAGTGGGGAGGATCGTACCATGGCGCTATACGACTGGAGTGTCGTATTGTGAGTGACGCACCCACACCTACCCCTCCGGATTTTATTTCCTCTAACATAGCCACAATATAAACTGCTTTTACCGAGCCTTCAAGCGATTTAGTCGCATGGTCGATTTGACTCGACGAAGTTTGATGGCAACGTCCACAGCTGCGGCCCTCGGCGCCAGCGTCGCTGGCACGGGCGTCGTCAGCGCGGAGGTAGGGGAATCCGACACACCCGGTGCGCCGAGCGTCAAGGGTGAACTCAAGCGGTTCTCGACGACGGCGTTCGGGGCCGAAGTAACGGGGCCGTTCGTGTTCGAGGACGGATCGGTGCTGTACAGCCTCCAGCATCCGGAAGGGAGCAATCCCGAGCCGTTCGGTCGGGCTGCAGTCGGTTACTTCAGCGGCTTCACCTTCGACTTCGACGGCAACAACGACGACTTCGACGAGGTGGGGATTCCGGACACGAAAGAGAAACAACGGCAGGTTCGCTCCAACGCGGGCAACTACGAAGTCCTGATCCAGGGTCGGGAGCCCATTCAGGGCGGCAACGAGCGCCTGGGCGTCCCCCAGACGCCCGACGGCGAGGACCTTACCGAGTTTGCCGGCTCCAGTGGTGGCTACGGCGGCAACCCCGACTGTAATCAGTTCGTCCCGACGGACGAGGACGGCACTGAAGGGTATCTGTTCACGAACTGGGAGAACTACCCCGGCGCGATCTCTCGCGTTCCCCTCAGTCAGGACGAGAACGGCGAGTGGAGTGCCGACTCGGGCGAGGCGCTGAACGTCGTCAACACGGACGCCTTCCGTGACATCGGCGGCACGTGGGTCAACTGCTACGGCGACCTGAGCCCGTGGGGCACGATGATCTCCGCGGAGGAGAACTACAGTCACCCGCGCGTCTCGTACGGCTACACGGTCAGCGACATCGTCGACTCCGGCACCGGCGTCGGCAAGATCGGTGGCTGTCAGTTCTGGAATCGGCCGAACGCGACGGAGATCGGTCCCGCTCTCGAAGACTACGTCGAGGACGGCGATCTCGAGGAGACCTTCACCATTCAGGGATACTGGTCACAGGGCGGTATCGAGAAGGCGGCCTACTATCTCGGCGCCGAACCGGTCGACCAGAACAGCGGTCGCACCAGCAACAACACGGACCCGATCGAGGATATCTTCCCGAACCCCTACCGCTACGGCTACTTCGTGGACATCCGCGACCCCGCCGCCGAGGAGCCGACCCCGATAAAGTACTGGGTGATGGGCCGGGCCGCGTGGGAGGCGCCCGACATCCAGGGCGACCGCAAGACCGTCTACGGCTGTTCCGACGGCGATAACAAGGGGATCTACAAGTTCGTCGCCGACGAGCCGATCGACTCATACGAGAACACGGACGACATCGCGGGCACGCTCTACGCCCCGAAGATTTCGACCGACGCCGAGATTCGGGCGTCGCCAGCCGAGGCGACGCTCGATGTCGAGTGGCTGAAACTCGGTCACGCCACCAACGGTGAGGTCGACTCCTGGATCGCTCAGTACGACGACGTGACCCAGGGCGACTACCTCAGCGCCCACGCCGACTGGGAGGAAGGCGACGACGTGACCGACGAGGTGCTCAAGCAGGCCGACCTCGACGTCATCGAGAACGGCAATCAGAACTACATCACGAACGAGGAGATCGTCGAGTGGGCCCGACAGTACGAGGAAGCGGGTCCCGACGGCGTCGACGAGGACCTCCGCAAGGTGCCGTTCCTGGAGACCCGTGCGGCCGCCAAGGAGATTGGCGCATCCCTCGAGTTCAACAAGGCCGAGGGTGTCGACAGCGTCGACGATTCCGAGCCCGGTGATCTGGTCTACTTCGGTATCTCGGAGTTCAACGATGCGCTCGCGGACGACGAGGGCGACGTCCAACTCGACCGCGTCGACGGCGGCGTCGTCTACCGAGCCGAACTCGAACCCAACTACAACATCTCGCGGCTCGAACCCGTGATCGTCGGTCCCGACTTCACCGACGGCCCGCAGGACGCCGACGACGCGCTCCGCAACATCGACAACGTCTACACGATGCGTGACGGTCGCGTTCTCTGCTGTGAGGACGGCTTCGGTGGTCCCGCTCGCTCCTACCCCAACGACGGGCTCTACGTCTTCCAGCCGAACGTCATGGTCGACGTGGACTCGATGGCTGTCGGCTACGGGCAGACCGGCGAGGCGGTGCTCACGGCTTCCTCGCTCCCGACCGGCTTCTCCGGTGCCGAGGTTACCGTCTCGGTCACGAACCCCGAGGTCGCCAGCATTACCGGCGTCGAGTTCGCCGCGGATCTCGGGCTCACCGAGAGCAGCCTGAGCAACGACGGCTCGTCGGTGACGATCCGTGTCGCGGATACGGACCGCAACGTCGACGCGGGCGGCCGAGACGTCCCGCTCGCCACCCTCACCGTCCGCGGTGACAGCACCGGCACGACCGACCTGCAGGTCGCAGTCGGCCAGATGGACGACGAGGCCGGTGATCCCATCGGTGCCGAGGATCGTTCGGGTGTTCTCGTCACCGGCCCGCCGACGGTTACGGGCGGTTCGGCCCCCAGTGACCCCGACGGCGACGGGTTTTACGAAGACCTCAACGGCAACGGCCGGCTGGACTACGAGGACATCGAGATTCTGTTCAGCAACTTCGACACCGACAGCGTGACGATGAACAAGTCGGCGTACGACTTCAACGAGAACGGACAGCTCGACTTCGACGACATCGTCGAACTCTACGGCGAGGTCAACTAAGCTGAGCTGACCCCGGTCCGGTAGCCGGTCACCGATCACCACGCCACGCCACGCGGCGTCGGTCGGTCGGGTCTCGCACCGGCCCACCGACGCCACCCACCACTCATTATCACCATACCACACACTATGACACGGTCCACACGTTCACTTTCGATACTCGCCGACACCCGCCGTCGCGGCGCGGCCATCGCGGTCGTGCTGGCGGTACTCGCCCTCCTCGGGGCAGTGGCGGCGGCAGGGACGGCCACGGCACAGAGCGACCAACCGACCATCGTCGTGACGGACGGCACGACGACCGCGGACGGCACCACGACCGTCGGCGTCGTCCTCACGAGTGCCCCCAACGGGCTCGCGGGCTACTACCTCGAACTTACGGTCCAGAATCCGGAGGTGGCACACATCGACGCCGCTGGCTACCCCGATCAGTTCGGGCTGACGAGCGACCCCGTCGTCGGTGCGGACGGCGCGACCGTCACTCTCGAAGCCGCTGACATGGAGGGTGCCATCGAACCCGGCGCGACCGACGTGACGCTGGCGACGGTCACCGTCGCCGGCGCCGCTCCCGGGGAAGTCGAACTCTCCCTCGAACCCCAGCAGTTCGACGCCGACGACGGGAGCGCCTTCGATCCAGCCACGCAGTCGGGCACCGTGACGGTGTCCGGGAGTGGCGATGGGGCCGACTCGCCGACCGCCGGCTCGGAGTCGCTCGACACGGACACCGAGCAAGACACGCCCGCGGCCGACACGGACGCTGGCGGACGCAACGGCGGCAGCGACACCGAGTCCACGTCCGGTGCCGGTCCTCTCTCGCCCGCGCTGGTGCTCGTCGCCATCGGTTTCCTGGCCGTCGGTCTCCGGCGACGGACGTAATCACGTACCGCCTTCCGAACGCACCCGTTCGACGACTCCACATGGCACGATCCACTCCAACCACGGACGACACGACAGCCGACAGCACGCACTACCGCGAGTACATCCTCGACGTTCGCATCGTCGAGCGCACGACCCCCGACGGCACCGTCTACCGGTTCGAGGCACCCTACCACGACGGCATGGAGTTCGACAATCCGGAGATGGCGGAACTCTACGCCGACATCTACTTCGACGTGAACGGCTTCGACGAGGAGAACGTCGGCGAGGAAGGCGTCCCGCCAGCGATCATTCAGGCCGGCCGGGACACCCTCGCCGCGTACTTCCTCACGCAGTCGTACGGCGACCTCAACTGGATCGCGTCGTACTACGGCATCAAACCGGAGCGGGCCGAGCGGTACGTCAACCGGGTCCGCAAGCGCGCCACGAAGATCCGCGACGGCGCTACGGAGCGCGGGATGGCCTGACCGGTCGTTCGGCCGGCATCCCGCGTGCCATTCGACGACCGTGTCGCTGTCTGCGAGTATCAGTGTTGAGAACTCGGGGCGTAACATTATGCCTCTCCCTCGCTCCGGTAGGAACAGGCGACTCGATTCGGCACCGGTACGACGATTTGTCGTTCGGGTAAGCAGAACGGCGCGGTTCCGGGGGGAACGCGCCGCCGGTCGAATCGGGGCGCCTATCGCGTGTGACCCCTCATACCCCCTACCAACGTCGGTCGTGGGTGTGAGCGATCGTTCTCACGGTTCAGCTGTAGCGTACCGAGCGGGTGAACACGAGGACGGGCATAATTTCGAGCCGACCGATCCACATGTCGAGGACGAACGCCGCCTCGGCCAGCGGCGGCGTCGTGGGGCCGGTGAACCTACTCGACCGCGCTGGCGGCGCGGACGATCGTCCGCTCGCCGAACGCCGGCCCGATCAGCTGGAGGCCGACGGGGAGGCCGTCGGCGCGGCCAGCGGGGACGGAGATCGCCGGGAGATTGGCGAGGTTGACCGGCACCGTGTTAGCGTCCGCGAGATACATCTGGAGCGGGTCGTCGAGGCTCTCGCCGAGTTCGAACGGGAGGACGGGCATCGTCGGCGACGCCAGCACATCCGCCTCCGAGAGCGCCTCGTCGAAGTCCCGCTTCAGCCACGCGCGGGCGTCCTGTGCCTTCGCGTAGTACTTGTCGTGGTAGCCAGCCGAGAGAGCGTAGGTGCCCAGCAGGATGCGACGCTTGACCTCGTCGCCGAAGCCTGCCTCGCGGACCGCCGCGAACGTCTCGTTCCAGTTGCCCGCTGCCTCGGTTGTCGGTCCGTATCGCACGCCGTCGAACCGCGCGAGATTCGAGGACGCTTCGGACATGGCGATGACGTAGTAGGCCTGCACGGCGCGTTCGACGGAAGGGAGGCTCACCGTCTGGGTTTCGGCGCCCTGCGCTTCGAGGTCGGCGAGAGCGGCCTCGAACGTCTCGACGACGCGTTCGTCGGCACCCTCGATCAGTTCGGTCGGCACGCCGATCGTGAGGCCCTCCACGTCGCCATCGGCGGCGCTCGCGTAGTCGGCGTCGGCGCCCGCCTCGCGCGTCGTGGCGTCGCGGTCGTCGGGGCCGGCGATGACATCCAGCACTTCGGCGGCGCCCTCGACGGTCCGCGCGAACGGACCGATCTGCTCCAGCGAGTTGGCGTAGGCGACGAGACCGTACCGGGAGACGAGACCGTAGGTTGGCTTGATGCCGACCACGCCACAGAAGGCGGCGGGACAGCGGACCGACCCGCCGGTGTCGCTCCCGAGGGCGACGTCGGCCTCGCCGGCGGCGACGGCCGCCGCGGAACCACCGGAGGAGCCACCGGGCACGCGGGACTCGTCGACGGGGTTCTTGGTCGGACCGAACGCCGAGGTCTCGGTCGTCGTCCCCATCCCGAACTCGTCCATATTGGTCTTGCCGACGATCGTCGCGCCCGCCGCCTTCAGGCGTTCGACGACCGTCGCGTCGTACGGCGGAACGTAGTCCTCGAGCATCGCGGAGCCACAGGTGGTCCGGACGCCCTCGGTCGAAATGTTGTCCTTGACGGCGACGGTGTGGCCCGCGAGGGGGCCGTCGTCGTCGCCCTCGATCGTTGTTTCGGTGATGAACGCGTCGAGGCTCATGAGACGTTCGGACCCTTGAAGTAGCCGTCCTCGGTCTCCGGGGCGTTTTGCAGGGCCTCCGCCTGGGACAGCCCCTCACGAACCTCGTCCTCGCGCATGACGTTCACCAAGTCGGCCTCCGCTTCCACTTCGGGTACGTCGTCGAGCGCGTCGAAGTACGAGAGGATGTCGGCGAACTGCACGGCGAAGCGGTCCACCTCGTCCTCGTCGAGGTCGATCCGGGCGAGGTCCGCGACGTGGCGCACTTCGTCGGGATCGACGGGCGTCTCGCTCATGTCCCTCCGGACTGCCGGGCCGGCACTAAGGGTTTCGGTCCGGCAATCGGGGGTTCACTGCCGTCGAGAATCACAGTAAGGGTTTAGACGCTCCGGCGAGCATCGACCGATCATGTCCGACGGAGAGTTCGCCGGCTACGGTGGTCGACACGTCCCCGAAGCGCTGGAAGAACCCCTCGCACACCTCGCAGCCGCGTACGACGAGGTAGCGACGGCGGAGTCGTTCCGGAACGACCTCCGATCGCTCTTGGAGACGTTCGCCGGTCGCCCGACGCCGATCTTCCACGCCAGCAATCTCAGCGAGCGGTACGGCGCCGACATCTACCTCAAGCGGGAGGACCTGCTCCACGGCGGCGCCCACAAGATCAACAACACGCTTGGCCAGGGCCTCCTCGCGAAACGGGCCGGGAAGGAGCGTCTCATCGCCGAGACGGGGGCAGGCCAGCACGGCACCGCGACGGCGATGGTCGGCGCCCTCCTCGATCTGGACACGGAGATTTACATGGGGAAAAAAGACGTGGAGCGCCAGAAAATGAACGTCTTCCGGATGCGGCTGATGGGCGCGACGGTCAACGAGGTGACTCGTGGTGGCGCGGGGCTGGCGGACGCCGTCGACGCCGCCCTGGAGGATATGGCCGCGAACATCGAGGACACCCACTACCTCGTCGGGAGCGTCGTCGGCCCCGACCCGTTCCCGCGGATGGTCCGTGACTTCCAGTCGGTCATCGGCGACGAGGCGCGCGAGCAGATGCTCGACCGGATCGGCGGCCTCCCCGACGCGGCGGTGGCCTGCGTCGGCGGTGGATCGAACGCCATCGGTCTGTTCTACCCCTTCCGCGACGACGACGTGGCCTTCTACGGCGCCGAAGGCGGCGGTGAGGGCGAGGGCTCCGGCCGCCACGCCGCGCCCCTCGCGGAGGGCGAGGACGAGGTGATCCACGGGATGAAGACCCGCGTGATCGACGACGGCACCGAGGTTCACTCCGTCTCCGCCGGTCTCGATTACCCCGGCGTCGGCCCCGAACACGCCATGTTCCGGGCGAGCGGTCGCGCGGAGTACACCGCCGTCACCGACGAGGAGGCGCTGGCCGCCTTCCGCGAACTCGCCGAGGCCGAGGGAATCATCCCCGCCCTCGAATCGAGCCACGGTATCGCGCTCGCGACGCGACTCGCCGAGTCGAGCGACCACGACACCATCCTCGTGAACCTCTCCGGTCGCGGGGACAAGGACATGGAGACGGCGGCGGCGCAGTTCGACCTGTAGAGCCGCTACTGCTCGACCGCCGACCAGACGCGCTCGGCGGTCAGCGGCATGTCGATGGTGTCGACATCGAACGGATCGAGGGCGTCGTGGACGGCGTTGACGATGGCGGGCGGGGCCGCGATCGCGCCGGCTTCGCCGACGCCTTTCACCCCTAGCGGGTTGTGCGGACACGGCGTTACCGTCGAGTCCCACTCGACGGTCGGCACGTCCACGGCCTTCGGCATCGCGTAGTCCTGTAAGGACGCGGTCAGCAGGTTGCCGTTGTCGTCGTAGACCGCCTCCTCCTGGAGTGCCTGCCCGACGCCCTGGGCGACGCCACCGTGGATCTGTCCCTCGACGATTTTCGGGTTGATCTGCTCGCCCACGTCGTCGACGGCGATGTATCGTTCGAGGTCGATCTCCCCGGTCGTGGGGTCGACCTCCACGACGGCGACGTGCGTGCCGAACGGGAAGGTGTAGTTCTCGGGGTCGAAAAACGTCGTCTCGTCGAGTCCCGGCTCCATCCCCTCGGGCAGCGCGTCGATGCCGTCGTAGGCGACGTCCGCGACCGCCCGAACGCTCATCGACCGCTCCGGCGCGCCGGCGACGAAGAAGTCACCGTTCTCGAACTCGAGGTCCGCGTCGGCGACTTCGAGACGGTGGCTCGCTATCCGGCGGGCCTTCTCGACCACCTTCTCGGCGCTTCGCTTGATCGCGCTCCCGCCGACGGCCATCGCGCGACTCCCGCCGGTGCCGTTGCCCTCGTCGATTTCGGCGGTGTCGCCCTCGCGCACCTCCACGTCGGCAGCGGGGACGCCCAGTTCGTTGGCGACGATCTGGGCGTACGCGGTGTGGTGGCCCGTTCCGATTTCGGCGGTCCCGGTCTTGACGATTACCCGGCCGGAGGGTTTGACGTGGACGGCGCCGTTCTCGTACATTCCGGGTGCGTTGCCACAGGCCTCGACGTAACAGGAGAGCCCGATGCCGAGGTACCGGCCTTCCTCCCGGGCCGCGGCCTGTCGCTCCCGGACGCCCTCGTAGTCGACCATCTCTAGGGCGCGGGAAAGCGTCGTGTCGTAGTCCCCGGAGTCGTACGTGCGCCCCAGCCCCGTCTCGAAGGGGAAGTCGTCCGAAGGGATGAAGTTCCGCCGGCGGATGGCCGCAGGGTCCAGGTCGAGCTCCCGCGCCGCCTCGTCGACCAGCCGCTCGATGAAGTACGTGGCCTCCGGACGGCCCGCGCCGCGGTAGGCCGAGAGCGGTGCGGTGTTGGTGAACACGCCCGTCGTGTGGACGTAGGCGCCGGGCACGTCGTACTGTCCGTTGGCCATCAGACCGAGGTTCGTCGGGACGCCGGATCCGGCGGGGACGAGGAAGCCGCCGACCGGCGCAGTCGTCTCGGCCCGGAAGCCACGGAGCCGTCCGTCGTCGTCGACGCCCGCTTCGGCGTGGACGAGGTGGTGGCGGGCGTGGATCATCGACAGGAAGTCCTCGGTCCGGGGTGCGACCCACTTCACCGGCCGCTCGACGTGCATCGCACACCACCCGGCGAGCAGGTAGCCGGAGTACGGAAAGAGTTTGGCACCGAACCCACCGCCCACGTCCGGGGCACGAACCCGGATTCGGTGGTCCGGGACGCCGAGAGTGTACGAGAGGTCTCCCTGCATCCCGTGTGGTTTCTGCGTCGAGAGCGCGACGTCGAGGGCGTCGTCGGACGGCCGGTAGCGGGCCACCGCGGCGCGGGGTTCCATCGCCGTCGGAATCACCCGGTTGATCTCGAGGTCCAGTTCGACGACGTTGTCCGCGGCGTCGAGCGCCGCGTCGGCGGCCGCCTCGTCACCCGTGTCCCACGTGAACGCGACGTTCTCCGGCGCGTCGTCGTGAACCGTCGGCCCGTCGTCGGCCGTCGCCTCCCGTGGGTCGACGACGGCGTCGTGGCGGTCGTAGGTCACGTCGATCCCGTCGAGTGCGTCGTGGGCGAGGTAGCGGTCCTCGGCGACCACGGCCGCGACCGGTTGACCCTGATAAACGACCCGCCCGTCTGCCAGTAACGGCTGGTCCGGGGACGTGGCGCCCGTCTCCGCGTCCGACTCGGTCGAGCCACCGTCGGGGTCGTCCGTCCGGACGTATCCCGGTGCGCCGGAGGCCTGGATGTCCGCCCAGGAGAGGACGGCGAGGACGCCGTCCATCGCCTCGGCGTCGCTCGTGTCGATGGATTCGACGGTGGCGTGCCCGTACTGGCTCCCGAGCAAGGCGAGGTGTGCCTCGTCCGGATAGCCGATGTCGTCGGTGTACTCCGCGTCGCCGGTGAGGAGGTGTGGGTCCTCCCGGCGCTGCACCGCGGAGCCGAACAGATCGGCCGGATCGACGTCGTCGCCATCGATCGTCTCGAGATCCATCGGTCAGTGCCCTCCCTCGCTCGTCGAAGACTGTGAAAGACTGTGGCGCATCGCTTCTGTCCCGCTATTGGGATAGCGCAACCAAAAACGATTCGTCGGTCCCGCCCAGGACGGCGTTCACCCTCGATAGCGCAACCTCGAACCATTACACCGACGCCCCGGCTCTGTGACGGATCGTCGAGCCACTCTCTGCGGCCCGTGGAGCCGTCCGGACCACGTCCTCCGTCGCCGGCGACACGAAAGTTACCTTCCGGATGTACCCCGTTCTCCAACAAATTATCTGTTTGAAGGGCGCTGACGCTGGTCCTGTGTATGGAGACTGATAATCGATTCTAGTTACTTAGTGTCACCCCGGACGTGCCGACTTCCGCCGGAGACGCTCGGAGCGAATTCTGGCGTATATTCAGCTCAGAGGTTCTGAACGTCTCGCTTCCGGCCCACACGCCGGCGAACTCCGTATTCGACAATTTTCGTTTTGTTGGCATCTATGTAAAGGCAAATACTTATTGCGGAGTTTCCGAAATGTGGAAACGATGGTAGAATCCATTGATCTTGACACGGCAACAGAACTGATCGACGCGGCCGAGCAGAAAGCCGAAGAAATCGACAACCCGATGGTAATCACCGTCGCGAACAGCGAGGGCAACCTCATTGCCCAGCACCGGATGGACGGCGCCTGGCTGGCGTCCGTCTCCATCTCGCGGAACAAAGCGTACACGTCGGCTGCGCTGGACATGCCGACGCACGAACTCGCCGAACCCTCCGAACCCGGTAACTCCCTGTACGGACTCCAGACGACCGACGAGGGTCGCATGGTCATCTTCGGTGGGGGTTATCCGCTGCTGAACGAAGAGGGTGATGTGATCGGCGCGTTCGGCGTCTCCGGCGGCGCCGTCTCGCAGGACATGGAAGTCGCAGAGGCGGGCGTCGACCACTGGGAAGAGATCCGAGGTGAGTGAGCAATGTCGATGAACGCAGTGGTCTACAAAGGTCCACACGAGGTCGCCGTCGAAGACGTTGACGAGCCGGAGATTCAGCACCCGAACGACGTCGTCATCGACATCACGACGACGTGCATCTGTGGATCCGACCTCCACATGTACGAGGGTCGGACGGCTGCGGAGCCGGGCATCGTCTTCGGCCACGAGAACATGGGTATCGTCAGCGAGGTTGGCGAGGCAGTGTCGAGTCTCGAAGTGGGTGACCGCGTCGTCGCCCCGTTCAACGTCGCCTGTGGACACTGTGAGAACTGCGAGAACGGTTACACCGGCTTCTGTACGAACGTCAACCCCGGCTTCGCCGGCGGCGCGTACGGCTACGTCGCGATGGGGCCGTACACGGGCGGACAGGCGGAGAAGCTCCGCATCCCCTACGCCGACTTCAACGCGCTGAAACTGCCGGAAGGCGACGCACACGAGGATTCGTTCGCACTGCTGGCGGACATCTTCCCGACGGGGTGGCACGGCACCGAACTCGCCAACCTCGAAGCCGGTGATTCGGTGGCCGTCTACGGCGCCGGTCCGGTCGGCCTGATGGCCGCCTACAGCGCGAAGCTCAAGGGCGCCTCCGACATCTACATCGTCGACCGCGTCCCGAGCCGACTCGAACTCGCCGAGGAGCACTGCGACGCGACGCCGATCAACTTCGAAGAAGGCGATCCGGTCGAGCAGATCAAGGATCTGCACGGCGGCGGCGTCGACAAGGGCGTCGACGCGGTCGGTTACCAGGCCGTCGACCCCGACAAGGAAGCCGACGGCGCGTACGATCCGGCCCGCGAGAACCCCGCGGTCGTCATCAACAACCTGATCCGGACGGTTCGACCGACGGGCGAACTCGGCATCCCGGGTCTCTACGTCCCCGAAGACCCCGGAGCTCCCGACGACATGGCTGCGCAGGGTCGAATCGGCATCGACTTCGGCCTCCTCTTCGAGAAGGGGCAGGCGCTCGGTACCGGCCAGTGTAACGTCAAGGAGTACAACCGCGAACTCCGCGACATGATCGTCGCCGGTCGCGCCGACCCGAGCTGGGTCGTCTCCCACCGCGTCGGCCTCGACGAGGCACCGGAGATGTACGAGGCCTTCGACAACCGCGAAGAAGGCGTGACGAAGGTTCTGCTGGAACCCTAAGTAGTCACACCGTGTCGCGGCGTCTCGCCGCTGCGACACACCTATTACCGCACCCCGATTATTCGCACTCAATGTGTCAGTACTGTAGTTATCGCTACCACAGCGGCTGGACGGCACTGCTCTCGTACGACGAAACCTACCAGACCGCGATGTCGGCGGAGTCGGAGTCGACGTACGGCTTCCACGAGTCGTGGGACGAGGTCCGCGACGACGTGGGACTCGGCGCTTAGGACTCCCGCGGGAACGGGTCGGAGGGGTACGACGCCTCTCGCTCCGACTCGCTGGCTACACACTCGTCGAGTGCCGCGGTAATCGCCTCGCTATCGAGGTGTCGGCCGATAATCACGAGGCGCGTCCGCGGATCGTCGTCGCCCCACTCACCGATGGGACCGGCCTGCACCGCCGGTCCCGCCTGACTCACGCCGAGAACTTCCGTCGGTCGGCTGGCAATCCACGTGAAACCCTTCAGACGGACGATGTCGCCGTCCCAGTCGTCGAGCCAGTCGTCGAACCGTTCGGGGTGGAACGGCTGTTCGCGCCGATAGACGAACGACTCGACGCCGTGTGCGGCGGCCGCGGGCTGGTCGCCGTGGTCGTGGCCGTGGTGCTCGTCTTCCTCCGCCGTCGCGAGCGCCTGTTTCCACCCCTGCTGGCGCTTCGCCGCCTCGAAGTCGAACCGGCCGGTGTCGAGGACCATCGATGGGTCGATGTCGGAGTGAGTCGTTCGGTGGATCGCCGCCCGGGGCTGGAGTTCTCGAATCGCCCCCTCGACGGCGTCGAGTTCGTCGTCCGGGACCATGTCGCACTTGTTCAACAGCAATACGTCACAGAACTCGATCTGATCGACCAGCACCTCCGTCAGGGGCCGTTCGGGGGTGGGCGCCTCGTCGGGGAGCGATGCCGACGGATCGAACGCCTTCCAGAAGCCGTAGGCGTCCACGACCGAGACGGTCGTGTCGAGGCGGAACCGGTCGGGCAGTTGTCCCTCGTCCGTGCCGACGGTCAGCGTCCGCGCGATAGGGATTGGTTCGCTGATGCCGGAGGCTTCGACGACGAGGTAGTCGAACGAGCGCTCTTCGGCCAGTCGCGTCACCTCGGTCACCAAGTCGTCTTGCAGGCGGCAGCAGATACAGCCGTTCGAGAGGTCGATCACCCCCTCGTCGGTCTCCTGATCGAGGAGTTCGGCGTCGACGTTGATCTCTCCCATGTCGTTGACGACGACGGCAATCCGTCTGTCGCCCGGGTCGTTCAGGAGGTTGTTGACGAGCGTCGTCTTGCCGGCACCGAGCGGACCACTGATGAGGGTGATCGGAATCGTCGTGTCGTCGGTAACCATGTCGTCCACATCGAGGAGACGGGCGCTTATAAAGAACAAGGAGAATACCCGTGCCTATAGGCGTGGGACGAATCCGGCCTTCTGGCCGATACTCCAGCCGGATATGCTTCGCTCACGATCTTTGATTTTTTTCAGGTGGGGGAGGCTGTCGATAACTCGGTGTTGGCTGGGCGGAAGAGTCCGACACACTTAACTTTCTTCGCTGATTTACTATCTGAATAGAGCCGTTTTGCTCACTGATACAAACCAATGACCGATAGCGTACGCGGTTACACGACCGAGCGCTCACGCGCGCGCGAGAGCGAGGACGAAGCCGA
>Ga0207757_100506_pt1 | contig 24615 bp, 27 predicted proteins | sample A23P3SouthBayCA_2_FD_187752 | JGI IMG/M metagenome (GOLD analysis project Ga0207757, IMG submission 187752) | Aerobic enrichment media microbial communities from Eden Landing Ponds, California, USA - A23 P3 (2) (SPAdes) | ecosystem: Environmental > Aquatic > Marine > Unclassified | place...
TGCGTTCGAAAGCACGTCACGACCGGGTTGGTGGTCTAGTCTGGTTATGACACCTCCTTGACATGGAGGAGGCCGGCAGTTCAAATCTGCCCCAACCCACTTCCTCTTATACACTCATCGAAGAGTCCTACGAAACCGACCACACCGTGCGAACGGGAGCGCTCAGGCGACCGCGTCGTCGCCAGCGCCGACCCACAGATCGTACCCCACCACCACCACCGCGGCGCCGACCGGCAACACGACCGGAAGCGCGCCGACGGAACCCACGTCGAGTGCGATGCTCGCGCCAACGACGACGACGGCAGCGACGGGGCCGCCCGCGAGCGCCGCACCGAGTCGGTGGCGGCCGTCACGCAGGTAGCCGATTCCCCACGCCAACAACCCGGGGATCAGAAGGAGTGCGGCGAGGAGCGCGAGTCCGAGGCCGAGCAGCGCGTTCAACGCGGCGGTGGGGTCGGCGGCCGCACGCCCGCCGACCGAGACGAAGAGCATCGTCGCCAGCGTGCCGACGGCCGCGCCGACCACGCTCACGATGGCGAACCAGTCCTGCCAGCGGGGCATCCACTCCCGGTCGCGCCGGAACAGCCAGAGCAACCCCGCTAGGATCAGCACCGCCGCCGCCACGGTAACGGCGGGGGTGACCGTGCGCTCGATCCACAGCGCGCTGAACCGGGGCGGATCGAAGACGTAGGAGTCGGTCGGCTTCGGGCCGTACCAGCGCGTCGGGAAAGTCGCGACGAGCGCGAGGAGGCCGCCGAGGACGGTCAGGCCGCCGACGGCGCGGTCGGAGGGGAACCACACGATCACGCACCCCCGAACGCGACGACAGTGCCGCGGTCAGTCACGGTGACGACGCCGCCGTCCAGCAGCGCTGGCGGCAGGGGCCGTTCCGCAGTGGCGTACCCCCACGTCGCCTCGCCGAAGCGTTCGGTAAAGGCGACCAGGTGGGGCGGCGCTCGCCGGTCGCTCGGGCCGGACTGGATGGCGAAGGCGTGCCCACCGGCGGCGGCCGTGACGGTCCCGTCGCCGACGTACGAACACCACTGCGGGTCGGGCGGGCCGTCGCCGCCGCGGTCGAGTGCGAACGTCGCGTCCGGCGCCTCGCCGGGACGCTCGACCGCGTAGAGGGTGTCGGGCGTGACGACCGGGGCCGAGAAGGATCTCCCGGAGCCACGATCGACGCGCCACCGTTCGGTGCCGTCGTCGAGGGCGAGGCCGACGAGTCCCTCGTACGTGCCGACGTAGACGGTGTCGTCGGCGACGACGGGGGGAAACTCGGGGCGGATCGGCGCCGACCAGCGCCGGTCGCCGGTCGTGGCGTCCAGCGCGACCGTCTCGTCCCCGGCCACGACGACGGTGCCGTCCGCCACGGCGGGCAGGGTCGCGTCCACGTCGGTGATCCACCGCCGGCGGCCGTCACGAGCGTCGAGGGCGGCCAGACCGTCCGCCGTCGGGACGAGCACCCCGCCGTCGGCGACGGTCGGGACGCCCGTCGCCGCAGCGTCCGTATTCCGCCACACCGACGACCCGTCGTCGGCGTGGAGGGCGACGACGCCGGCGGTCGTCCCCAGATACGCCGTGCCGTCGGCGATGACCGGCGGCGCGAGTTCGTCCCCGTAGCCATCCGTCGGCTCCGTCGTCGTCGGGGTAAGATCGGTCGTCCGCCAGCGTTCCGTCCCGTCGCGGAGCGCGAGTGCGAACGCGCCCGCGCCGGTCGTGAGATAAACGCGGCCGTCGGCGACCGTGGGCGAACTCACGTCGGCGGCGGCCCCGTCGACGCGGGGGGCGGTGAGCGTCGTCCGCCAGCGGAGCGACGGATCGGTCGGCGGGCGCCGCGAGGTGGGGTGACCCGTGTTGCCGGCGTCGAAGCGCGGTGACGGCCACGCGCCGCCGGGGAGCGTCTCGAACGCCCCGCCGGCGTCGCCCGTGCCGACCACGGCGGACGGCTCGGGGGGCTCGCTGTCCGGGCACGACGACGAACAACCGGCGAGGCCGACGGCCGCGCCAGTCGCAAGCGTGCCGAGAACCGTTCTGCGAGTGATGGAGGGCATCAGCCGTGTGTTTGTGATACCTCCCTGAAATTTGTCTCGGTTCGACAGCAACACGACCGTCGATCCCGGCCGTTTATATCGGTGCGCGCGGAACGGCAACGTATGACACGGACCACCGTCAGCGACGTGATGAGTACGCCGATGCTGACTATCGACGCGGAAACACCGGTGAGCGAAGCCGCTCGCGGGATGCTGGAAGCGGGGATCAAGTCCATCGTCGTCGTCGGTGAGGACTGCCATCCCGAGGGAATCTTCACGTCGACGGACGCCGTCCGCGTGGCCGCCGACGCCGCCCCGGCGGACGAGGCGACCGTCGGCGAGTACATGACGACCGACGTGGAGACGGTGGGGCCGGACGACCCCCTCGCGGCCGTCGCCCGTCGAATGGTCGACGACGACGTGAGTCACTTCCCGGTGACCGACGCCGACGGCACCGGACTGGGCATCCTGACGACGACCGATCTGACCGAGGCGCTGTCGGTGACCGACACGCCGACTCAGTAGCGACCGATAAAGACTTACATTTCGGCACGCCGATACGTCGGTATGGCGATAGATCTCGGTTGGGTCATCAGATACCCGACGAATTCGGACGACTGGATCAAGACCGTTCTCATCGGCGGCGTGTTGACACTGTTGTCCATCTTCATCGTGCCGGCGTTTTTCGTGTACGGATACACCCTTCGTGTCCTGCGATCGGGGATGGCCGACGAGGCGGAACCGCCAGTCTTCGACGACTGGGGGACGCTCCTGAAAGAGGGCGTGGTCGCGTTCGTGATCGTGATCATCTATCAGTTGATCCCCTTGATCGTGATGGCGGTGACGGTCGGCGGATCGATCGCGGCACTGGCGTCGGGGACGGAAGCCGGCGCGGGCGTCGGACTGGTCGGCCTGTTCGGCGGGCTGGCGCTCTCGGCGCTACTCACGCTGGTGTTCGGCTACGTCACCCTGATCGGCCTCGCCAACTACGCCCACGAAGGCGCGTTCGGCGCTGCCTTCGACGTCGACGTGATCCGTACCGTCGCCGTCGACGGCGCGTACGCCATCCCGTGGCTCTACGGCGTCGGCATCCTGATCGGCGCCGCCGTCGTGGCGAGCATCCTCGGTATCGTCCCCATTATCGGCGCGATCGCCGGCGTCTTCGTCACGTTCTACGGCCAGATCGCCGCGTCGTGGGTCTGGGGGAAAGGATTCAGCGACGCGATGGGGCTCGACGACACCGACGCCGATCCCGATCCCGATCCGGCGGTCGCCTGAGACGGATCGGGGTCGTGGTTCCCGTCGGTCGCTGGACCCGACGTCCGACGGTCCGTCCGCATCGCGGGCGCCGTCACCGCCCACAACCACAACCCTGAAACGCGGCGCCGTCGGCGTAGGACTATGGCCACGGTCGCGGAACGTCTCGACGTCGATCCGGCGCGGCTCTGGGCCGGGTCGGTTCTCGCCCTCCTCGTCGCGCTGATCGCCGGATCGCTCCTGTTCCCACGCACCGTCTACGACGGCTTCGTCTGGCACTACTTCTGGGGGCCGGTACAGGCGGACGCCAACGCCGCTGTCTGTGCCGTCCGCCAGGGCGGCGCCACCCGGTATCTCTACGATGCCGCGGCGTGTTCGGCGGCCACGGAGCCGGTCGCCTACCCGGGCTACACGCTCGTCTCGGAGGTCGGCTACGTCGTCATCCTGCTCGTTGCTCTCTCCGGTCTCGTCTTCCTGCTCCGACGCCTCGGCATCGGATCCGACCGCGACCTCTTTTACGCGCTCCTGCCGTTCGTCTTCTTCGGCGGGGCGCTCCGCGTCGTCGAGGACGTGACCGACGCCGCCGCCGGTTCGGTGATCGGCTACCCGCTGAACACGCTCATCATCAGTCCGGTCATCTACTTCACCGTCTTCGCGGTCACCCTCGTCGCACTGGTCGCGAGCGTCGCGCTCGACCGCCGCGGTGCCGTGGAGAACTACACCCGCCCGCTCTTCGGTGCCGGCGCCCTCGTCCTCGTCGGCACGCTCCTCTTTCTCCTCTGGAGTGCCGTCACGCCCGATGGCCCGGGCACCTTCTACCCGCAGGTGCTGATCGTCATCCTCGTCGGCGCGACGGCGGCAACCGCCGGGACGTGGTGGTTGATCGAGGTGTACGCCCCCGTTATCAACGCCGGCACCGGCCGCCTCGGGTTCGTCGTCATCTGGGGGCACGCCGTCGACGGCGTCGCCAACGTCGTCGGCCTCGACTGGATGGTCGCGCTCGGCGCCGGCCCGAACCTCGTCCCCAAACACCCGGTCAACCGCGCAATCGTCGATATCACGGGGTCGACGCTCCCGGCGTCGGTCCTCGCCCTGACCGGCGACACCTGGCCCTTCCTCGTCGTGAAACTCGTCGCCGCGACCGTGGTCGTCTGGCTCTTCGACGAGCAGATCTTCGAGGAGAGCCCGCGGTACACCATCCTGCTCATGATCGCCATCCTCGCTGTGGGGCTTGGCCCCGGTACGCGGGACATGTTACGGGCGACGGTCGGCGTGTAGCGGTGGGCTACGGGAAGGGGTGGAACGACCGGTCCAGGCGGGGCTCGTACCCCAGTTCCGGCGGCACCATCTCGGCCCGGTCGCCGAAGTAGGGCTCGTCGACGAACAGCGGCTGCGCGGCGGGGACGAGGACGCGGACCGCCTCGAATCCGAGGGTGGCCACGTCGGGCGTGGTGATCCGGGCGGCGTAGGCGTCGAGGCCGGCGTCGACCACCCGATCGACGGTGGCGGCGAGCGCCATCTCACCGGTCGGCACGGGGTCCGGGCCGACGCTCGCCGCGGGCACACCACCGTCGCGCCGGGCCGTCGACGCGGGCGACACGAACGACTCGGCGGCCGGCGGAAAGTCGGCGTAGTACCCGATTGCTCCCTCCTCCGCCGTTGCCTGTTCCGGCCCCATCGCCCGCAGTTCCATCCAGTTCTGGAGCGCCTCCGCGAGCGCCGACCGCGCCGCTGCGACGGCGTCGAGGTTCGCCCCGGAGCCGACGGCGAAGCGGGGCCACTCATCCTCGCGGTGGACGGCCACGGCGACGACCGGCACGTCCACGTCCGCAGTGAGCAGAAGCGGCGTCACGCTCAGCCGTTCGGCGCGGGCGCGGGCCACGAGGTCGTCGAAGGACTCGTCGTCGACCGCGAGCCCCAGCGGTTCGTACGTCGAGTACCACGCGAGCATCGCCGCGTCGCGCTCGATCACTTCGTACAGCCCGGACAGCAGCGCCTCGACACCCGAGTTACCCAGGCCGAGGCCGGTCGTGATCGCCGGTCGATGACGCTCCGCAGGCGGCGGGTAGTGGACGAACTCCGCGGGGAGGGCCACGGCCTCGTCGGTCGACAGATCCTCGCCGGGCACCCACGGAATCGGGCCGTCCTCCGCGTCCCGGTCGTCGGGACGGACGAACGCCGGCGGGGCAACCGCTCGCCGTCCGTCGACCGTCGCGGCCGACGACGAAGCGTTCACGAACTCCGTCTCGCGGTAGACACCGGCGCAGTAGCGCTCCAGCCCCTCGCCGATCGCCTTCATAAACGCGCGGTCCCAGCCGTCGTCGACGCCGGCGGTAAGGGGGGCGGCTCGGGCGTCGCCGAAGACGGTCGTGTCGGCGGTCGCCGCGAGGTAGTACGGCGCCGGGAACGACTCGCGTTCCCCCACCTGTGTCAGGAGACCGACGCGGTCGTCGACGGTCCGCTCCGCCCGGTCGATGGCGTCGTCGAGGGATGCGTCGCGGTGGGTCCGCCGGAGCGTCCGATCGCGGTCGCCGGTGCGAGGGACGGAGAGGACCCGTCGCTCGCCGCCGGGTACTTCGATCACCGTGCCCGCCAGATCCGCCCCGCTCAGAAGCGACACGGCGCGGTGGCCGGCGACGGCGCCCGCGAGGCGGACGGCGCTCCGGCTTCCGGTTGGGTCGCTCTCGCTCTCGCTCTCATCATCAATCGCCGAGGCGACGCGCTCCCGCAGGTCGGCGTAGCCGACGCCGTCGGCAAACACCGTCACCGCGGCGTCGAGGTCGAAGGGCTGGCCGCCGAGGCCGCCGATTTCGACGGCGAGCCAGCGATCCGCCGCCGCGTCGGCCGTCTCGAAGGCGGGCGCCCCCGCCGGCGCGATCACGACGCCGAGGGGGTACGATCCAACGTCACCGGGCGTCGCCGCCGTCGCCGTCGCGTCGATGTCGTCCAGCGCGGCGCGGACCGAGTCGGCTGCCGGTCCGCGTCCTGCGATGCCGATCTGCATGGCTCCGCCGACGGCCGCCGGTGGGAAAAGTGATCGGAAGCGCTACGCGGAGTGGTTGAGCGTCACGGCGGCGAGTTCGGCGGGCGTCACCTCGTCGAATCGATCATCGTTGAGTTTCAGCCGGAGGCGGGGACGCCCCACGTCGATCGGGACCTTCTCGGTTTTGATGAGGCCCTCCTCCTCCAGCGTCGTCTTGGTGCGGGAGAACGTCGCCTTGCTCGCGATTCCCACGTCCTCGCCCCACTTGCTGATATCGTACAGCAACACGTCGTTGCGGGCGGCGACGAGGAGGGTGAGCGTCACCTCGTCGAACCCGCCGGTGGTCTCGCGGGCGGACCGCAGGGCGTCGAGCGTGGCGTCGAAGTCGACGCGCGCGTCCTGTCCGATCTCTTCGCCCAGCGTCTCGCGGACGCGGGAGAGCGGGGGCGTCCGGAGGTCGTACGGCGCCGCCGTCTCCCATTGGGCCTCGTACGTTTCGCGGACCGTCGCGACGAAGTCGCCGTCGTCGGTGCCGAGGGCGGCAACGTGGTCGTTCACGCCGACCAGCGCCCACACCGTCTCGTCCGTGATCATGAGCGCGTTGGCGGCTCTGTGGCCGCTCCGAATCGAGAGCGTGCCCGACGCGACGTGGTCGGCGGCGTTGCTCGCCACGACGAAGTCGTCCATCACGTCCTTCAGCAGCGCCGCCTCGGCCAGCACCCGAATCGACGGCGGGTCCGCTGCGGCCGCCGTCACGGTCGTCAGTGCCTCGACTGCCTCCCGTGTGGGGTCGACCAGCAACAGCGTCTCCGTCGACTCGAACACCGTCTCCAGTACCTCCTCGAAGCTCTCTCCGTGTAGATTCGCCCCGGCGACCATGGATTCAATATCTCTACATCCGTACTTAATTTTAACGACGAGTAGTGGCCGTAACAGAGTATTTTCAAATTATTGTACAGTTTAATTTTCCACCTAGTCAAGAGTGTCGGAACAGTTGATAGGTTCGCGTCGGGCGGCCGGCCGAACTCGGGGGAGAGACAGCTTTATGAGTCGCTTGCCACGCGGATACACATGGACTACAGTCACGTTCGTGCGACCGATCCGTCCGTCGCCGACGCCATCGACGCCGAGACCGACCGCCAGCGAACCACGCTCGCGATGATCGCGTCGGAGAACCACGCGAGTCCGGCCGTCGTCGAGGCCCAGGGTAGCGTCTTCACCAACAAGTACGCAGAGGGGTATCCCGGCGAACGCTACTACGCCGGCTGTCAGTACGCCGACGCTGTCGAGGAACTCGCCATCGAGCGAGCCACGGAGCTTTGGGGTGCCGAACACGTCAACGTCCAGCCACACAGCGGATCGCAGGCGAACATGGCGGTCTACTTCGCCATGCTCGACCCGGGTGACAAAATTCTCTCGCTCGAACTCGAACACGGCGGCCACCTCAGTCACGGCCACCCCGCCAACTTCGCCGGGCAGCTGTACGAGGTCGAACACTACCGCGTCGACCCCGAGACGGGCTATCTCGACTACGAGGGGCTGGCGGCCATCGCCGACGAGTTCGACCCCGACGCCATCGTCTCCGGCTTCTCCGCCTATCCGCGGCAGGTCGACTGGGAGCGTATCGACGCCGTCGCCGACGCCGTCGACGCCATCCACGTCGCCGACATCGCCCACATTACCGGCCTCGTCGCCGCGGACGTCCACCCCTCGCCGGTCGGCATCGCGGATTTCGTCACCGGGAGCACCCACAAGACCATCCGTGCCGGCCGCGGCGGCATCGTCATGTGCGGCGAGGAACACGCCGACGCCATCGACAACGCCGTCTTCCCCGGCGTGCAGGGCGGCCCCCTGATGCACAACGTCGCGGGCAAAGCCGTGGGGTTCGGGGAGGCGCTCGAGGACTCTTTCACCGACTACGCCGAGCAGGTCGTGGCGAACGCCCGCGCGCTCGGCGACCAGCTCGCTGACCACGGCCTCTCCCTGGTCTCCGGCGGCACCGACACCCACCTCGTCCTCGTGGATCTGCGCGAATCACACCCAGACCTCTCGGGCGGCGACGCCGAGGACGTCCTCGACGACGTGGGCATCGTCCTCAACGGCAACACCGTGCCCGGCGAGACGCGGTCGCCGTTCGACCCAAGCGGCATCCGGGCCGGAACAGCGGCGCTCACCACCCGCGGGTTCGAGGAAGACGCCATCCGCGAGGTGGGCGACCTGATCGCTCGCGTCCTCGACGCACCCGAGGACGACGCCGTCCTCGACGAGGTGAGCGACCAGGTGGACGAACTGTGTGCGACCCACCCGCTGTACGAGTAGCCGGCTCCCCACTGCTCTCGTCCGTCCGACCGGAACCTATCAGCCCCGAACCAAATTAACTATACCCTTCGATCCAGTCAGAAGAACCGACGGTTATGAAACTCGCTACAATCGGTGTCGGCAACGCTGGAAGCAAGCTCGTAGACCGAATGGTCGAGTTCGAGTCCGAGACCAATCGGAACCTCTGTCGACACGTCCATGCGATCAACACCGCGCGAACGGACCTCGCCAAGCCCGAGTATATCCCCGAAGAGAAGCGGGTGCTAGTAGGTGACACGAACCAGAAGTCGAAAGGTCACGGCGTCGGCGGCGACGTCGAGATCGGTGCCGAGGTCATGTCGGCCGATATCGACGAGCTCCGGCGGGCGTTCGACGACATCGAGATCCACAACGTCGACGCGATCCTCGTCGCGGCCGGTCTGGGTGGCGGCACCGGGAGCGGCGGTGGCCCCGTGGTCATCGACGCCCTCCAAGAGATGTACGACGAGCCGGTGTATGCCCTCGGCGTCCTCCCCGGCGAGTACGAGGGTGGCCGCCCAGCGCTAAACGCCGCTCGATCCCTCCAGTCGTTCGTCAACAAGACGGACAACTTCATCGGCTTCGACAACGACGCCTGGCGCGCCCGCGATCAGACGATCGAAGAGGGCTACGAGGAGATGAATCGAGAGCTGGCCGCCCGGATCGTGACGCTGCTGGCGGCCGGCGAAACCGACGATTCGGAGGTCGCGGAGAACGCGATGGACTCCAGTGACATCATCCGCACGCTCAACACCGACGGGGTCTCCTCGATCGGCTACGCCGCCACCGCGGTCGACGCCGGACCCGAGGGCCTCCTCGACAGGTGGGGCGGCAGCGGCGAGGACGAGGACCCCCTCGACGACGCCAGCCAGGCGACGAAAATCAAGGCGCTCGTCCGCCGGGCGACCAACTCCCGGCTGACGCTGCCGTGTCGGGTGTCGAGCGCCGAACGGGTGCTGGTCGTGCTCTCAGGGCCGCCGGAAGAGTTCTCCCGAAAGGGAATCGAGAGCGCTCGACAGTGGCTGGAACAGGAGGCCCAGACCGTCGAAGTACTCGTCGGCGACGATCCGCGTGAGCGGTCGTCACAACTCGCCGCGGCGGTGCTCCTCTCGAACGTCTCGGACGCACCGCGGATCGAATCGATCCAGAATCAGGCTGTCGACGCACAGGAACAGATCGCTCAGCAACAGGCCGAACGCGAGGACAAGATCAACGACCTGATCACGGACGAAAACGACGACCTCGACCCCGTCGTCTGAATCGTGCCCCGAACCGAACGTACTCCGGTCGGACGAGGGGTGCGATGAAACTCGCACTCGTCGGCATCGGCGGTGCCGGCAGCCGTCTCGTCGACGCGATTCGCGGCGTCGAGACGGCTGCCGATCGACAGCTCTGCTACGGGCATCTGCTGACAGTCGATATCTCTCGGACGGTCGACGACGACTTCGATCACATCCCGCCGGAGGACCACGTCACCATCGGCGACACGCACCGCGAGGTCGATACGGGTGTCGACGGAGATCAGGATCTCGCCGTCGAGATCATCCGAACTGACTTCCCCGAGATACACCGCACGCTCGACTCCATACCCATGCGCAAACTCGATGGCGTGTTGGTCGTCGCAGGGTTGGGTGGCGGCACCGGCAGCGGCGCCGGGGCCGTCCTCGTCGAGCGACTGCAGGACCTGTACGACAAGCCGGTGTACGTCCTCGGCGTCCTTCCGGCCGAGGCGGACGGCGGCCACGCGGCGCTGAACGCCGCGCGGTCGCTCCGGTCGATCGTACCGGCGGCCGACAGCGTCATGCTATTCGACAACGACCGGTGGGTCAGTAGCGGCGACGACGGGTACGAACAGGCGAATCACGAACTGGCGTCCCGAATCGTGACGCTGTTTGCCAGGGAGGACACTGACCCCGAATCCATCGGGGCGAACACGATGGATTCGAGCGACCTCATCCGCACGCTCTCGCCGGGCGGCGTCGCCTCCATCGGCTACGCCGAGACCGAACTCGACGACGGCGGCGGGTTCCTGTCGTGGCTCTTCTCGATACTCCCCGGCGGTGGCGGCGACGACGACGACCCGAACGAACCGACCGACGCCGTGAAGATTCAGGGACTCGTTCGACAGGCGCTCAACTCCCGGCTGACGCTGCCGTGTGAGGTGTCGAGCGCCGAACGGGCCCTCGTCGTGCTGTCCGGTCCCCCGGAGGAACTCTCCCGGCGCGGCTTCGAAAGCGCCCGCCAGTGGCTCGAAGAGGAGGCCGAGACGGTCGAGGTGCTCGCCGGCGACGATCCGCGGACGGGAGCGTCGACCATCTCGGCGGTCGTGTTGCTCTCGAACGTCACCGAGGTCCCCCGGATCGACTCGCTGCAACGGCAGGCCGTCGAGTACGAAGGCGACGACGGGAGCGCGGACGCCGACCCCGTCCAGGCGACCGACGAGTCGGACTGACTCCCTCCGATCCCGCCTTATCGCCGGTCCCCGTCGGTACGCGGGCGGATCGCGTTCGCGAACGTGACGAGCAGGCCGAGTACCCAGCCGATCGGAACGGCGAGGCCGGCCCACATCCCCACGAACGCGGCGCCGGACAGGTTGAACTGCTGGCGGATGACGGTGTTGAGATTACCGACAGCGAGGACGTTGTCGAGGAGCCACGCAGCGAGTGACGTACTTCGCGGAAGGATGATCTCCCCCAGCGTGGGCGAGACGAGCGCGGCCGTCACCGGCGGGAGAAAAATCGCCGCGACGGCGAACGGGTACGCGGCGACGAGCGTCAGCCGCCGACCACCGACGCGGGTGGTTCCCCACGCGAGCGCGGTCGAGAGCGTCGCGACCACGCTCGCCGTGAGGACGGCGATGAACCCCGAGGCCGGAAGCTGTCCCCAGGCGAGCACCGTCAGCGTGCCCCAGACGACGCCCACGACGGCGACGATGGCGATCAGCCCCAGGCCGGTCGCGATGCGGTTGAGCCGCCGGGTCACGTACCGGGCCCAGAATCCGACTACCGCGAACGGGTACGCGACGGCGATCAGCACGGCCCCCAATCCACTCCACACCCAGAACACCAGGCGACCCCGAGTCGTCTCGGGTCGCCAGCGATTCCGGGCCGGATGACTGTGCGACTCCGTCGAGAATAGTAGCTTTCGCCACGCAGCCAGAAGCCAGACGAGATCGGCTTTGATCGCGGTGACGAGTTGGGAGTCCGTCGACATCGATCGACGGTACTCGACACGGGGCGTTAACAGTTTTCGCTCGGCAGCCGTTCGGCGCCGGGCGGGCTACGCCACTTCCGTCTTCACGACCGTCACCGGCTGGTCGGCCAGTCGGACCACGCGGTCCGTGACGCTCCCGAGCAGGCTCCGGTACTCCGTGGGGTGACGCCGGGTGCCGAGGATGAGCAGATCGATCGCGTTGTCGTCGGCGTAGTCGACGACCTGTTCGTGCGGGCGGCCGTGCCGGAGTTCCTCGATGGTCTCGACCCCGTGGTCGGCGGCCCGCTCCCGAACCGCCGACAGCGCCTCTTCGCCCACCTCTTCGAGGCCGTGTTCCGGCCCCTCACGCTCGTCGACGTACTCGTCGCCGCTGTACGCCGAGTAGACGTCGCTATCGACGACGAAGAGGACGTGAAGCATGGCGTCGTGGAGCGCCGCCAGTCTGATCGCGTGCGCCGTCGCGTTCTCCGAGCCGACTTCGCCGTCCGTGGCGAGCAGGATGTCGTCGTACATACCCGTACGTTCGACACGTTCGGTGAAAAACGCCGGTGGTCACTCTCACTCACCGATACTGCGCCAAGCGGAGACTTGAAGAGCACACGGCATCGCCGTTCTGGCATGACCCACATCATCGACGGCAACGCCGTCGCCGCGGAGGTTCGTGACGGACTGGCCGACGCCATCGACACGCTTGACGACGCCGGCGTCACGCCGACGCTCGCCACCGTCCTCATGAGCGACGATCCCGCGAGTGAGACGTACGTTTCGATGAAACAGCAGGACTGCGCGGAGGTTGGCATCGAAGCCCGCGACGTCGAACTCGCTCCCGACGCGCCCGCCGAGGAACTGTTCGGAACTGTCGCTGACCTCAACGACAACCCGGACGTGAACGGCATCCTCGTCCAGATGCCCGTCCCCGACCACATCGCGGACCGCGACGTGATCCGCGCCATCGACCCCGCGAAGGACGTGGACGGCTTCCACCCCGAGAACGTCGGCCGCCTCGTCGCGGGCGACCCGATCTTCAAACCGTGTACGCCCCACGGCGTCCTCAAACTCCTCGATGCGGCCGACGTGGAGACCGAGGGCGCCGACGTAACCATCGTCGGCCGCTCCAACATCGTCGGCAAACCCCTCGCGAATCTCCTGATCCAGAAGGCCGACTACGGCAACGCGACGGTGACAGTCTGTCACTCCCGCACCGACGACCTGGGCGAGAAGACCCGCCGCGCCGACGTGGTGATCGCCGCCGTCGGCGTCCCCGAACTCGTCGACGGCTCGATGCTCTCCGAGGGCACCGTCGTGATCGACGTGGGCGTCAACCGCGTCGAACGCGATGGCGAGTCGACGCTGGTCGGCGACGTGGACTTCGAGAGCGCGAAGCCACAAGCGAGCGCCATCACGCCCGTCCCCGGCGGCGTCGGCCCGATGACGCGCGCGATGCTTCTCTACAACACGGTGAAGGCGACGAGCCGGCAAGAAGACGTGCCGGTCGACCTCGCGTAGGCACCGGTCACCGATCACGCAGTCGCTCTCGCGCGCTCGCCAGCGTCCACGTCGCTGACGACCGGTCACCGATCACGCAGTCGCTCGCGCGCGCTCGCCAGCGTCCACCGTCGCTGACGACCGGTCACCGATCACGCAGTCGCTCGCGCGCGCTCGCCAGCGTCCACCGTCGCTGACGACCGGTCACCGATCACGCAGCCGCTCGCGCGCGCTCGCCAGCGACGATTCGTCCCCGTCGATCAAAGACCGTCCCACCTCGCGGGCCGCGCGCACCAGTGACTCGGCCTCGGCGGGCGATACGTCACCCTGGAGCGCCTGCACTCGCTTGACTCGTTCGCGGATCGTCCCCAGCGTTCGCCGCGCCTCGGGGTCGGGGTGGTCGTCCAGCCACTCGAGGACATCCCGGCGGTAGTCGTCGACGGCGTTGGCGTAGCCGAGGCCGCGGGCCCCCGCCCACGCCGACGACACGTCTTCCGGCAGCGGGCGTTCGCCCTCGTCGGCACCTCGAAGCAGGGCAAGCAAGTAGCGCTCGTCGGCGTCGCTGGGGTCGCGTTCCCGGCCGTACAGGTCGATCACCTCCAGGAGTTCACTGGCCGCGAGGACGGTGTCGTCGAGCGGTCGGAGACGGCCGCCGTCGACGAATCCACGCTGGCGGAGATACGCCCGCAGATCCGACTTGCAGTCGTCGACGCGGTCGGCGAGCGTGTCGTCGGCCCACGCCGCGTAGTACGGCGAGAGGTCGAGCGTCGCGGGCGTGTCGGTGTGGAGCGTCCGGTCGTCGACGCCGACGCTTCGGAGGCTCTCACAGGCCGGGCACGCGACGCTCCCCGTCTCGTAGTACGACCACCGGTGTCCACACGCCTGACACTCACGCTGGCCGCGAATCTTCATACACGTCGTTGGCCGGGCGGCGACAAAAGGACGACGCTCCGGAGAAGCTACAGGTCTCCGCCCGCCACAGGGCGGTATGCGCGACGAAGACGAGGTTCGCGAACAGTACGAGTTCCTCCGGGAACAACTCGACGACGAAGAGATGCGCCACGAAGGCGTGACACAGATGTTTACGTACTACAAACGCGCGCTCGGCTGGGTGTTAGAAGAGGAGCATATGTAGCAGTAAGGCGGTATCTTTATGTTGAGGGATGACTCAGTACCTGATGACGCTTCGTCTGGAGGGCCGAAGCGTCAGCGGGGACCAATTCAGGGCGGCAAGCATCCACGCGATTTTCGCGTGGCTTGCTTCCTTTTGCACTCACATCGACTAGTTACGACTCCGCGTCGGCGTCTCCGTCGTCCGCGCCGACACCGAACACACCAGGATCGACCGCGTACGGTTGGATCGGGTCGCCCTCGAGGAGTTCGGGGAGGACCAACCGTGCGAAGTGGACGATCAGCACGAGGAGCATGGGCGTGAGGAAGAGCCCGTACCAGCCGAACAGGAGCGGACCGAAGGTGTAGGCGATCATGAGGCTCCCGACGTGGAGGCTGCGCCCGGAGACGTACGGCCGGAGCACTAGGTCGGGAATGATGTCGACGATGACGAAAGAGATCAGGACAAACAGCGCGACGAACCAGAGCGTCGTCGGGTCGGTCAGGGCACCGAGCCCCGCGAGATAGAGGGCGACGGGGACGTAGACGAGTTTCATGCCGACGACGGGGACCAGACTGGCTACGCCGGCGAGTAGCCCCACGAGCGGCGCGGCGGGAATCGCCAGCCCTGCCGGAGCGTAGATGTTCAGTATCGAGTACGCGAGCACACCAATACTCCCCGTCAACACCGCATTGAGGATGTTGCCGAAGAAGATGCCCTTGAAGTCACGGTCGACGGCCCGTCCGTAGGTTTTCAGGACGCCGCGGTCGTCGCCAAACTCCCTGATGGCCCACTTCGAGAGGCGCTTCCCGTCGCGGAGCAGGTAGAAAGCGAGCGCGAGCATCACGAACAGATGGATGGCTCCGACGCCGACGAACGCCACCGTATCGACCGCCGAGGCCAGCGAGGCGGTGAGCGATCGGAGTCCCGCGACCGTGAGAAACTGCTCCGGATCGAGTTCGAGGAGTGTGGCCGGGTCGGCGATCCGCCCCAACAGTTCCTCGTCGACGATGAGCCACTGGGACGGGTCGAGGGCCCCCTCGTTGACGTACTTGAGGAGTTCGCCGAGCGCGATGCTCAACGCGTACGCGATGAGGGCGAGTGCGGGGAGCGCGAGCGCGAACAGCGAGACGGCGGCGGCGAGGCTCGGCGGTCGGATACGTTTGACGAGGCGCTTGTAGATCGGCCGGGTGGCGTAGTAGATGAACACGCCGAAGACGAACGTCCCGATGAAGGCGTAGACGACGTAGATCAGGGCGGCTCCGAGAGCAGCCCCGAAACTCCACCAACCGAGCCGATAGCGGGAGAGCTGGAGGGACATGGTGACGACACACGCGGGCCGGGTGAAAAAACCTGCCGCGCCAGCGAACCGGTGGGCGATCACCGGTCCGGAACGATCACGTCCAGCGATCCAGTCCCGTCTGGACCAGCGACTCCTCAATACGCTCGAAGCCGCGATCCACCTCGTCTGCATCGATCTGCCACTCCTCGATGACGTAGTCGCGGGCGGCAGCCACGTCCGGATCGATATCGAGGTCGAGATCGTAGTCGTCGATGACGGGCGGGTCCCGGAATAGGTCGCGGACCCGGTCGGCGTCGGGGACCTGCCACCCCTCGGCTTCCAGCGCCGACCACAGGTCGCCGTGGTCCGTGATCGCCCGCATCGCCGTCTTCGGGCCGACGCCGTCGACGCCAGGGTTGAAGTCCGTCCCACAGAGGATCGCCACGTCGATTAGCTGCTCCAGACTGATGCCGTGACGGTCGAGCGTGGCGTCGAGATCCATCAGTTCGGGCTGGCCCTTGCTCGTCAGTTGGCGGAGCGTCAGCGGCGCGCCAAAGAGGAGCGTGTCGTAGTCCTCGCTCCCGGCGTAGTCGACGTCGCCACGGCGGGCCATGTACGCTGCCTGCGCCTCGCCTTCGGCGGGGGCGTCGACGACCGGCACGTCGAGCAGGGCGAACAGTTCTCGGGTGGTCTCCAAGATCACGTCGGTCAGGCGCTGGGTGCGGGCTTCGAGTCGGGCGGCCTCGACGGCGTCGCCGCGTTCCTCGGCCTCGGCCCGTCGCTCCTCGGCACGTTCCCGTTTGGCGCGCCGTTCCGACACCTCCGCTGCCTTCAATTCCGTCACGCCGCCGTCGAAGACGAAGACGGGTGTCAGATCGTGTTCGAAGAACTTGGGGAGGCCCTGCACGACGCCGACGAGGTTCGCCACTTCCTCGCCGTCGGCAGTGGTGTACACCGCATCGTTCGTCCACTTGACTGTGGTGGTGAGATAGCGGTACAGCCAGTTGTGTGCGTCGACGGCGACGACGCTGTCGGCCACCTCGTCCCACGCCACGTCCGAGAGCGCGGCGAGTTGCCGGAGGTCTGCGTTGCCCATCGACAGCCCGTACGGCGCCACCGACTTTCAACGTCCGGGTTCGGTGTCGGCGGCGTCGGCGCCCGTGGGCGGATCGACAGCCGTCGGTGGCCCCGCCGCGACCTTCTCGTCGAGGCGAGCCACGTCGTCGGTTGCGAGGTCGCGCTCCCGGTAGCGGTCGAGGCCGGCGCGGTAGGCGTCGGCGTCGCGAGGCGCGGGCCGGTCGGCGGGTCGCTCGCAGACGAGTTCGGCCAGCCCCGTCTCCCGGCCGGTGAATCCGAAGCCAGCGCGATGGGCAGCGACGTAGGCCGCGGGGTTGTTGACGGCGATGCGAACGCGGTCGTAGCGGTCGGTGGCGCGGTCGGCGACGAACGCGAGGAGGCGGGCGCCGAATCCCTCGCCCTGCCGGTCGTCGCGGACGGTCACGTAGCGGACGCAGAGACAGTCGTCGTCGGTCCGGTCGGGGCTGAACGACGCCGCGGCGAGGACGTCCTCGTCGTACGTGGCGTCGGCGTCGTCGCCCGCGCGCTTGTCGACCGCCGACCGCGTGGGGCGTGACTCCGCGTCCACTCGGACGACCGCTTTCCCCGTCGTCCCGAGGACGAACTTGCCGGCGTAGGCAAAGCGCCGGTAGTCCAGACGGAGGGTGGTGCCGTCCGGCGGCCAGCCGAGCAGGGCGAACGCCATGGTCGTGCTACGCCGTCGGTCCCCGAAACCTTTGGCGTTCGGCCACCCATCGCCGCTATGCACGGCCCCGGCGACGTCCAGTTTTTCGACCGCGTGGCGCGGCTCTACGACCGTCTCGCGCCCGCGACCGATCCCGAACCCATCTGGGCGGGACTGGCGCGGGCCGACCGTCCGGTGTCGCGAGTGCTGGACCTCGCCGGCGGGACGGGGCGGGCCGCGCGGGCGGTGTCGACGCCCGTCGACACGACGCACACGCCCGAGACGGTCGTAGTCGACGCCTCGGGGCGCATGCTCGCCCGCGCCGCCGACCGCGGGACCCTGGCGGTGCGGGGGGATGCCGGTCGGCTGCCCGTCCGCACGGCCAGCGTGGACGCCGTCGTCGTCCTCGACGCGCTCCACCACCTGCTCAACCCCGAGGCGGCCCTCGCCGAGGCCGAACGCGTCCTGCGCTCCGGCGGCGTCCTCGTGATCCGCGAGTTCGACCCCGGGACGCTCCGGGGGCGGGCGCTGGTCGCGGCCGAACGCGCCGTCGGCTTCGACTCGACGTTTCGGGGGCCGGACGCGTGGGCCGCGGCGGTCGACGCCGCGAGACTGTCGCCGAGGGTTCTCGATCGCGGCTTCGCGTTTACGGTCGTCGGGAAAAAGCGGGAGAGCCATTAGGCCCCGGGCGAAAGCGCGGATATGGCCAACGCAGTCGCGGACTTCTTCGACCGTCGCCTCGACGGCCGAACGACACCGATGGCGGTGGGTGATCTGCTCGTCATCGCTCTGGTGTTCAGCGCGGGGACGGTCCGTCACAACGGATTGGCGTACGTCGTCTCGAATCCCGGCTATCTCGCGGCGACCATCGCCCCCTTCCTGATCGGGTGGGTGGTCGCCGCGCCCTTCCTCGGTGCGTACGCGCCCGGCGCGGCGGAGTCGGCGAAGGCCGCCGTCCCGCTCGCGCTCCGGTCGTGGGTTCTCGGCGATATCGTCGCGCTGGCGATCAGAGAGATACTGCAGTCGGGAGGCGGGCTTCCGCCGCTCTCGTTCGTCGCCGTCTCGCTCGGCTCGGGCTTGCTCGGACTCGCGCTCTGGAGAACGCTCTTTTTCAAGCTTCGGTAGTCGGCTCGCGTCACCGGCGTCGGGGGACACGGTCGGCACTCCGGGGCGACCGTCCTACCGTCGACGGGACAGCAGGAACGCACACGCCGACGCGACGACGGCGATCCCGGCGAGCGTGGCGAAGAGGGCGCCGGCGTCGGCGTAGGTGAGGATGGCGCCTGCGAGCGCGCCCCCGAGGGCACCGACACCGAACGTCCCGAGGTAGGTGTAGCCGTACGAGAGGCCGCGCTGGTCCGCGGGCGTGTAGTCGGCGACGGCCGCCTGATACAGCGGCTGGGCGGTGAACAGCGTCACGCCGAACAGCGCCCCGAAGACGAGCAAGGGAGCCAGTCCCAGCCCAGCGACGGGGAGGAAGGCGAGAGCGAGGACGGCGAGGACCGCGAAGACGGCCGCGATGCCGTACTCGGGCGACAGCCGATCGGTGAGTTTACCGCCGACGTACTGGCCGGCGACGCCGACGAGCAACAGGCCGGCGTAGAAGTACCGCTCCGGATTGAGCGTCCGACCGCCATCGAATCCGGGGACGAGCGTCGAGAGCGCGACGGGCTCGAAGCCGGGGAGCCCCGACAGCAGGTCCGGGAGGAAGGTCAACACTCCCCGGTAGTAGAGCCCGTTGGCCATGACGATAAGGAAGACGACGGCGAAGGCGCCGAGGAACAGCTGTTTCGACGCCGTGGCGAACTCGCCGAGCGAGTCGACGCCACCCGTCCGACTGTCGGCGGTGCCGCCGCCGTCCGTGACGACGCCGTTCACGGCCGCCGTCTCGTCGAACTCGGAGCGGAGGGCGTACAGGCCGGCGACGCCGGCGGGGATGGCGAGCAGGAGCGCCACCGTGGTCCAGTCGAAAGCGAGAAGCAGGATGGCGGTGACGAGGGGGCCCAGCCCGATACCGAGATTACCCGCGACGCCGTGGTATGCGAATCCTGTCCCTCGTTCGTCGACGCCCTTGCTGATGAGCGTCAGCCCCGCGGGGTGGTAGACGCTGGCAGCCGCGCCCCAGAGCAGGAGCGCAAGCGCCACCACCAGAAGAGTCGACGCGATGCCGAGCAGGAGGAAAGCACCGCCCATCCCGAACAGACAGGCGGCGATGAGCCGACGAGAGCCGATTCGGTCGACGACGATGCCCCCCGGGAGCGCGCCGAGGCCGAACAACGCGTAGCCCGCGGTAACGACGAGTCCGAGCGTCGCCTGTGTGACCGCCAGTTCCATCCCCGCGATCCGTAGCACGTCGAACTCGGCCAGCCAGATAGAGACGAAGATCGGTATCGACAGCTCGTACGTGTGGACCATCCCGTGGGCCACCATCACGAGTCCGACGATGGACCGGTCATTTCCGTTCATAGGGAACATCACGCGGTCGAGCAATTTAATTCCTTCTACAGAGATAGTGAAATATAATGATTTTCGGTGGGCATTTGTATCGGTATCGATGACTCAAAACTTACGAAATGGTTCTGAAAATGCGCCAAGCAGAATTCAAAGAACCTTCGAGAAAATTTTATATAGCTCCTCGAACGATTATCGTGCGTGTTGTTCACATGGCAGAATACTACGACTACGTCCTCGGCCTCGTCCCCCTCGCCCTCGTCGGAATCACCGCGCTGTTGCACGTGATCGGCGTCGCGACGCTGGTCGCCGTGCCGGTCGGGGCGTCCGTCGCGAGCCTCGTCGTTGGCCACGCACTCTTCGTCAACAGTCCGGTGGATCGGTCGGCCGGGACACCCGACGACACGCCGACCAGTTCGGCGGGTCGGGGGCCGATCAACGCCGACTGATCGCGCCGCCGATTCGATTGCGAGAAAGTCCGTCTCGGAAGAAACGTCTGACAAAGGTATAATATCCTTCAGGCCCGCGTGATAGGGCATGGTGAAGAGCACCGTTCGGTTTCCCGAGTCGGTCGTCGGTGAAATCGAGTCACTGGTCGAGGACGGTCGGTTCGAGAGCAAGTCCGAGTTCTACCGATTCTCCACCGACTACGTCCTGAACCAGGTGCTCGACGACTACGAACCGGAGACCATCGACTACCACGAGATCAAAGCCGAGGTGATGCCGGAGCGGGAACGGACCCTCGGCACGGACGAGGAGTCCGAAGGTCCCCCGTTTCTGGAGTCGGTGTCGTTCGTCCGGAAACTCGCACTCCGCGGGAAGTTCAACGATGCGGAAGACTTCATCGACCACCAGTACGCGGCCGGCGACCGGCACGCGATCCTCCTCGAAGAGATGCTGCGACTCTATCGTTCCGACCGACGCCGCCGGGCCGCACCCGTCGACCGGGACCGAACGGAGTTCGACGACCGCCCGTGACGCTTCCCGGGTGGCGACGGAGTGAGGTATAACTGTCAGCCGCCCGCAGGAGTGGTATGACCGAGACGCTGTTTCTGACCAGCGGTGATGTCGCCGGCCTCGCCACGCCCGCGGAGTACGTCGACGCCGCGCGCGAGGGGTACCGACAGCGGGGCGAGGGGGCACCGGCCGAACCCCGGACCGCGCTCTACAACGACGAGCCACCGGGGCTCTTTACCTCCTACACCGCCGTTCTCCCCGAGACGGGCGCGATGGGCGGATACATGTACGCGGCGGGGTTCGGGGAGACGGACGCGTGGTTCGTCACGCCGCTGTTCGACGCCGACTCGGGCGAGCCGCTGGCGCTGCTCGACGGCGCGAGCATGAACCCGTTCAAGACGGGCGCGGCGGGGGCCGTCGGCGCCGACGCCCTCGCGCGCCCGGACGCCTCGGCGGTGGGCGTCTTCGGCTCCGGCGCGCAGGCCCGTGGCCAGCTTCGCGCCCTCGCGACCGTCCGCGACGTGGAGACGGTGTGGGTGTACTCGCCCACCAAGTCGAGTCGCGAGGCGTTCGCCGGCGAGATGGGCCGCCGTCTCGACGCCAGCGTCGCCGCCGTCTCCTCCAGCGCCGCCGCCGTCGAAGGCGCCGACATCGTGGTCACCGCCACCGACTCGCCGGAACCCGTGTTCGACGGCAACCTGCTCGAACCCGGGACGCACGTCACCGCGATGGGGCAGTACCACCCCGAGAAACGTGAACTCGACGGCGAGACGATCGCCCGATCGACGTACGTCATCGACCTTCGCGGCCGCCTCGATCAGGACGCCGGCGCCTACATGCAGGCCGTCGAGGCGGGGACCGTCGACGCGGACCACTGCCACGCCGAACTCGGGGACGTGGTCGCGGGCGAGGCCGAGGGCCGCACCGACCCCGACGAGATCACCGTCTTCGACAGCGGCGGGACGGGCATCGAGACGGCTGCCGCGGCCGCCATGCTCTACGAGAAAGCCCGCGAGGACGGGCTCGGGCAGTCGATCGAATTCGCCCCGGCGAGCGACGCGCTGACCGGTCGCGAGTAGCTACCGTGGGCGGGCGAGGACGCCCCCACCGACGAGACAGACGAGCGCCACGACGCCGATCGTGGTCAGGGTGTCGACGCCGATGTAGCCGAGCAGGGCCGCCCCCGCGCTCCCGACGAACAGGAGGATCGCGAGGCCGAGAAACGCCTGCCCGGCGAGTCGTGCAGCGCGCATCAGTTCAGCCGGTAGCGCAACAGCGCCGCGACACCGCCGAGATTCTTCAGGCGCTGGCCGGGTTCGAACTCGCCGGAGAAGACGACCACGTCGCCGCCCTGACGCTCGACGGACGTGATGATCTCGTCTGCGTCCGCGTCCCACTCGCCCCCGCCCTGGCGCTCCTCGCGTAGCCGGTCGTCCAGGACGAGCAGCGTCTCGACGGCGCCGTACTCCGCGGCTTCCGCCACCGCTTCGGGACCGTAGGTCGCCTGCTCGCCCGTCGCCATCTCCTCGGTCAACGCGTCGATGAGTTCCGCCTCGCGCGCGATGCGCGTCTCGGTCTGGACGTCTTCGAGGGCGCCCCGCTTGAGCACCTCGTGGACGCCCCGGTCGCCGACGCCGGCGGTGTCGACGACGGTCGTCTTCGACGCGATGTCGGGGAACTCCGCCTCCAAGTGGTCCAGCGCGTCTCCCTTGGTAAAGCCCGGCCCCGCCAGGATGACCGCGTCGGGGTCGAGGTGAGCGAGCGCCTCGCCAAGTTCCTGAAAGAGCTCCGCCCGTGGCCGGGCGTACTCCCCTTTCCCCGTCGGGCGTGTGAAGGAGGCGTACTCCTCGGTGCCGTACTGGGCGACGGTGTGGACGTGGGCCTCGCCCTCCTCGACGGTGGCGATGGCCACGTCGGGGTTCTCCGCGGCGGCCTCGGCCTCCTCGATCCGCTCCATCTGGTCGGGCTTGAACCGTTTCTCGATCGTGATCTCGTCGTGTTCCTCCACGTTCAGCGTGTGGTGGTGGCCCAGTTGGTCCTCGCGGGAACAGCCGACGATCTCGCCGCCCACGCGCAAGCGGTTGGCGAAGCGGGCGAACTCCACGTCCTCGACTTCGAGGGTGACGTGGATGTGTTCGCGCTCGCCGCCCGTGTCGCGCATCTGATCGTCGTCGCGCTGGATGCGGCGGCTGGTGTCCCCCTCCACGCTGTCGCCGGGTTCCAGGACGTAGGATAGGTGCCAGAGGTCGTCGACGTTCTCGGGAACGACCGTCAGCCGGGTGCGCCCTTCCTCGCCGCGACCACGGCTCTGGATTCGCATACCGGAACCTCGCCGTCCACGGCCACATACCTTGTCATTCGGTCCGCGAAAAGAAAATCAGACCACCGGCCGCTCCGCACCCGTCTCGCCATCGTCGTCGTGGAGTTCGAGGCCGCGGGCATCGCCCCACGCGTGGCCGACGATGTAGTACGCCGCCGTGATGGCATAGAAGCTCACGAACGCCCCGACGACCGTACCAAGCAGGGGGACGACGTTGAGGACGGCGGTGACGATCCCCGCACCGAAGATGATCGCGAAGCCCATCAACCACGCCGTGGCGTAGGTGCCCGAGGTGAGGACGGACCGGAGATCACCGACCGCGAAGCCCGCTCGGAACGACGCCTGCTCGGCGTAGTTGGCGACGGCCGCGGGGACGATGTACGCCGCCAGCAGGCCGAGCGCGAGCGCGAGGAGCCCGCCGACGAGGCTCACGGCGCCGACGACCAGACCGGTTCGGGGACCGGGACCCGCAGCGGCGGCCGCGAGGCCGGCCGTTACGCCGACCAGAATCGCGGGCACCAGCCCGTACACGATGGCGATGGCGAACGCGCGGAGGCCGTCGCCCGCCAGGTCACTCCAGTCGTCGAACTGCGGCGGCGCGTCGTCGCCGTGCATCGTCGCCCGCAGGACGCGGACCAGATAGCCCGCGACCAGCACCGTCGGCACCACGAGAAAGCCGAACAGCGTCAGGAGACCGCCGATTACGACGGTCTTCATCCAGTCGTCGCTCGTTCGCAGGTAGCCGAGGGATTCGGTGATCATGGTTGTTCGAGCCCAACGGGCCGTCCCGGGTTGCTCGGCACTACAACGTTGGTCGTGGTATTAAAGGTATGTAGACTGACACGGTCTCGCTCTACCCGTCGACGACGTCGCTCCCGCCCGGAGGGAGAAACTCCTGAACGCGGTCGGGACTGGCGATTTTGCGGACGAAGGAGTCGTCGGCAAACCGCTCCTTGAACCGGCGATAACACATCTTCGCGGCGTCGTTCTGGGCGTACTTGCCAGGTTCGAGACGGAGCGACGTTGCCGCCTGCGGTTCGACCGCCGACGGCGGGCCGCCGATCACTCGCGTCTCCGGCTCGCACTGAATCCCCACCGCCACGCTCGCTGACACGTCGCGGAAGTAGGTGCGGTCGCCCCGGATGACGAACCCGCCTTTCTCGATGTACTCGCCGCTCTCGGGCGTCTTCGACACCTGCTCCGGCTCAACCATGTACGCGTCGCCGGCGAACCGGCCGTCCTTCCACACCGAGGAGTAGGCGACGGCGAACTGGGCGGCCTCCTCCAGCGTCGACTGTGGGAAGTCCACCGCCCGCGCCTTCTCGCTCGGCCCCGTCGCCTTCAGGAGTGTCACCGGGCCGCCGTGGGCCTGCGCGTGGAAGAAGCGGTCGTTGCCCTCCATGTACTTTTTCACCAGCGCCTCGTTCTCGTCGGCGTTGCGCCCGCCG
>Ga0207757_100507_pt1 | contig 24605 bp, 30 predicted proteins | sample A23P3SouthBayCA_2_FD_187752 | JGI IMG/M metagenome (GOLD analysis project Ga0207757, IMG submission 187752) | Aerobic enrichment media microbial communities from Eden Landing Ponds, California, USA - A23 P3 (2) (SPAdes) | ecosystem: Environmental > Aquatic > Marine > Unclassified | place...
TTTACTGCCGGTAATGACGGTCGAAGCGACCAGTGCTGGAGCCATCCTCTTCCGCGACACCCGCGGCCACCGGGAGTACCTCCTCCTGAAGAGCCGTCCCGGGGACTGGGAGTTCCCGAAAGGCGGGGTCGAAGGCGACGAGGAGCTTCAGCAGACTGCGATCAGAGAAGTGAGCGAAGAGGCTGGCATCGACGATTTCCGGCTCATCGACGGCTTCCGCGAGGAGTACGACTACGTCTTCGAAGCCGGCGGCAACACCATCCACAAGACGGTCCACCTGTTCATCGCCCGGTCGTTCGAGGCGAGCGCCGAACTCTCGAACGAACACCGCGACCTCCAGTGGCGCGACTACGAGCAGGCGATCAACACCATCACGCAGGACGGCCCTCGCGAAATCCTCGAAGAGGCCCACGAGTACCTCGACGAACTCGCCACCGAGGCCGACGCCAGCGAGGGTGAGCGGACGTACCTCGGCTGAGACGCGCCCGTGACCGGCTATCCCGGCGACGCCGAGTTCGGCTTCGAACTCGTCACCTGCCGGTGGGCCGAGCGCGCGTGGCCGCCCGACCGCGGGACCGACGCGGTCCCCGTCGTCGCCCGCCAGCTCGGGACCCAGCGGCGGCGCTGGGACACCGTCGTCGTCGAAGCCGACCCCGGCGCCCTCGCCGAACGTGCCGCCTTCGGTGACCGGGCGCTCGACTCAGACCTCCTCCACGTCGTCCGCAACGCGCCCCCCGAATGGGCGTGGTACCGCGACGCGCTCCCCCACCCCGGCTACCCGTGGCGCTACGTCCGTGCGGCGATCCACCGCGCCGACGCGCGCGGCGTCGTCGAGACGCGCCGGAACGGGAATCGGATCGAGATTCGGCAGATCGCGCCGTACCCCGACTGGGTGCGCCGGATCGTGGCCGTCGAGAACAAACCCGATCTGGACGCCAGCGCGGCGCGAGCGCTCGCGGAGCAGTTGGAACACGACGTGGAGACGGCGTTGGCCGACGAAGTGTGGGTCGCCACCGCCGCCACGGGCGAGACGGTCGAACCCGCCTTGCTGGAGGACCTGCCGGTCGAAGCTGGAGTGCTGGCGCTGGAGTTCGGCGCCACCGCCGACGATGCCCCCGAAGCCACCGTCGCGTGGCACCCCGCGACGCTCGACCCGACGGCCGATGCGTCCCTCTCCGCGAGCGAGAAGGCCGACAAACGGCTCGAAATCGCGGAGCGCGCCTACGGGTCGGGCTGGCGCTCCTACGTCGAGACGATGCGCCCAGACTGTCGGTGGTTCGAACTCCGTGACCGCACCGACGCGTTCGTCCCGTGGTGTGCGGCGAAGGAGTGTCACCCGACGGCCGCCGAGTGCTCGGGCTCGTGCCCCGAGTTCCAGCCCGAACCGCCCGCGTGGCGCACGAAGGGGTGGCCCATCGAGGGCGGGCCGGGAAAAGGGGTCCAGCGGCTGTTGGCGGATCGACGACGGCGGCGACGACGGCGATAGCGACGGCGCTAAACGACTTCGACCTGCACGTCGTCGCGGTCGACGCCGAGTCTGAACGTCGGGACGGTGCGGTACTCTACCTCGACGACGCCCTTCCGACGGAGGCTCTGGAGCGCTTCCCGAACCGCGTCCACCTCGGGGTCGGCGTCGAACGCCTCGCGGACCTTCTGGAGGACGCTCACGACGCTCTCGGAGCGCTCGTCGGGGCCGGCCACCACCTCGAACACCTGCGCCTCCAGTTCGGGGACGCGGATGACTTCGATCCCGTCCTCGTCGCCCTCGACGCCGGGGTCGACGCCGGTGAGTTCGGCCGCCTCCGGCGTCGCGCAGATGTAGCTGTTCTCGTTGCGGTAGTAGTAGTCGCTCAGGTGGTCTTCCAGATAGCTGTGGACCTCGCTGCCGCTCTCCATCCCCCATCGCTCTTGGAGTTCCTTGTTCTTCGTCGGCTGGAGGCGGACCACGTCCGCCAGCCGCTCGCGTTCCTCTGCCGACAGTGTCATCGGCCAGCGATTCGGGCGTCCCCCATATCGGTGTTCCGTTCTTCACCGTCCTCGTCGACGAACCGCGCCCAGAGCACGAGTATCGACGGGAGGACGATGATCGAGGTGAGGTACGCGTACAGCACGCTGAGAGCGATCAGGACGCCGAAGACGCCGACAGCGGGATTGAGCGCGAGTGCCAGCACGCCGACGCCGAACACCGTCGTCAACATGCTCCCGGTCAGCGCCCCGCCCGTCCCGACGACGGTCCGTCGGAGCGCGGGATACAGATCCCGTTCCGCGTACTCGTCGACGAACCGGTGGACGATATGCACCGAGTAGTCGATACCGAGGCCGACGGCGATGGCGAGAATCGTCCCGTTGATCGCGTTGAACGCGATACCGACGGCGCGCATCGACGCGACGAGCGCGACGACGGTAACGAGAATCGGGACGACGTTGGCGACGCCGAGCGAGGGCCTGCCCTCGACGATCCAGTAGATCAGGATCAGGAACAGCGCCGCGCCGACGAGCGTCAGGACGAGGCTCTGGATCACCGTCTCCAACACGAGCGCCAGCGCCTCGTCGAAGATGACGGCGTTGCCCGTCGGCTGCGCCCGGTACCGCAAGTCGCCCGCCACGCGGTACGCGTCGTCGGTGATCGCGTCGTTCTCCTCGTCGCCGTCGACGGTGTAGATGACGAGCGCGCTCCGGCGGTCCTCGCTCAGAAGCTCCGCGAGTCGATCCTCTCCCGCCGACTCCGCCAGTGCCGCGTACACCTGCGGCAGGTCGTCGTCGGGGATGCCGTTGTCGTTGCGGTCGTTGCGCTCGACGACCTGCCGGAACGCCGAGTCGTTCCGTGCGCGGGAGCGAATCAGCGTCACGACGCTCCGTGACTCGGCGTGCCACCCCTCGCGTTCGAACGTCGGGGGTGGATCGTTCCCGGCTTGGTGGAGCCGTTCGAGCGCCGTGTCCTGTCGCATCGGCCCCTCGACGTACATCAACACCTGCCCTTGCTGTTCGAAGTTCTCGTCGCGGAAGTCGTCGATTTTCACGTACTCGAACTCCGCCGGCGGGCGGATCGGTTCGGGAAGGTACTGCAGGTACTCGGGCGTCTCCGCCGCGGGCTGGAAGTCGTCCGGGCTGAATCCGGTGTCGACGCCCGTCGCGTAGACGCCGGCCCCGGCCGTCGAGAGGACGACGAGGAGGACGAACAGCGTGGGCGCGCGCTCCGCGATGGTGACGCCCCCGCTGAGCGCGCGGCCCAGCGGCGACGACTCGGAGCCGAACGGCGTCTGCGTGATCGTCGGGATCGGATACTGCTCCCGAAGCCGATCCACGGTCACCTTCGTCGCCGGGACGAAGACGCCGAAGATCAGGAAGGTGAAGACGATGCCGGCCGCCGCCGTGACGCCGAAATCTCGCGTCGGCGGGAAGGCGCTGACTACGTTCGACAGGAAGCCGATGGCCGACGTACCCATCACGATGAAGAAGGCGACACTCACCTGATCGGTCGTCAGCCGCATCGACTCGGTGACGCTCGTGCCGTGGACGCGTTCCTCACGGTAGCGGTTGATGGCGTGGATGCCGAAGTCGATGCCCACCGCGATCAGGATGGGGGGCACGGCGATCAGGAGGACGGCGAAGGGGATGCCGACGAGGCCGATGAATCCGAACGTCCAGATCAGCGTCATGACGATGCCGGCGAGGCCGATGAGGAGATCGACGAGATCACGGTACGCGACGGCCAGCATGACGACGATCAGGACGAGCGCGATGGGCAACACGACGGTCAGCGTCGTGGTCGTCGTGTCCGGCGGCGTCCCGAGGACGCGGATGGTCGACGCGTCCGCCTCGGCGCCGACGAGTCGCTCGATTCGATCTTCCTTGTTCGGAGGGAACTCCGACGCGCCACCGGGGCCGCCCTCGCTCCCGGCGCCCGGCCCGGCGCGGTGCGTGACCGTCGCCTCCGTGGCCGACGCGGACGCCGACCGGCGGTTGAAATCCGTGCTCAGTTGCGAGCGGAAGTCCGGATACCGGTCGGCGGCGCGGCGCACGGCCCGGTCGATTTCGCCCGGCGTCGCGCGTTCGACCGCCCTGATCTGGTCTTCGAGCGTCGTCGCGTCGGGGTCGAGAGTGCGGGCGACCGTCTGGGCCGCACTCGACGTGCCGTCGACCCGCAGTGGATCGCTCTCCTCGACCTGCTCCTGCGTGCGGAGCATGTCGAGCAGTGCCGGCTTGGAGAGGACGTTCTGGTCGCTCTGGACGAGCGTCGTGGTCGTACTGACTTGCGAGAACGTCGCACCGAAATCCTGCTGTACGTCCTCTAAGGCCTGAAAGGAGGGCAGATCCTCGATGAACTGTTGCTGGCCGCTCTCGGTTTCGATGTTGCCGAGGCCGCCGCTGAACACCACCGTCGCGAGCAGGAAGAGGAGGATAACCGTGCGCGAGTGGTCGACGATGTAGTGGTCGACGCGGTCGATCAGCCACTGATAGTTCATGTCACTCTCGTCGAACGCGGGGACGGGCGCCGACGGCGTCTTTCAGCCCCCGAGATACTTAAAAGTACGACGACGCGGGTCGCGTCCCCACCCCGAACGTTTACGCCCGTGGCCATCCTCCGGGCGGGCGTGTCCTGGAACACCGTTACGCTCGACGTTGCCGACGGAGTCGCCCGACTCACGGTCGACCGCCCCGACGCGCTGAACGCCATGAACACCGAGACGCTCGACGAAATCGGCGACGCCATCGCCGAGGCCGAACGCGAAGAGGCGCGCGTCCTCGTCCTCACCGGGGCCGGCGACAAGGCGTTCATCGCCGGCGCCGACATCGACTACATGAAGGAGTTCTCGACGCCCGAGGCCCTCGCCTACGCCGAACGCGGGCAGGACATCGTCCGCGACCTGCTCTCCTTCCCCGGCGTCACCATCGCCGCCATCAACGGCTACGCCTTCGGTGGTGGCTGCGAGTTCGCCCTCGCCTGCGACCTGCGGGTGGCGAGCGAACGTGCCGTGATCGGTCAGACCGAGATCGACCTCGGCATCATCCCGGGGTGGGGCGGGACGCAACTCCTCCAGCGTCTCGTGCCCGACGAGACGGCGCGCCGGCTGATCTTCTTCGGCGAGCGCCTCGACGCGAGCGACGCCCACGAACGGGGCGTCGTCGGCGAGGTGGTCGCCCACGACGAACTCTACGACCACGTCGACGAGATGGCTGCCGAGCTGGCCGCCAAACCCCGCCACGCCCTCTACGCCGCGAAGGAGGCGCTCAACGCCTTCCACGAGGGCGGCGTCGAGACGGGCCTGAACGTGGAGCGGCGGGCGTGGAGCGGCCTGTTCGGCACGCCGGATCAGCGCGAGGGGATGGCGGCGTTCGTCGAGAAGCGCGACCCCGAGTTCGAGTAGCTCAGGCGGAGAGTACGCCCGCACCGATTTTCAGCCCGACTGCTCCGAGAACGAGCGCGGCCGTGCCGACGACCACGACGAGGAGGAATCCGAACACGGCCACCGTCTCGACCGTGTCAGGCCAGTACACGTCGCCGCCGAGGACGGGAAGGACGGTCAGTCTCACGAACGGCGCGGCGTCGAGCAGGAACTGCGTGGCGTCCGTGGTCGTGGTCGGACTGGGTGTGCGGGCGCGACTCGGTGCATCACCGCGGCGGCCCGGCCCACGCCTCTAAGTGCCGAGGGGTCGTACGGCCGGGTATGAGCGAACGCGTGAAACTGAGTCGGGTCGAATCCGAGTTCGAGCGACTCGACTACCCGGTCACCCGCGACGACGCGGCCGCCGAGTTCGTCGACGTCACCGTCACCTTCGCCGACGGGGAGGCCAACCTCGGGGAACTCGTCTCCGAAGTCGGGAGCGACGCCTTCCACGGCCCGGACGAACTCTACGCCGAACTCCAGAACGTCCTCCCCGTCGAGGCAGTGGGGGAGCCCGGTCAGTCCGAGGGCGACGCGTAGACACCTCGTATCCGTGGGTTAAAGGCGGTCGAGCGTCAGGCTTCGAGTCAGTATGAAGTTCTGCGACGAATGCGGATCGATGATGCAGACGGAGGGCGACACGTGGGTCTGTACCCAGTGCGGATACGAGACGCTGCGTGACGAGGCCGCGGAGGCCGAGATGGTCACCACGCAGGCCCAAGAGGAGTCGGAGATCATCGAGTCCGGCGGCGGCTCCAGCGGCCTGCCGACCACGAGCGCCGACTGCCCCAACTGCGACAACGACGAAGCCTACTGGTACATGCAACAGATCCGCTCGGCCGACGAGTCCGAGACGCGCTTTTTCGTCTGTACCGAGTGCGAACACAAGTGGCGCGAAGACGATCACTGATCGGGAGTATCGGACGTCATCACGGATTCGCGTCGGGACGGTCGGCGGTTCGCTCGGAGGGGTGCCGGTCGGTCCCAAACTATACTGCGTTCAGCCGAGAAATCCTCGTATGGGTAATTCCAAACTCACACACTACGAAGTCAGTGCTTCGCGTGTCAGTCCACAGCGGACCCGAGTGACGACTGACGACGGGGAGTTCGTCGTCGGGAACGACGTGAATCCCGTCGAGTATCTCCTCGGATCCGTCCTGAGCTGTCTCAACTCGACCGGGACGATGGTCGCCCGGGACATGGATATCGACATCGTGTCCCTCGAGGCAACGGTCGAGGGGGACGTGAACTACGCGAAGTATCTGGGCAAAGACTCCGCGGATCGCCCCGGGTTGCAAGGGCTAGATATCTCCCTCTCGGTGGAGACGGAGGGCGACGCCGACCTCGATGCTTGGCTTTCGGCCGTCAAAGAGCGGTGTCCGGTCACTGACAACGTCGAAAACGAGACCGGACTCAGCGTCACACTCGAGTGAACTGAGAGCGGGGTGCGCGTGGCTAGCCGGAGGGGGTGAGCCGACGCCGATCCCTCGCTGTCGGACCAACATATTTAGCCGCCGCCGCGTCAGTGTAGGCGAGATGGTCGACCCGCCGTCGGTCTCCGACGACCTGCTCGCGGACTGGCGACGCGCCGACGACACGACGGAGACGCTCTTTTCGGCCGCCGGTGTCAGCGTCACGGCGCGACTGCTGTTCTACGAGGACGACCACCTCCGAGCGCGCGTCCGCGAGCGGACCGGGATCGACCGGAGCTGGCGGTTCTTCCTCGCTGCCCGCCTCGAACTCGCCCCCCAACCGCCGGTGACGGGTCCGCTCCGCGGCCTCGTCGCCGCGCAGGCGAGTCGCGGCTTCGCCGAGCGCCTCGAAGACCGAGGCTTCGACGCCGTCGACCGCGTCGAGCGCCGCACGCTCCGGATCGGAGACGAGGAAGCCCGCCTGTTCGGCTACGACGCTCGCTGTCACGTCGACGGCGTCACGCTCTCGGTCGACGGCTGGCTGGCGACGTGGGCGCCGGACTGCGCCTTCCGGCTGGCCGGCGGCGCCTACCCGACCGGGGTCGCCGACGCGGACGACGAGGAGACGGCCGACGCGCTCCGCGACTGTTTCGACCCGTCGACGTTCCGGGCCGACCTGTTCGCGTTGCTCCGCGGGAGCAGTTGATTACGTCCGCCACTCGGTCAGCACCGCGAGGAGGAGGCCGCCGAGGCTGACGCGGGCGGGGGCGACGCCGAGGGCACGGGAGAGGGGGCCGGGGTCGTACTCGGGCCCTGCCCGGGCGACGCTCCGGCCGCGGACCCGCACGTCGAGGGTCACGTCCGCGTCGCGCAGGGCGGCGACGAGGTGGGATCGGTCGGGGACGGGTGGTTCCCCCCGGACGAGCGTCCGCAGCACCGAGAGCGACGGCGCCGCGACGACGACGAGGTCACCGTACCCTCGGATCGACACCGTCGCGTCGTCGACGGTGAGGGTCAGGTCGGCGTCGACAGCCAGCGCCCGGTCGAGGTCCGTCACTCGTCGTCGTCGCCGCCGCGCTCGCGGGTTCTGATGCGAACCGTTCCGTCGAGCCGCCAGCGGGCGTGGTCGGCGTCCGGCCCCATCCGGTCCGGCACCCGTATCTCCAAGTCGTCGAACTCGTAAGTAATTTCGGCGCCACGGCCCGTGAGGCGTTCGTAGAGGCCGACCGCCAGTTCGGGCCACGTCCGCACGTCGTCGATGTCCGCGCCGCGCTCCCGACTCATAGCTGTCGGTTCGGAAGCCACGCACTTATACCGTCGGTCGATGCCCGGCGCGTGGGAGCGGCGGCCTACTCCCACCGCGCCACCGTGAGGTAGCCGGTGTGGCCGACGCCCCGGGTGTCGGGCCGCGAGCCCCGGTCGTCGAACTGCATCCGTCGCTGGATCGTTTCGTGGGTCGTCACGTCGGTCAGTCCTGCGTCCTCGGCCGCTTCGACGGCCGCGCGCGACCCCTCGACGAACGGCGAGTAGACGACGACGAACCCGCCGCTCACGAGGAGGTCGGGCGCCCGGCGGACCACAGCGGGGGCGTCCTCGGTATCGAGCGTGAGGATGTCGAAGCCCGCGCCCTCGGCCAGCGCGTCCACCTCCTCGGTCACGTCGCCCGTCCGCACGTCCACCGTCTCCGCGACGCCCGCGAGGTGCATGTTCTCCCGGGCCACGTCCGCGAACTCCGGGTCGCGCTCGTAGGTCACCACGTCGGCGCCGATGCGCCCGAGGTAGGCCGCGAGGACGCCGGTGCCGGTCCCCGCGTCGAGGACGCGGTCGCCAGCCGCCGCGCCGGTGAAGCCGACGACGAGGCCGATGTCACGCGGCATCATCGGCGCCCCCGTCCGCTCGAAATGACCGAAGAGGTCCGGACCGCGTGGCTCGCGGACGACGAACTCCTCGCCTAGATGGGTCTCCAGTCGGTCACCGGGTTCGGCGTCGTCGGGGACCGTAAGCACGCCGAGGTCGGTCTGGAGTTCCTCGCCGGGCGCCCGGAGATACTCCCGGTCGCCGTGGACCAGCAGGAACGTCGAGGTCACTCCAGTCGGGCGATTGCTGCCGCTAGGTCGCCGTCCTCGGCTTCGAGCGCCTCGCGCGCGTCGGCCTTACTCGCGCCGGCACGGGTCGCGACGAGTTCCACGTCGTCCTCGGGGATAGCGTCGCCCTCGTCGCCACCTTCGGCCTCGTCACCGGCTTCGACGGCACCGGCCGTGCCGCCACCGCCGCCTGCCTCCCGAACCTCGGGTTCGCCGACGACCTGATACGTCTCCTGTCCCTGCGCGTCCATGCGCGTCACCTGCACGTCGGAGAAGACGAGTTCCTCGTCGGCCGTTCGGATGACGACCTCTTCGGCATCGAGTTCGGACACGTCGATGCCCATCTGTTTCATCATCTGTTTCATCTTCCGCGGGTTCATGCCGCCGCCGCCACCAAACATAGCTCGTGGGTGGGGGTGCGAGGCCAAAAGGATGGCGAAGGGGCGTCGTCGTGCAGTTCGCCGCGGCGTCAGTTCAGCACCCAGAACCGGTAGTTGAGGTAGGCCGCGAAACACACCCACAGCAGGTACGGCACCAGCAAGAGCGCCGCGCGGCGGTCGACCCGGTCGAACGCCCGAATCGTCAGCAGGATCAACGCCAGCAGGACGAGGATCACGGCCAGTCCGAGGTCGACCGACTGGAGGCCGAAGAAGGCCGCCGACCACGCGAGGTTGGCGACGAAGTGAATCGCGAAGACGGCGAGCGCGGCCCGTGCGCGGCGGTCGGGCGGGCTGTCCAGTCGCCGCCAGACTAGCCAGACCGCGACGCCCATGAGCGCGAACAGCGTCGTCCAGACGGGGCCGAACACCCAGTTCGGCGGCGCGAGTGCCGGTCGCTGGAGCGTCCCGTACCACGAGGCGAGACCCCGAGCGGTGAAGACGGCGCCCGAGGCGCCGACGAGTTCCACGGCGAGGACGGCGAGCGCAAGTGAAAGTCGGGGACGCCTGTCGGGCAGACGCCGGAGCGTGGTCAGAATCGACACTGATCGAATGTAGTGTAGACTGACATATAGCGGTGTCGCAAACGGCCGACCTGTCTGGGCACGGCGTTCGTTTCGCTGGCCGGCGCTAAACGTGCTCTTTCGGCATTAGATCCTCGAACCGTTGACCGTCCAGCCACTCGCAGAGCTGACAGAGTTGCTCGGTCGCTTCCTCGAACATCCGGGCGCCCTTCTCCGCCGTCGCGTCCGTCTGGTCGCCGAGGACGCCGTTGCCCGTGTTGTCGGCGGCGTCGTAGAACGTCCGCGAGCCGTGTTTGACCGTTTCCGCCGCCTCCACGTCGGGGATGCCGCCGTCGCGGGCCGCTTCCAACTGATCGTCGCGGACGAGGTGCGGGTGGAGGTGCTGGATCATCGCCGTCTCCTTCGGCCCGCCGTGCGGACCGTTCTGGGCGAACAGGTCGTCGACGAGTTCCGGAATACTGTCGTTCCACATCCACTCGATGGCGTAGAGTTCCTCGTCGTCGCGGAGACGACGGCCCACCTCGCGCAGGTGTTCGACGTTCCCGCCGTGGGCGTTGACGTAGACGACCCGGTCGATGCCGTGGTACGTGAGATTCCGGGTGAACGATTCGACGTAGTCGCGGAACTCCGGCGCGTCGACCCACATCGTCCCGTTGAACTGACGGTGGTGGGGGCTGACGCCGACGTTGATCGTCGGGGTGCAGAGGTAGCCGGTTCGCTCGGCGGCTTCGCGGGCGAACGCCTCCGCGATCAGGTGGTCGGTCGCGAGCGGGAGGTGGGGGCCGTGCTGTTCGGTCGACCCGAGGGGGACGAGCGCCAGCGACTCGTCGGCGAAGTAGTCGCCCAGTTCGGGCCACGTCTCGTCTGCGATGTACATCCTACCCGTGTTCGGAGGGGCACGCCCTTCAATCGTGCCACTCGCAGTGAGAGGGGCGCGTGGTCGCGCCGCTCAGCCGTCCTGACCGCCGTCGGTCGTGGCCGGCCGGGTGTCGGTCGCCTCGGTCGTTCCCGCGACGACGCTCCGGGCGTCGGCGGTGAACTGGTCGAGCAGTTCTTGGAGCGAGTCGGCCTGCTCCGTGAGCGCCTGTGCGCTGTCGGACACGTCCGCGAGCGTCGAGGTCTGTTCCTCCGCGGCGGCGGAGACGTTCGCCGCCTCGGCGCTCGACCGGTCGGCGACGCGTTCGACTTCGTCGAGCATGGAGACCACGTCGGTAGTCGACGCGGCTTGGTCGTCAGTCGCCTCGCTGATCTCCCGCACGCCCGTGTGGAGGTCCTCGACGTGGTCGGCCACCTCGTCGAGGGAGGTGAGCGCCTCGTCGATGGTCTCGGCGCCGTGCGTGACGCCCTCTCCCATCGCCTGCATGTCGTCGACGGCGCCGTCGGCGGACGCCTGCACGTCCGCGATCCGCCGGTCGATCCGCTCGGTGGCGTCGGCGGCCTCACCCGCAAGCGACTTGATCTCGTCGGCGACGACGGCGAATCCGTCGCCGTCCACGTCGGCACGGGCGGCCTCGATGGACGCGTTCAGCGCCAGCATGTTGGTCTGCTCGGCGATGTCCGCGATCAGGTCGACGATCTCCCCGATCTCGTCGATTTCCTCGGCCAGCGAGACGACCTCCTCGACCGTCTCGTCGGTCCGGGTTTCGATCCGCGCCAGTTCGTCGATGGCGTCTCCGGCCGCTTCGCTCCCGGCCTCGCTGATCTCGGCGGCGCGGTCGGCAGTCGACGCCACCTCGTCGGCCGACGACGCCACCTCCTCGATGGCGCCCGAGAGGCTCTGCATCTCGCCCGAAATCTCAGTGAGCCGTTCGTCCTGTCGTTCGGCCCCCGCCGACACCTCCTGAATCGACTCGCTGACTTCGGCGCTCGCGCTCCGGACCTCCTCGGTGCTCGCGGTCACCTGCTGGCTCGCGGTCGCCACCTCGTCGGCGAACGACCCAATCCGACTCAGCGTCCCCTCCATCTCCGCCATCATCTCGTTGAACGCCTCGGCGATGGTCTCCATCGCTTCGCTCCGACTCTCGGTGGGCATCCGCTGGGTCAGGTCGCCGTCGGCGGCCGCGGCCATCGTGTCGCCGAACGTCTCGGCCGTCGTCTCTAGGTCGTCGTTCAGATCTTCGACCTCGCGGCGTGCCGCTTCGGCGTCCTGTTTGGCCTCTCTGGCCTCCCGCTGGGCCCGCTCCACGTCGTCGCTCATGTGGTCGATGGTTTCACCGAACGCGCCCGGAACCTCCCGGTCGAGCACCGGTGCGTCGAATCGCTGTTCTGCGACCGCTTCGGCCTGTGCGGCGACGGTGGAGAGGTAGGCCTGCATCTCGGCGAACGCGGCGGTCAGCTCGCCGATTTCGTCCTCCCGCTCGGCCGATTCGACCTCGACGTCGAGGGTCCCCTGCGCGATGGCCTCGGCGTCGTCGGTGAGGCGGTCCAGCGCCCTCACCGTGTCACGGCCGAGCGTCAGCCCGATCAGGAGGAAGCCCGCGAGCGAGATGCCGATGAGCGACAGGAAATCGCGTGTGACGATGCCGGCCAGCGCGTACGCCTCCGAGCGTGGGATGTGCGTGACGACGACCCAGTCGGCCCCCTCGACCGGCGCGTAGCCGACGACGAGGTTCTCCATGTCCATCACGCCAGTCTCGCCGTTCTGTGCCCGCTGGACGTGTCCGTCCCCGTGCTGATACGGTTCGAGCGCCGCCTCCTCGTTCTGGGCGAACTCGACGACGCCGTGACTGTCGACGACCTGCGTGAAACTCGACTCGGTCGGGGTTCGGAACCGGTCGGCCCGCTCCCGGGCGTTCGCGGTCAGCATGATCGCTCGGTCAGTTCCCTCGATCCGGCTGAGGAACGCGACCACCTCGGTCCCGTCCTGTCGGTACCCCTCGGTGACCGCGACGGCCGAGGCGCTCTCCATCTCGAACGATCCGCGCGCCCAGGTTACCTCGGACACCGTCGTCCCGACCCGGTCGTCGGCGGTGCTCTCGACGATCCGTCGGGAGTCGAGGTCGACGTAGTGAATCGCCCTAGTCGACTCGAACTGGTCGAGTTCGTGCTGGAGCGCCGCGTCGATGCGCTCCCGGTCGCCGGAGCGAATCGACTCGAACTCGGAGAGCAGGCGCGTCTTCTGGCTGTTACGGTTCAGCCACTCGCTGATCGCGTCGGCTTCCAGTTCGGCGACCGTCCGCAGTTCGTTCTGTCGCTCGTGGCGGAGTTCTTCGGTCACCTCACCGTGGAAGAAGACGCCAGCACCGGCCACGATCACCAGCACGACCGCGACGATGGTCGCGAACTGCTTCAGATAACTGTCGCGGACGAACGACGGGAGGAGCTTCACGCACGATCCCTCCAACTGACTTCGGAACGTCGACTCCCGACCCGTCTACGGGTTCTTCGACTCGACATATGTCGCACGGGTAGCGACGACTACTATAAAGATGACAGGTCAAATTTATCAGACGAGAGAACGAGCCGGGTGGTCAGCCCGTTCCGCCGGTCAGCCGATCCCGGCGACGCTCGAACTCCTCCTCGTCGAGATCGCCGGTGGCGTACCGCTCGCGGAGGACGGCGAGCGCGCCGTCCTCGTCGTCGCCCTCGCGGGTCGTCAGGTAGAACGCCGCAGCGACGAGACCGAGGACGAGGAGGGCGAACAGGAGCACGAGCCACCAGCCGCCCATGCCGAAGCCGAGACCGGCACCGGGACCCATGCCCCCCGTCCCGGGACCGGCGCCCCAGTGGTGGCCACCCCCGCCCCAGTGGGGGCCGTACGGACCGGGACCGTGCGGCCCCGGTTGCCACTGTGCGAGCAGGCCGGAGAGTGTGGATAGGAGTTGCATCGTGCTCACCTCAGTTGGAGAATGGTCGGCCGGGAGCATACCGGCTTCGCCGATTCCCGAGACTCGGGAATCGGCCCCGTGCGGTGGGTTCGAACACTTAAGTCTGCGGCGCTCGTCCGACCGTCTATGTTCGACCCCGACGACCTCGACGCGATCCGCGAGGCCAAGGCCGAGTGGGAGGCCGAGACGTACGGGCCGACCGTGGATCGGTTCGGGGAGCGACAGGACACCTTCACCACCGACACCGGAGGGCAGGAGGTCGACCCGCTCTACACCCCCGCCGACGTGGCCGACGTGGACTACCGCGAGGACATCGGCTTCCCGGGCGAGGAGCCGTACACCCGCGGCGTCTACTCGACGATGCACCGCGGGCGGCTGTGGACGATGCGCCAGTACGCGGGCATGGGGACGGCCGCGGAGACCAACGAGCGGTTCAACTACCTGCTCGACGAGGGGCAGACCGGTCTGTCGATGGCGTTCGATCTGCCGACCCAGATGGGCTACGACTCCGACGCGACGATGGCCGCGGGGGAGGTGGGGAAGTCGGGCGTCGCCATCGACTCCCTGCGCGACATGGAGACGGTGTTCGACGGCATCCCGCTTTCCGAGGTATCGACTAGCATGACGATCAACGCCCCCGCCGCCATCCTGCTCGCGATGTACGTCGCCATCGGCGACCAGCAGGGCGTTCCCCGCTCCGAACTCCGGGGCACCATCCAGAACGACATCATGAAGGAGTACATCGCGCGGAACCTCTACATCTACCCGCCCGAACCCTCCATGCGACTCATCACGGACACTTTCGAGTTCTGCGCCACGGAGACGCCGAAGTTCAACACCATCTCCATCTCGGGCTATCACATCCGCGAGGCTGGCTCCACGGCGGCCCAAGAGATCGCGTTCACCCTCGGCAACGGCATCGAGTACGTGAACGCCGCCCTCGACGCCGGTCTCGACGTCGACGAGTTCGCACCCCAGCTGTCTTTCTTCTTCAACGCACACAACAACATCTTCGAGGAGGTGGCGAAGTTCCGCGCCGCGCGGCGGATGTGGGCGAGGATCATGGAGGAGCGCTTCGGCGCGGAGAACCCCAAGTCGAAACAGCTCAAGTTCCACACCCAGACCGGCGGCTCGACGCTCACCGCCCAACAGATCGAGAACAACGTCGTCCGGGTGGCGTACCAAGCGCTCGCCGCGGTGCTCGGTGGCACCCAGAGCCTCCACACCAACGGCAAGGACGAGGCGCTCTCCCTACCGACGGAGAAGAGCGTCCGCACCGCCCTCCGCACGCAGCAGATCCTCGCCCACGAGTCCGGTGCGGCCGACACCATCGATCCGCTGGCGGGGAGTTACTACGTCGAGTCGCTGACCGACGAGCTAGAGGAGGAAGCGTTCGAGATTCTGGACGAAATCGACCAGCGCGGGGGGATGCTCGACGCGGTGAAGTCGCAGTGGGTGCAGGGACAGATTCAGGACGTGGCGTTCGACCGTCAGCAGGAGGTCGAAGAGGGCGAACGGATCATCGTCGGCGTCAACGAGTATCAGGTCGACGAGGACCCGGAGGTCGACCTCGAGGAAGTGACCGAGGAGGACGAGCGTCGGCAGATCGACCGCCTCGAAACCGTCCGCGCCGAACGCGACGACGAGGCCGTCGACGCCGCACTGACGGCGCTCCGCGAGACGGCGCGCGGCGACGACAACCTCCTACCTCCCATCGTCGACGCCGCCAAAACCTACGCTACGGTCGGCGAAATCGCGAACGTCCTCCGCGACGAGTTCGGCGAGTATCAACCCGGCCGGTAGTCAGGGCGCGACGACCTGCTGCCCCAACCGCTCGACGTACTCGTCGATGACTGCGCTCTTCCGGTGTTCGACCATCAGGTGAATCCGGAGTTCGGTTCGTCCCTCGACCGCCCGGGCACACAGCGGGCAGTCCGCCCCTCTCCTGTTCTTCATGGTCTTTCATTATATTAGTCTCGTCGTCGTCCCTTATAGATTGTGGTGGCGCCGACGTAGCGGCCCTCCCGGCCGGTGGGAGCGACGGCGCGTCTTTATACCATTGCGTCGATTTTCCAACACGTGAGACCGATGTACGACACGATACTCGTGCCGACCGACGGAAGCGACGTGGCCGGGGTCGCAGCGGCACAGGCCGTCGCCCTCGCCGAGCGATTCGGTGCCGAGGTGCACGCGCTGTACGTCCGCGAGGACGCGGCCGACGAGCGGGGCGAGGTAGCGACGGCCGCGGCCGCGGAGCAGGCAGCGGCGGCGGATGTCGCCGCCACGACGGCCGTCGTCGACGCCGACGGACCAGTTCATCGTACGATCCTCGACTACGCCGACGACCACGGCGTCGACTGCATCGTCATGGGGACCCACGGCCGGACCGGGCTCGACCGCTACGTTCTCGGGAGCGTCGCCGAGCGGACGCTCCGGGCGTCGTCGGTGCCGGTCGTCACCGTCCACGAGGACACGGTCGTCGACGAGGAACTGGACGCGATTCTCGTCCCGACGGACGGGAGCGACGTTGCCGAGGCGGCGGCCGCCCACGCCGTCGATCTCGCGACGGTGACCGGGGCGTCGATTCACGTCGTCCACGTCGTCGACGTCGGCGTCCTGCCGGCCGAGGAGTCGGGTGTCCTTCTGGACGAACTCCAACGGGCGGGGCAGCGCGCACTGGAATCGGTCATCGACCGCGCCGAGGCGGCAGACGTATCGAGCGTACAGGCGTCGGTCCTGAGCGGGTCGCCGTATCGCGCCATCGTCGACTACGCCGAATCTGAGGACATCGACCTCGTCGTGATGGGCACCCACGGCCGGACCGGCTTCGACCGCTACCTCCTCGGGAGCGTCACCGAACGGGTCGTCCGCCTCAGCGACCGGCCGGTACTCACGCTAGACGGTCACGAGCGGGACTGAGTGGCGTCCGTTCTCGGTCGGTGGGAATCGCCACCGCATTATTCTCAACTGGACAATAATTATTTTGCGGTGACATCACCATGTCCCTCGACGACCTGATGCGAACGGAAGTCGTAACGACAGCCCCGGAAACTCCCGTCGACGAGGTCGCGGCCATGATGCGGGACGATAACGTGGGGAGCGTCGTCGTCGTCTCGGACGGCGCGCCGGTCGGTCTCGTGACCGACCGGGACATCGCCGTTCGCGTCGCGGCGGACGGGGAGGACCCTTCGACGCTGACCGCGGAGGCAGCGATGACCCCGGACCCCGTGACGGTCGACGACGACATCGGCGTGTTCGACCTCTGCACCGTGATGTGTGACCACGAAGTCCGGCGGATGCCGGTCACCGACGACGGCGAACTCGTCGGCATCGTGACCCTCGACGACCTGCTCGTGCTCCTGACAGCCGAGTTGGGGAACCTCGCCGGCGTCATCGACGCCGAGTCGCCACCCTACTGATCGGGTGTTTCGGACCCGTCATCGCTGTCCGCCACCCCGATTCGGCGGGCAGCCATCGTGACTCACGATACCCCCGCTGAACGGGCGCCCGTGGGGGCTATCCCCCATTCTCACGCCGTAGGAACGGCCGGCGCTATTGATGATGTTCGACCAACACGTTAGCCCATGGACTTCGACGAGTTCACCGGCACGATCCAGCACCGCCTCGAACTGCCCGGCACCGGCGAGACGGTTCGCGCGATTCGCGCGACGCTGTCGACGCTCGGGGCACGGATTCCGGCCGGCGCCGCCGAGGACCTCGCTGCGTCGCTCCCGATGGAGATTCGCTGGTACATGACCGGTGCCGTCCCCGAGCACGGCCAGCGCTTCGACTGGCAGGAGTTCGTCGCCCGCGTCAGCGACATCGAGAACGCCGAAGCCTCCGACGCCGCGTATCACGCGCAGGTCGTCGTCGACCTCGTCCACTCGCAGGTGCCGGGCTCCGACTTCCAGCAACTGCGCGATCAACTCCCTGAGAGCGAGGACGACGAGAACTGGGGCAAGCTCTTCCAGCTTGTCGACGCCGGCGGCTGGGAGGAGGCGCGGGGGGAGTAGTTACTCGGAGTACCCTTCCTGCAGGAACGCGCCTTCCGTCTCGTACATCGAGACCAGTTCCTCGATGAACTCCTCGTGTGTCTCGTCCTCTTCGAGGTGTTTGTCCAGCCGTTCTTTGAGTTCGTCGCTGATTTTGAGGGTGTACGTCATGGGCGTGGGTATCTCCGTCACCTCCATAAACGGGGCCACGAGGCAAATAGCTAGTCCCCGCGTTCGGGGTGGATCGTCAGAACGGGCACGTCGAGCGTCCGCACGACACGTTCGGTGACGCTCCCGATCAGCGCGTGCTGGATGCCGGTTCGGCCGTGGGTGCCCATCACGACGAGGTCGACGCCCTCCGCCTCGGCGTACTCCCGAATGCACCGATGGGGGACGCCGAGGCGAATGGCCTCGACTGCCGGCACGCCTGCCCGCTCGGCCCGGTCGAGCACCGCCGCAGTCGGGTTCCGATCCGACTCCTCGACCAGTGCGACGACCTCGTCGTGATCCATGTCGGCGCTGATGGGGCTCATACGCACGTCGACTACGTAGAGCGCGTGGACGGTCGCACCGTGTGTCTTCGCGAGGTCGACGGCGTGGGCGGCCGCCGCCTCGGCCCCGGGACTCCCGTCCGTCGGGACGAGGATCGTGTCGTACATCGTCCGTCCGGACGGGGGCGGCCCCCTTGAAGGTAGGCGGGTGGCGGGGGACGAGTCGTCCGGCGACTCGGACGATGCCAACTATGATGACGGTGGCCCGTGGGGAGTCCGTATGCCCAACTACCGAACCCTCCACGACCCGAACGCGGAGTACACGATGCGGGACCTCTCGGCCGAGACGATGGGGCTCTCGGCCGACCGCGGTCCCCGCGACGTCGAGATCACCGACGTACAGACCACGATGGTCGACGGCAACTACCCGTGGGTCTTGGTCCGCGTCTACACCGACGCGGGCGTCGTCGGCGACGGCGAGGCCTACTGGGGCGGCGGCGACACGGCCATCGTCGACCGGATGGCTCCGTTCCTGATCGGCGAGAACCCCCTCGACATCGACCGCCTGTACGAACACCTGATCCAGAAGATGTCCGGCGAAGGGTCGATTTCGGGGAAGGTGATTTCGGCCATCTCGGGGATCGAAATCGCGCTGCACGACGCCGCCGGCAAGCTCCTCGACCTCCCCGCCTACCAACTGCTCGGCGGGAAGTACCGCGACGACGTGCGGGTGTACTGCGACTGCCACGCGGGCGACGAGTCCGAACCCGAATCGAACGCCGAAGAGGCGGAACGCGTCGTCTCCGACCTCGGCTACGACGCGCTGAAGTTCGACCTCGACGTCCCTTCGGGCCACGAAGTCGACCGCGCCAACCGCCACATGCGCGGCCCGGAGATCGAACACAAGGCCGAAATCGTCCGGCGGGTCTGCGAGACGGTCGGCGACCGCGCCGACGTGGCCTTCGACTGCCACTGGTCCTACACCGCCGGGAGCGCGAAACAGCTCCTCGAAGCGGTCGAGGACTACGACGTGTGGTGGATCGAGGACCCCGTCCCGCCGGAGAACCACGACGTGCAACGCGAGGTCACGCAGTCGTCGACGACGCCCGTCACCGTCGGCGAGAACGTCTACCGAACCCACGGCCAGCGCCGCCTCATCGAGGAGCAGGCGGTCGACATCCTCGCGCCCGACCTCCCGAAAGTCGGGGGGATGCGGGAGACACAGAAGATCGCCAACCACGCCGACCTCTACTACATCCCCATCGCGATGCACAACGTCTCCTCGCCCATCGGCACGATGGCGAGCGCGCAAGTGGCGGCCACCATCCCCAACGCCCTCGCCGTCGAGTTCCACAGCTACCAACTCGGCTGGTGGGCTGACTTGGTCGAGGAGGACGACCTGATCGAGGGCGGGCGCATGACCGTCCCCGAGGAGCCGGGACTCGGCCTGACGCTCGACCTCGACGCCGTCGAGGAACACATGGTCGACGGGGAGACGCTGTTCGACCCAGCGTGAGCCGTCGTGCACGGACGAAGGGGAACAACGTTTAGTCACCCCCGTCCATTCTCCGGGTGATGAGCGACACGGATCCTTCAGCCGAGGAGTTGGAGCCGGAGACGATCACGGGCGGCCAGTTGGCGAACTGGCTGAACAAGCACGGACCCGACTGGGTGCTCGAAATCGAGCCACTCGGGCGAGAGACCGAGTACCTCGGCTACATCGACGACCGGTTCAAACTCTACCACGAGGGCGGTATCGACTTCGTCGCGCTGGACTACTTGGGCGAAGTCGCCGACGAGGCACGACGGATCGAGTACGTTCCCCGCGCGGAGTCGCCGTTCGCGGTCGACGAGGACGAGGACGAAGACGACGAGTCGTAGGCGGCCACCTATTTGTCCGCGCGCCCCCGAGTGGGCGCCATGCGCTTCGACCACGTCGGCATCGCCACGCGCGACGCCGCGACGCTGGCCGACCTGTTCGGCACGCTGTTCGACGCGCCGGTCGCCCACCGGGAGACGTTCGACGGCCTCGACGTGACGTTTCTCGATCTGGGCAACGGCTACCTCGAACTGCTCGAACCGCTCGACGAGGAGGCCGAAGGGGCGATCCCCCGGTATCTCGACCGCGAGGGACCGGGCATCCACCACGTCGCCCTCGAAACGTCGGACGTGGCGGCCGCCCTCGACGTGGCTCGCGAGCACGGAATCGACCTCGTCGACGAGACGCCACGGCCGGGTGCGTGGGGGCACGAGGTGGCCTTCCTCCACCCCGCCTCGACCGGTGGCGTCCTCGTCGAATTCGTCGAACACTGATGTACGATCCGCTCACCTACCGGGCCGACGTGACGCCCGCCGCGACGGCGCTGATCGACGCCGACGGCGACGAGCAGTGGTCGGTGGCGGACCTCGACTCGGTGGTCGAACGGACCGCCGGCCGCCTCGCGGCGCTCGGCGTCCGCCCCGGCGACCGCCTCGGGGTCTGTCTCCCCACGCGCCCGGCCGCGGTTCGGGTGATTCACGCCGCGCTCCGACTCGGTGCCGTCCTCGTATCGCTAGGGCCGACACTCGCGACGCCGGAACTCGCGGAGCGGCTGGATCGAGCCGGCGTGACGACGGTGATCTGTGACGCGTCGACGGAGGCCGCCATCGTCGACGCCGTCGACGCCGCGACTGACGCCTCCGTCCCCGTCACCTCCGTCGACGCCCCCGTGACGGACCGGGCCGTCGCGCTCGACGTTCAGCCACCGGCGGCCGTCGTGCCACACGACTGGCCGCTCGACGCGACGGTGCTGATCCCGTTCACCTCGGGCACCACCGGCGCGCCGAAGGGCGTCCGCCTCACGCTCCGGAACCTCCTCGCGAGCGCCGTCGCTTCGGTCTTCCGTCTGGGCTTCTCTCGCCGGGAGACGTGGCACGTCGCCCTCCCGCTCCACCACGTCGGCGGGTTCTCTCCCGTCTTCCGGATGCCGCTGTACGGCATGACGGTCGTCCTCCGCGGCTCCTTCGACGCCGCGGCGGTGGCCGCGGACTTCGAGCGCTACGACGTGACGGCCACGTCGCTGGTGCCGACCCAGCTGGATCGCATCCTCGACGCGACGGACGGATCGCTCGCCCCCTCGCTCCGGACGGTCCTCCTCGGTGGCGCGCCCGCCACCGAGTCCCTGCTCGACCGCTGTGCGGAGCGCTCGGTGCCCGTCTTCCCGACCTACGGCATGACGGAGACGGCCTCCCAGATCGCGACGGCGACGCCGGAGGAGGCGCGGACGAATCCGGGCACGGTCGGCCGGCCACTGTTCTGGACCGACCTCGCCGTCCGCGACGACGCGGGGAACGAGCGCCCGCCGGGCGAGACGGGCGAACTCGTCGTCTCGGGGCCGACGGTGTCTCCGGGCTACCTCGACGCCGACGCGACGGCCGCGGCGTTCGGCGACGACGGCCTCCGTACCGGTGACGTGGGCTACCGGGACGAGAAGGGTCTGTTCTGGATCGTCGGCCGGACCGACGACCTGATCGTTACCGGCGGCGAGAACGTCGCGCCCGCCACCGTCGTCGACGCTCTCCGCGACCATCCGGACGTGGCGGACGCGGCGGTCGTCGGCCTGCCGGACGAGGAGTGGGGGGCGCGCGTGGCCGCGCTGGTCGTCCCGCGTGAGGGCGCCGATCACGCGGCGGCGCTCGAAGCGGCGCTCGACGACCACTGCCGGGGACGACTCGCCGACTACGAGGTGCCGCGGACGGTCGCGTTCGCGGACGAGATTCCTCGGACCGATTCGGGGACGGTCGACCGGGTGGCGGTGCGCGAGCGCCTGTCCTAGCCACTCACGCCGTTCTCCGCGGGCGACACCCGCCGTTCGAGCGCCAAGAGTCCGACGGCGAGGCCGACACAGCCGACGAGTAGCGTCGGCCAGAGCAGAGCCGCGTATCCGAAGTCGAAGAAGGCGCCGCCGATGGCGGCGCCGAGTCCCATCCCGAGACGCTTGGCGATTTCGATGAGCGAGAGCCGCGACCCGCGTTCGTCGGCGTGTCCGAGGTCGCTCGCGAGCGACGTGACCAGCGGCGAGTGGAGGATCTCCCCCACCGTGCGGAGAACGAGGAAGGCGCCGACGAGACTCACCCCGAGAAGCGCCGGCACCCAGTCGACGAGGACGACGGCGAGGAAGCTCACGCCCCAGAACGCCGTCGAGGCGATCAGGCCGCGGGTGCGCCGCCAGTCCGCTATCATCCCGAGGACGGGCATCTGGAAGACGACGAGGACGAGCGGATTCAGCACGTACAGCGTCCCGATCTGTGCGGAGTCGAGTCCCAGCGTCTCGCTGGCGACGACGGGCACCGTCGCCTGCATCTGGGCGTACATGACCGCGAAGCCGACGTTGAGGCCGGCGAGAGCGACGAGGCGGCGCCGTGAGATGGCCCGCCCCCAGTCGCCGACGCTCTCGGAGAGGGTGGCGGCAGGCCGCCCCTCGTGGACGCGCGGGAGGGCGAAGACGAGGACGACGGCGACGACGGCGGAGGTGAGGCCGTCGGCGACGAAGACGGCGGTGGTGGCAAACTCGTAGAGGATGCCGCCGACGACGAACCCGGAGCCGAAGCCGGCGTTGCTGGCGACCTTGAGGAGGCCGTAGCCGCGTTCGCGATTCGCGGGATCGGTCAGGTCGGCGATCATCGCCTGACTCGCGGGGGCGTACAGCCCCGTCGTCAGGCCGGCGGCGGTGGCGACGGCGACGAATCCGGGTCCGGTGGTGACGAGGGCGTAGGCGGCCAACGTCAGGGAGGAGAGGGCCATGCTCCCGACCATCACCGGCCGGCGGCCGTAGCGGTCGGCGAGGTAACCGCCGACGGCCGTCCCCGTCGCCGTGGCGACGTTGTTGGCGAGGAGGCCGAGCCCGACGACGGAGAGCGCCAGTCCCACCTGCAGGTGGAAGTGGATGCTGGCGAAGGGGTAGACGAGGCCGGCGCCGAAGACGTTGATGAGGCGGCCGCCGGCGACGGCGTAGACGGGGCGGCGGAACCCCCGGACGGCGTCGAGCGTCGATCCGAACACGCCCAGTGGTCGGGAACCGCCCTACGTCAACGGTTCGTTTCCGGGCGGCCGTGTGACGGCGACTCGAACCCGTGCCGATGCCGTCCAATACGGCGATTGGCCCCGGCTGCGACCGCTCGCAGCGGCAGCTTTTTGGTTTCTGTCCGACATATTTCGTGTCCATGGCGTCCTCTCGTCGAACGTTCCTCCGTGGCGTGGCCGTCGCCCTCACGGGGAGCGTCGCTGGCTGTGCCGCCGCCCTCGGGAACTCGCCGCAACTCGGTCAGCTCGGCGTTACGAACTACGATGCGCAGGCGCACGAGGTTCACGTCCTGCTCTTCGAGGCGGACGAGCCCGTCTACTGGATGTCGAAGCGCGTGCCCGCCGCCGAGGACGGGGTGTTGGGCACGGCGATATTCGAGGGGCATCCGTCGGATCTCGAACCGAGTCGGCTGCTGGCCCGCTTGGACGGCCAGTCGCTCGCCGCGGCCCACCGGTTCGACTTCTCGGCGTACGACGCCGACTGTCTCGGTCTGCAAGTGGAAATCGGCGAGGACCACCGGCCGCCGGAGTTGTCTATCTGGTACACCGGGGGCCCCGAGCCGTGTGGGACGGCCGAAAAGAACTGAGCGGCGGGTGTTGCGGCCGCGTCGTCCGCTGGGGTTCAGTCAGTCGTCCTCGGGGAGGACACGGCTGGAGACGACGCTCGATCCGGGGATGCTCGACGGCACCGAGGTTTCGCGGAGCGCGAACCGCTGTTTCACGGTGTCGTAGGCGAAGACGACGGTGCCGAGGATGAGCAGAGTGTCCCCCGGCATCCGCGCCCAGAACAGCAGCTGGATCAGGTCGCGGTTGTAGAACGCCAGACTCCGCGCGGCGTCGTAGTTCGCGGTGAACGCGGTTTCGAGTTGCAGGAAGCCGACGGGCAGGACGGAGCCAAAGACCATCACCGCGAGGCCGACGTTCCAGAGCCAGAACGCCCACTTGAGCCGCTTGGGGTTCCACTGCCCCGGATCGACCGCGATGCGGAGCATGTACGTGACCATGCCGAGCGCGAGGAAGCCGAACGCGCCGAACATGGCCGCGTGGGCGTGGCCGACGGTCAGGTAGGTGCCGTGTTCGTAGTAGTTGATGATCGGGAGGTTGATGAAGAAGCCGAGCACGCCGGCGCCGACGAAGTTCCAGACGCCCGACGCGATGATGAACGCGAAGGGCAGGGAGTACGGGAAGGACTCGCCGGCGGTGGCGAGCGCGCGGTACTCGTTGAGCGCCTCGAAGAGGATGAGCACGAGGGGGATGAGTTCGAGCGTCGAGAAGACGGAGCCGAAGGGTATCCACACGTCGGGCTGGCCGATCCACCAGTAGTGGTGGGAGACGCCGATGACGCCCGAGCCCATCACGAACAGCGCCTCGAACATGACCGCCTTCTCC
>Ga0207757_100512_pt1 | contig 24282 bp, 18 predicted proteins | sample A23P3SouthBayCA_2_FD_187752 | JGI IMG/M metagenome (GOLD analysis project Ga0207757, IMG submission 187752) | Aerobic enrichment media microbial communities from Eden Landing Ponds, California, USA - A23 P3 (2) (SPAdes) | ecosystem: Environmental > Aquatic > Marine > Unclassified | place...
GGCGCGCCGTGACCTCCGGGTGTCGCCGGCGCTGAAGCCCTCGACCAGCGGCCAGCAGCTCCTCAACGTCTTCTTCGTCGTGAGCCTGCTGACGCTCGCGGCGACCGCGGGCTACGCCACCGTGACGCCCCCGCAGGACGACGAGCCGTTCAGCGAGTTCTACCTCCTCACGCAGACCGAGAACGGCGAGTTCGTCGCCGAGGACCTCCCCACCGAGTTCGCGGCCGGCGAGTCCCGTGACCTGTACGTCGCCATCGGCAACCACGAGGGCCAGCGCGTCCCGTACACGGTCGTGATGACGCTCGATGGGCAGGAGATAGACCGGTTCAGCACCACCATCGGCGCCGGGCAGACGGAACGCGTCAGGGCGACCGTCTCGCCCCAACAGACCGGGGACCGCCTCCGGCTCTCCTTCCTCCTCTACCGGGGCGACGTCCCCGAGAACCCGACACCGGAGAACGCGTACCGCGAGTCGCGCCTCTGGATCTCCGTCGGGGGCTCGTAGATGTGGCCGTGGGGACATCTCGCCCTCGGCTACCTGCTGTACTCGCCCGCCGTCCGCCTGCTCCGGCGACGGGGCCCGTCCGCGGCAGGCGCGCTCGCGCTCGCGCTCGGGACACAGTTCCCCGACCTGCTCGACAAGCCGCTCGCGTGGGTGCTCGGCGTGACGAGCCAGGGCTACACCGTCGGCCACTCCGTCTTCGTCGCGGTGCCGCTGGCCGTCCTCGTCGTCACGCTCGCCGCACGGTACGACCGAGCCGCGGTCGGCAGCGCGTTCGCCGTGGGCCACCTCTCGCACCTGCTCGGTGACGTGCTGTTCGCCGTGGCGCTGCGGAACCCATACACCATCGAGCGCGTCCTGTGGCCGGTCGTGAACCTCCCGGCCGGCGAGCGACGCGCCGTGACCGGCCGCGTCCTCGAGTACGCCGCCGAGTGGGTGGCGTACCTGCTGGCGACCGACCAGGGCTGGTTCGTCGCCCTCTACGTCGGAACGCTACTGGGGGCGTTCTGCCTCTGGCTCGTCGACGGCGTCCCCGGGCTGCCGCGCCCGTCCTGGTTCCGCGACGACGGTCCGGCGCGACGGCACGGGGAGGAGCGGACTGACGACTAATTCCGATAAATTCGGCGATATATTCGATATTATTCGATAATGAAGAGAATAATTCCCATATCAGAATTTTCAATCGGCGATAGGTTTCGCCGGTCGTGCTGACTACAGGGCGCGAGTCGGGCACGGGAGGAACGTTCCTACAATAGCATACTCGACACGACTCCTGCCAACGTGAGGCCCCCCATAATCCGGTCAACGCTGAGGGACCGTGTGTAATATTCGCTCGGCTCATCGCATATTGGATTAACCCTACAGACCACATTTCGAACGATCTGGGGGACGAATAGCAATCCGAGTGCAAGCGAGAACCCAATAGTGTACAAGACATACACAAGTATACTGGCCATTTATCCACCCAATCAGATCAATAGAATAAACCATTTCTGGACATCAACCGTTTGCTGAACTCACGCTCTATAGTCAGCACTCACTATCTGACAGCTGGTCAGCAAATCGTTTCGAGTGTACTGCATACAACGCGCGAGTCGGTCAGGTGATCGGAGAGATGATCGAGTCAACGGTACCATCTGATTGGCAGGTGGATATCGGGGGAATCGGAACTCAAACCTAGTGGTATGTACTGTATCGGTCGGGCCCGATCTACGCGGCGCTAGGTTTAACGTCCACTGTATCAAGATATCTGATAATATAACAATGATGAGGGACGTGAAAGAGTGGGGGCTAGGAGAGGAACCCGATGTCCGACGGGCATACGCCAAATTCACACCCGCTATAGCGTTCCTGGCCATAATTGGACTTCTGCTGGCTGATCTGCTGGTGAGTTTTCCCCACTTCCATCCGATTGCTCTCGCCCTGTTGGCGCCCGCCTTCCTATTATCGATGAAAGGGATCGATGATGGGGCTGGGCCCTTCGTCGTATTCGGCATCATCTATTCCTTCGGACTGGGCTGGACTCTACATCTCATTGTGACGAGATGGCTGGTTGATCCAGGACGATGGACGCTGGCGGAGGCTATCGGAGCCACTGTTGGGTACGCGACAGGTGCTAGTCTTCTGGTAGCCGTCTTCGCGTACGTTTGTTATACAATTTTCCCAATTACTCGCCCTTCTTACAAAATAACTATAGAATTTCGGGAGAATGTCCCTAGTTTTTCAATAATTTCCGGGCTTAACGGCCAACAATTCCACGTCCTAGGTGGTGGATTCCATCCTGCTTCGGGTTCCAGCAGAGACGATCATCTGAAAACTGAATGATGGACTCACCTCTGTAGTCAGCAGTCAGTATCTGACGGCTGGTGAGCAGATCGTTTCGACCCTGCTGCATACAGGGCGCGGACCAGTCACAAGAATCCCGGCCCGCTAAGTGGAACAAACGGCCCGTGAACCCCTCAGCACTGACGACAGGCTCCCAATCTCAGTTCCACTGCGAAATCCCGACTCTTCCGTTGTCGTCAAGATCAAAGAAGAAGTCAAACCCGATTGGGAGATCGTCGTAGGAGACTGTCGTCGAGGTGGTCAACTCCCGTTCTGGAATCGCCCCTGAGACCGTGGTCGGTACGACGTTGGGTAGATCAACGAACTCACTGCTCCCTGCAAACTCCCCTTCAGGGACTCCTCTCAGTGAAATCGTCTCCTCGTAGACGGTCGTTTCCCCTTGGGTCACTGAGACATCGAACGTGACGGGGTCGCTGTGGAAGTTGTAGACGCCCAATTCGAGTTGTCTTCCAGGCGTTGGCGGTGGACCATCGGATTGAAGCGCGGTACACCCAGCGAGGCCCGTCGCGGCTGCCGCAAAGGCGCCGAGCAGGGTTCGTCGTGTGGGGGTGAGGGTGGCGGATGTTGGTACGGCCATTAATACTGCTACATTGGAGTCGAATATACGTTTGCTGGTGCCAATTCCGTCAGGGGGCTTGATAGACCCATCCTCTATAGTCAGCACGAGGCGTCTGTCAGCGATTAGCGGACTCGACACCGCCGAAATCGAAGCGATACAACCGAGTATCCACCGTCGAGACCGATTTCCGACGGGAATCGCGGGCCCCACTCACCGCATCTCGGAGAGCGTCATGTACGAGCCCGCATCGGCGCTGATCCAGGTCGTGGTCTGCTCGTGGGAGGGGACCTCCGACGGGTAGATGGTACACGTCGTCCCGTCGGGGCCCTCCTCGAGGTGGACACAGAGGTCCGGTTCGTCGAACGACTCCGTTCGGCGGTCGAAGCTGTGGTTGTCGGTTGACATCGGTCTTCCCTGCCCCAGCCAACGAGGGGACCGCCCTTCAACCGGGGCGACCGTCGAACCGCGTTCGCACCGTTCAGACCGTTTTTCGCGCCCGTTCAGCCGATTCACCGCGGTTCTCTCCGGCGTCGCCGCGGGCGACGGCGGCGTACAGGTCGCGGAACCGACCGACGACCGTCTCCGGCGCGAACCGTTCCAGCTGTGTGGGAACGGCTCCCACGTACGACTCGTACTCGTTCACGAGGTCGACACAGGCGTCGGCGAGCGACTCGGGGGACTCGGAGGTGAACCGGACGCCCGCGTCCCCGACGATGTAGTCCGTACTCCCCACGTCGGAGGCCACGACGGGCGTCCCACTGGCGAGCGCCTCCAGCAGGACGCGGCCGAACGGCTCGTCGATGCGGCCGGGGTAGACGAACGCGTCCGCGCGGTCGTACTCGGCGGGGAGGTCGGCGTGGTCGACGTAGCCGAGCCACGTCACGCGGTCCGCGACGCCGATGTCGGCGGCCAGCCCCCGCAGTTTCGACTCCAGTGGCCCCGTGCCCGCGATTCGCAGGGAGACGTCCACCCCGCGCTCGGCGAGGTACGGGAGCGCGCGCAACAGCACGTCTACACCCTTGATATCCTGCAGGCCACCGACGTACAGCAGGGAGAGGTCGTCACCGGGCTGCTCGGCGGGCGGCCCGGCGACCGCCTCGGGCCGGTGGAACGCGTCGTCGTAGAAGTGCGGGATGACCTCGATGCGGTCGGTCGGGAAACCGAGGTCGCCGTAGTCCTCGACGAGGTGCGGCGAGAGCGCGTGATAGGCGTCGATATCGTCGCTGCGCTCGATGTTCTCGTGGACGAAGCCCAGTCGCCCGAGCGAGGTGTAGGCCGCCCGGAGTTCGTTCTCGACGCCCTGCTGCCGGTCGAGCGCGGTCCGGCCGACGCAGCCGACGCACTTGCCGTAGCCCGGGCCGGAGCACTTCTCGGTCCCCCCGTACATCATGTCGCCCTTCGGACAGACCGGGACGTAGGAGTTCAGCGTCACCAGCGTCGGTGACTCCAGGTCAGCCAGCACCGGCAGGAACGCCGGCGAGTAGGCGTGGACGAGGTCGTGGGTCTCCAGTGCGTCGGTCTCCTCGCGCAGCGCGTCGACGATGACCGAGATGGGGTGGGGGAGTTTCGGCAGGTCGTCGTGGAGGACGTAGTCGACGCGGTCCTCCGCGGGGAGGTCGCGCTCGCTCGCGTCCAGCTGGCTCGCGACGTACACCGTCAGGTCGTGGTGTCGCGAGAGGTGCTCGACGAGCAGTGTCGAGGTCTGGACCGCCCCCGTCGCCTCCGCACCCGGGCACTCGGCCGGAACGAACCCCACGTCGAGGCGTCCGTCGGCCGACACCGCATCGCTCGTCGGGCCCGTCGCCTCGTCACTCACCGCGCCACCACCCGCTGGCGAGCTGCGTACATACCAGCGTCTGGGTCGTCGAACAGGTTAGTTATCGCCGGCGTAAGTGGAGCCGGGGCGCCGGTGCCGTCGTGGGGGGAGCGCCCGGTCAGGCGCCCTCGAAGACCGCGTAGCCGACGCGCTCGTAGCGGTGGAGCGTCTCCTCGTCCTGGCTCTGCTCCTCCTCGACATGGACGTCGACGCCGGACGCCGAGAGGTTCCGGTAGCGGAGGTTCGCCGTGTTGGGCCCGTGGAACGTCTGGATGCCGGCGACGAACTTCGGGTCCTCGTAGTCCTGGTCGAACTCGATGCGGTCCCACTCCTCGTGGATGTCCGCCGCGCCGACCTCGAACGGCTGGTCGTCGACGGTGCCCGTGCCGGGCTCGATGGCGATGTACCCGACCGTCTCGTCGTTGTGGTAGCCACCGTGTTCCTCGCCCTCCTCCTCCTGAACCATGACCTCGGCGCCGTCGGCCGTGACGTTACGCAGGCGGGTGACGACCGGGTCCGGGCCCTCGTAGGTCTGGCACTGGGCGAACACGAGGGGGCGCTGGTCGAACGACTGGTCGAACGAGAAGCCGCTGAACTCGTGGTCCGTCCGGACCCGGCCGACGTCGACCGAGAGGTCGTCGACCGTGTAGTCACCGGCCGCGAGCGCGAGGTAGTGGGCCGTCTCCGCGCGGTGGTCGCCATCGAGGTACAGCCACTCCTCGACCTTGAGGTCGAACCCGTCCGCGCTGACATCGTTCAGCCGGACGTGGGCGGGCGCCGCGTCCGAGGACGAGTCCGAGAGCGGCTTGCTCACGACGACGGGGTCCTCGTGCTGACGCTCGAAGCCGACGCCGTACCAGTCGCCGGCAACCGCCTGCTCGTGGGTGACGGAGCCGACCTCGCCCGGGACGGAGACGCCGGAGGTCCGCTCGCCGGGCGCCGGGCAGTTGCCGCTGGTGGAGACGCCCGCGCGTTTGACGGAGGAATCACGCAGGATGATCTCCTCGTCCGGCACGTCGATGACCGAGTCGGCGAGCGTGTTGTTCGAGGAGTCCTCGAAGACGATCCCGTTGCGGCCCTCGCCGCCCTGGTCGATACAGAGCCCTTCCATCGTGTTGTCGCCACGTCGGAGGAGCATCGCCGCGCGGTAGGTACCGCCGCCGGTGATGGAGACGTTCTCGAGGGTCCGGCTTCCGGGGTCGGCCTCCGTCGCGTCGTCGACGAAGATGCCGAAGCTCGTCCGGCTCCCGTCGGAGCCGACGGTCGTGTACTCCTCCCCGACGTTGATGCGGGTGTCGCGGACGACCATCGAGCCGCCCGAGAAAGCATTGACGATACCACCGTTCCCCTGCCCACCAGTCATGCTGATGTCGCAGTTCTCCACGTAGACGGGACCGGGACCGTCGGCGACGCGGACACCGCGCATGTTGACTGGATTGTCGTCGGCCGTCACGGACTTGTCGACCACCATCTCTGCGTCGCGGACGACGCTGTCCGGACTCCCCAGCCGGACCTGCGAGATGTTGTTGTTCCGGAAGAAGCCGCCCTCGACTCGGATGGGGGCAGAGGACGCTGAGGCGTAGACGCCGTTGTCACAGAACTCCTCGAACTGGCAGTTCCGGACCGTCATCGGCCCGTCGGACTCGATGTAGAGACCGACGCTCTCCCCCCCATCGGGAGCTCTGACGTTCTGAATCAGTCCGCTCCCGTCCTTGTCGATGATGCGGAGTCCGATGGCGACCCCGCCATTGTCCTGATAGCCGCGTTTGACGATATCGCGAAACTCGAGACCATCGTATGCGCTGATGTCGATTTCCGGCGACACGCCGTCCTCGGTCGTGTCGAGGGTGAAGTTCCGGATGGTGAGGTCACGCGTCTCGGCGCCCGCGATCCACAGTTCCTCCTCGTAGTCGTCTCCAGGAACGAGCGTCGCGTCGCCCTTCCCGACCATCGCGAAGTTCGAGAGCTGGTAGAGGATAAGCTGGTTGGCGACGTACGTGCCGTCCGGGAACTCGATGAGCGTGTCGTCCTCTGCGTGTTCCTGAAAGACCTCGTCGATCGGTTCGTTGCCCGTATTGTCGGCACCCGCTTCGACGATATCGACGACCTCGCTGTACTCGTCGGTGGCGAGCGTCGGCTCCGCGAGCAGCGTCGCTCCCGACGCTGCTCCAACCATCCCGAGGTAGGTCCGGCGACTGAAACCGGCATCTCTGTCTCCCATAGCTGGATGGGAACGAGGGAGATAACGACTTAAAAGAACCGATTCAGAGAGGCTATTCGGTCAGTTTTAACATAGAAAGAAAGAGATTAGGCAACAAAATCAGCCCGATTGAACATATTCGATTGAAAATATACGATTCCTTGATGTGTTCGTAGAATCGATAGACTGCGAGTGGGTGGCGTCCCCGTCCGACCAGTATCCCAGTTAGCCGACAGGTAACAAAGCCGTTGTAGCGGGGAGGGTGCGTATGGACGGTTCAGAGCGGGATATCAGTCGACGCGCGTTGCTTGGTGGCCTTGCGGCCGGCACAGCCGGCCTCGCCGGTTGTTCGACCAAGGCGTTCATGTCGGACGACAGCACGCCCGGTACCGACGGGGGAACGGGGGAGAGCAGCCCCACCGCGACCGGAACCCCCACACCGGCGGCCGGTGGGCAGAACATCCCGAGCTACCCGTACCGGAACCACGAGGGGGCCCCGCTGGCGGCCGAACCGGATCCCGAGTCGCTGAGTCCAGCCATGCAGGCGAGTTACGTCACGGACGCGGAGGCGAACTTCGTGGCCGATCCGTTCCTCTTCGTCACGGAGGACGACGACTGGCACATGTTCTTCGAGGTGGCGACCGACTCCGGCGGCGTCATCAGCCACGCCACGAGCGACGACCGCGGCAGGACCTGGGCGTACGACCAGGTCGTCCTCCAGCGGCCGTACCACCTCTCGTTCCCGTACGTGTTCAAGTGGCAGGGCGAGTACTACATGACGACCGAGGAGGGCCGCAACAACGCGAAACCCCGTCTCTACCGGGCCGAGGAGTTCCCGAAGAAGTGGACCCACGAGACGGACCTCTACGACCCCACCGAGTACGGCCACGACATCACCGACCACGTCCTCTTCCGCTGGGAGGGCAAGTGGTGGGACCTCGCCGGCATCGGCAACTCCGGGCTCCGGGCCTACTACAGCGACTCGCTCACGGGCGAGTACGAGCCCCACGAGAACAACCCCATCGTGACGGACCGGAAGAAGGCCGCCCGGCCCGCCGGCCGACCCATCGTCCGCGAGGACGATATCCTGATGTTCTACCAGGACAGCGTCGAGTTCTACGGTGAGAAGGTCCGCGCCTACAGTATCAGTGATCTGTCCCCCTCCTCGTTCCAGGATAGCGAGGTGCCCGAGTCACCCGTCATCGACGGCTCCGGCGAGAACGGCCGCGACTGGAACGAGGTCCGGATGCACCACTACGACCCGTGGTATCTCGGCGACGGCGAAGGCTGGCGGTGCGCGGTCGACGGCAACGGACGGGGCGAGCAGAGCTGGTCCATCGGCATCTACCACGTCCCCCCGGAGGGTGAGTCCTCGGGCGGGTCGAAGGGCACGGCGAGCACCACGCCCGGCGGCAACGAGAGCGGCAACACCACGCAGTAGGCTATTCCGTCGCGGGTCGGCCCCCTCTGTCCCCGTGCATTACCCCGCCAGCGGTGGCTGTGTTCGTGGGGTGGCAGTCAGTCCACATGCGCGCCACCCGACAGGAACACAGACAGATGATACCAGATATATCTTATTTGTATTTGCTTCAGACATCATATATCGCATATTTTTCTCAAAATAGAGGAGAGAACGGGGAGAGTGGCTCTATTCGTCCGGACAGTCGTCGGCCTCGGTCGTCTCGTCCGTCGTCTCGTCGGCGGACCCCCCGGAACCATCACCGTCGCCGGTGGGGGAGAAGTTCTGCTGGCGCGGGGAGTCGAAGTCGCCCGTCCCGCCCAGGGGGGGGGCGCGAACGCCCCCACTGCTTCGTCCCGTCGGCGGCCACACGGACGAGTCCGAACTGGGGCTCCTCCACCCCGGACCGCTGGACGGGCGCCCCCTCCGCCGGGAGCGTGTACCCGCCATCGTCGGCCTGGAGGACGGTCACCAGATCGTACAGTTCGTACGCTCGCCTCTCGCCGCCGTACTGCCGGCTCCACTCGACCGACGGAGCCGCATCCGAGGCGCTCGACTCCTGACTGTTCGTTCGTGCCAGTCCGGCACCTCCGAGGAGGGCGCTCTCGACGAGGCCGCCGATCGATCCGAGTACGCTCCGCCGTGAGTGGACGTTCTCAGGGTCCATTACCGAGCCGAGCGGACTCTACCCCCTTCGTTGCGGCCAGCAAAACAGATGATACTCCTGATGATTCTACAGCGAACTCTTTCACCACCGAGAGCCCCGGCGCCACGTGATGGAACGGTCGACGGAGGAGGACCTCCGGAGGTTCACCCAACCGTGGGCGTTGCCACCCGAACTCGAGCGAGGAATCACGGAGGAAGGCCGCGGTCGCAAGGACATGACAGGAACCGTGTCGGCCCGCACCTATCCCCCGTCGGGGACGGAGGGCCCGAGGACGCGGGACGGGAAGCCGCGTCCGGGCGCAGGTCGGCCGGTCAGAGGATGACGTCGGACGGTGTGACGACCTGGATGTCGCCCTGGTTCTGGCGTTTCCGAACCGTGTCGAGCATGGCCCGAAACTCGGACCGCGTGTTCTGGGCGTCCCCACCGATCCGGTTGTGGACGATGGTGTAGAGCCCGTTGTAGTCGCTGATGGGTCCGAGCTGGTTCTTCACCGCCTCCGGCGTGTTCGGCCGCGAGCGGTTGACGAACGCCGGGCCCATGATGGCCGACTGCGAGAGGCCAGCCTCGGTGTTCCCGTACCGAACGAACGAGATATCGTGGAGTTCCTGGGCCAGTTCGTAGGTCGTGTTGTCGGCGAAGCCCTTCGGGTACATCAGGGCCTTCGGCGTACCGAGGCCGTTGTCCTTGATGAGCCGGATGGCCCGCTCCATCCGCTGGCGCTGGATGTTCTTCGACTGGCCGTACATCGACTCCCAGTCGTTGGTCATGCTGCAGATCTCCCAGCCCGCGTTCTGCATCTCCTTCAGTTCGTCCCAGTTGAGCCGGTCGGCGTTGCCGACGTTGTCGGCCGGAACCGCCACGGCGCCCTTGATGCCGCGGTCCTGCATCATCGGGAAGGCGACCTCGTAGATGCTCCGGGTGATGTAGTCGAACGAGAACATCACCTGGCCCTGCTTCGCGGCCTTGTCGTGGAACTTGAGGTCGTCGACCCAGTACTTCTTGTTCGGCGCCGGGCCGTCGATCGTGATGAGGACCTGCTCGATGCTGCTCATGTCCGCACCCGCCGAGTTGATCGAGGGGTTGACCCGGACCCAGCCGTCGGGCTGCTTGCCGTGGTAGTTCTGGAGGAGGCGGGTAGTGTTCCCGCCCGTATCGTACAGGTAGATGCGGACGGTCGTGGGGAGGGGCCCGCCGATCTTCAGTGCCAGCGAGAGGTCCTTCCCCTGGAGGTTGACGGGGACGGGGAACTGCCGGCGGATTGTACCGCTACGCCCCTCGATGCGGGCCGACTGCGTCCCCTGATAGTAGGTCTCGGAGTCGGCCTGGAGCTTGACGCCCGAGTCCGAGGTCCAGTACGACAGGTCCTCGAACGAGGCCGCGGCGGGCTCCATCGGCTTCGGCGAGCCGGGGTCGTTCGACTGCTTCTGCTGGTTCGAATCGTCCTTGCTGTCGGTCGGGCTGTCCGTGGGCGTCTCGGTCGGGGTCGCGGTCGGCGTCGGGCTGGTGCCCCCGCCCGAGCCCCCGTCCGAACCGCCGTCCGAGGTCAGCTGTTGACAGCCTGCGAGCCCGGCACCGGTCGCGGCCAGGCCAGCCAGGAACGCTCGTCGTCGGGTCTCACTGCGGTCGGACATCTGTGGACCACACTACAGAGCGACAGGCCCCTTCCTATGTGGGGAATAAGTACACGTTCGACCGCTTAGGTGAGTGATAATCGGGGAGCGAGGCGCCGAGGACGGCTTCGCCCCTCAGCCGGCGCGGCAGAACGTCACGTCGCCGTTCGTGTAGACGACGTTGCGGTCCGTCGGGCACATCGCCGACTTGCGCACCCGGTGGATGCGGTTCATGCCGTCACCATCCCGGAAGTACGGCGCGTCGTCGGTCTGGTACCGGCGGTAGATGACCTCCGACTGGTTCACCCGCGCGTCGGGCGGCACCGTCGCCGTCCCGAACCGCTCGGAGTGGTACCGGTTGAACGCCGAGTTGTACGGGAAGTCCGTGTAGATGGGGTCCTCGTTGCTCCCGGTCGTCACCGACCCGATGGTCCGCATCGCGGCCAGCTCCTCCTCGTTGTAGCTGAACTGGGGGCGCTCGTGCTCCAGCATCGGCGCGTCGACGGTCGCCTTCGGCGACGCGACCATCGCGATGGGGTAGGCGTACAGGAAGACGACGAGGAAGACGACCATCAGCGTGGGCGCGAGCCCGCGCCGGAGGTGGCCGAACCCGACCGCCGTCAGGACCGCCATCACCGCGAACAGGAAGGCGAACCAGCGCCCGGAGAGGAACGTCCCGATACCGATGAGCGGCGGCAGCAGCGTGAACGCCGTCATCGCGACCGCGGCGGCGACGAGCGTGAGCGTCGCCTGGTTCGTCCGGCTCCGCCGGAGCGCGTACAGGCAGCCGACGGTCGTCCCGAACAGCAACAGCAGGAATCCGAGGACGTCGAAGTTCGCCACGACGAACTCGACGAGTGGCTGGGACTGGCTGGCACCACCACCACCACCACCGCCACCGCCCCCACCGCCGGTGAGATCGCTCAACCCGCCACCGAAGGAGTCCTGCAGGAAGATGAGCACCGTCGCGATGAACGACCGGCCGTAGTACGGTGTGAGGCTCCAGGTGAGCGTGAGGAAACCAGCGTTGAACACGAAGTAGCCCCCGAAGCTGATGGGCTCGACGCTGTCGACCCCGAGCCCGTGTGAGGAGGACTGCGGCGGGTTCATGATACCGGTCTTCAGCGCGTACTGGACGACCATCGCGGCGATGAGGAAGACGAGGAGGATGAACGAGGACACCTGATGGGTCAGCGCCATCGCCATGAACAGCGTGATGAGCAGGAGACCGTCGCGGGGGCTGGTCGGCGCCCGGAACAGCCGGATGACGATGGCCAGCACCGCGAGGAACAGCAACAGCCCCATGCTCGTCGGGATGAGGTGGATACCCCAGCGGATGGCCGACCCGCTGAGCGCGAACAGGCCGGCCGCGAACAGCGCCCACCGGTCCTCGACGAGGTAGCGCGAGCCACCGAAGACGAGGATGGCGCCGACGGGCATCGCCAGCCCGAGCGAGACGAACAGCGACTCCCGGAGCGGGAGTCCCGAGAACATCGACGTGGCACCCACGAGCAGGTGGTACAGCGGCGCCATGACGTACTTCGTCGACCCCATCCCGGAGATGGAGTTGGCCGCCATCAGCCCCTGCGTGAACTCGGTCATGTGCGTCCAGATGTCGATACCGATGTAGCCGGGCGTGTTCAGGATCGCCGAGTACCGGATGGCGGCCCCGAGCGCGACGATCTGCGTGAGGAGCACGCCCGTATGCAGGTCGCGGTCGCGCGCGAACAGAATCTGTCCCAGCAGCAACGTTCCGATGAGCGCGGCCGCCACGTAGAACGTGTCAGTCCGACCGCCCTGGACGTTCGCGAGGAGGAACAGCCCCGCGGCCCCGAAGACGACGACGCTCGGCAGCAGATGCGCCATCGTGGTCGGCAGTCGCAGCGAGTCCCCCTCCGTCTCCCCGCCGGTCGCGGCAAGGTAGATGAGACAGGCCAGCGCCAGTACCGGCGGCAGCGTCTGGGCGTAGATGTGGGTGAGGACCAGCTGCACGGGCAGCATGGCGACGGCCACCACCAGCCCGAGGATGGCGGCCGCCCGGTCGAACTTAATCCCCGAGGACGTGGTCTCCATACGAGTCTATCACTGGCCCGGAGTATCGGGTCCGCCCGGTTTGCTATGCACCGGATAAGTCGACACGAGGAGGTGGCTAACCGGCGACCGTGTGCTGGATACAGCTACACGCGGTCGGGGGAGCGGACGCGCCTACACGCGGTCGAGTTCGACCACGAACACCGCACCCGTCGGCTCGTTGTCCTCGACCCAGACCTGCCCGTCGTACCCCTGGACGAGCTGGTCGACGAGGTAGAGCCCGATACCGGTCCCCTGGCTCTCGACCCCCTGGGTCCCCTGCCCGAAGATGAGCTCCTTCTGCTCGTCGGGGACCCCGGGGCCGTTGTCGGCGACCCGGATGGTCACCGTCTCCTCGGCAGCCACCACGGACACCCGGACGTCGGGGTCGTCACTGGTGTACAGCAGCGCGTTACTGAGGAGGTTCCCGACGACCGCCGAGAGGAGGTCGTCGGCCGCGACATCGGCGTCCGGGAGCTCGCCCGCGACCGCGACGGCGTCCTCGCCGTAGAGCTTGCGGGCCTTCCCCACCTGCTGTTCGACCACGCGCCCGACGTCGACGGCCTCCAGGTCGGCCTGCTCGTCGTGGGCGACGGCCTCGACGGTGTCGCCGACGGTCCGGGTCAGCTGGAGGACGTGGTTGGCGGCCGTGATGAGTTCGGCCAGTAGCTCCTCGCCGCGCGGGTCGACGTACTCGGTGAGTTCGTGTCCGCGCCCGACGACGAGGCTGATGTCGTTCTTGATGTCGTGGCGCATCAGCTGGTTGAGGATGGCCAGCTCCTGGGTCCGGGTACGGAGCTGACGCTGGGCCCGCGCCCGCTCGATGGCGTACTGGACGGCGTGGCCCAGTTCCTCGACCTGTATCTCGCCCTTCACGAGGTAGTCCTGTGCGCCCCGGCTGACCGCCTCGACCCCGAGGTCGGACTCCGGGCGCCCGGTGAGGACGATGACCGGGACGTCGTCGGTGGCGTCGAGCATCCGGTCCAGCGTCGACATCCCGACGCTGTCGGGGAGCCCGAGGTCCAGCAGGACGAGGTCGGGGGAGATGTCGTCGACACACTCCAGTCCGGCGGCCAGTTCGGTGGCGTGCTCGACCGTGACCGCCTGCCCATCCAGCACGTCGTCGCTCGCCTCGTCGAGCAGCTCCCGGATGAGCCGCGCGTCGCCGGGGTTGTCCTCGACGAGGAGGACATCGAGCCCGTCGCTCACGCATCACCACCTCCGGGGAGGGCGGCGGTCGAGAACCAGAACGCGTCCAGTCGCCGGATGGCGCGGAAGAACTCGTCGGCGTCGCGTGGCTTCGTCATGTACGCGTTCGCGTGGTGGTCGTACGTCTCCCTGATATCGGCCGGGTCGTCCGAGCTGGAGAAGACGACGACCGGGATATGACGCACGGTCGGTTCGGACTTGAGCCGCTCGAGGACGTTGCGCCCGGTGATATCGGGCAGATCCAGGTCGAGCAGGACGAGCGCAGGGGGCGCCGAATCGGTCGAGAGGAGTCGGTCGAGCGCGGCCGTCCCGTCGGCGACCACCGTCAGCTCCACGAGCCGGTCGAGGGCGTCGAACGCTTCCTCGGCCAGCCGGGCGTCGCCGGGGTTGTCCTCGACCATCAGCACCTCGACGGGGGCCACGTCCCGATCTGGCACCCTGTCGGCGGAGCGGTCAGCAGCCATCGGCGAGCAACCCCCTGATGGATTCGTCCTCGACGCCCTCGATGGGGTCGTCGAGGAGGTCTTCGAGCTGTTCGATGCGGTCGAGCAGCGTCTGGTACTCCTCGCTGTGTTCGCGCTCGGTGGGCGTGGTCTCGGCCTCGAGCAGCGCCTGGCGAGCCGACAGCGCGAGGTACTCGCGCACGGGGTCCTCGAGCCCCTGCCGTTCGAGGACCGCCGCCACCGCCTCGAGCACGTCCTTCTTCAGCGCGGGCTTGACGACGTAGTCGTCGATGTCCATCCCCGCCACCTCGGGCTCGGGCTCGACGGCGGTCAGCATCACGACCCCCGGGTCGAGTCCGAGGATACCGAGTCGCTCCAGAACCGTCTCCCCGGCTATCCCGGGCATCCGGCGGTCCAGCACCAGGACATCGACCTCGTCGTCGAGTCGTCGGAGCGCGGCCTCCCCGCCGTAGGCCGTCTCGACATCGTAGCGGTCGGCCAGCCAGCCAGCGTGCATCTCGGCCAGCCGCGGGTCGTCGTCGACCACGAGCACGCGCGGCGGCCCGCCGTCCCCGAGATGCGCATCACCCCAGGTCGCGAGCGCCTCGATGGCCTCCTGCAGGTCCCGGCCGTGCGCGGTCAGCTCGTACTCGACGCGTTTGGGCGACTCGCTGACGACCGTCCGCCTCACGAGACCCGACTCCACGAGGTCGTTCAGACTGTCGGTCAGGACCTTCCCCGAGACCCCGTCGAGGCTCGTCTTGAGCTCGCTGAACCTGAGCGGGCCGCTCTGCAGGAGCGTCTGGATGATGGCGGGATGCCACTTCTTGGAGATGAGGTCGACCGTCTCGACGACGGTCGCCACGCTGTCGTCCCCCGTCACGGTTCACACACTCCCATTTCCTCGACATCCCGGCCGAACGGGGATTGTTATGGGCGAGGTAAGCACCCCGCCAGCCGACCGTCGTGGCGACACTCGCGAGGACTCGGCTCGTGGCGATGCCGGCTCGACACCGCGCACTGCCGGCGGTGGCCCACTTACCGGCCGGTACGGGTGCGCAGTGACCCACATGTAACTTCGAGTATATGTCTGTCCGGGGGCGAGTACGGGTATGAGCACGGAACCGGATGTGAGCTCCTCGGACACGATAGACGACACGGGACGACTGGCGGTGCCACCGGCTCGGGAGACCGAGGCGGGGTTCGACGTTGGCCGCCGGGACATCCTGAAGGCGGCGGGGCTCGCCGCCGGCGCGACCCTGCTGAGTGGGCAGGCCACGGCGAAGCCCGGCAACGGGAACGGCGGCAGCGACTCCCTGGAGTACGAGGGCCGGCACGTCGTCGGGCCGAACGGCTACGCCACCATCCAGGCCGCCTGGGACGCCGCGAGCAGCGGGGACACCGTCTACGTCCACTCCAGCTACGACGCCGAGGCCGCCGGCGAGAGCTTCCCTATCGTCCTCGACCACCGGGACAAGGAGGTCCTCCTGACGGGCGGGCACGCCTCTGGGTCGGTCATCGACGCGAGCCACGTCCCCAGCAAGAACGTCCTCGAGGTCATCGGCGCCGGCCACACGGACTACCGGAACACGCCGGCGGTCCAGAACCTGCGGCTGGTGGGCGGCAACGTCGGCCTCCGCGTCCGGGGGTCGCCGTACGCCGGGTTCTCGGACCTCGTCGTCTGGAAGGCCAGTTCGCACGGCGTCCAGGTCGACCGGTTCGAGGTCGACGGCACCACGTACGGCACGTTCGGGACGACGTTCCGGGACTGCATGGCCTGGAACTGCGGCGGCGACGGCTTCCGGATGGAGACCGGTGCGGACCCCCACAGCACGAGCTTCTACGGCTGTGAGGCGCTGCTCAACGGCGGCGCCGGCGTCCGGCTGCGGGGGTACGCGACCCGGTGGCACGGCGGCACCATCCAGAACAACGCCTCGTTCGGCGTCGACGTCCGGAGCGGCTGCTCACAGCAGGTCTCCGGGACCTACTTCGAGGGCAACGGCACCGCCGACTCCGCATCCATCGAGGTGTACGTCGACGACTCCGCGGCCGGGTTCGCCCTCCACGACGCCTACTTCCAGGGCGGCTTCTTCCGGGACTTCAGCAACAGCCGCGACACGGGCCGCTGGGGGGTCGTCGTCGCCGACGCACCCCACGTCGACATCCGGAACTGCTCGTTCCGCAACTACACGGACTCGTTCCTCTACCTCCGGGGCGCGACCGACGCGGACGTCCACCTCGCCTCGCACTGCCCGCTCGACGGCACGACACCCATCGTTCACGACAGCTGCACCCGCCTCCGGAGCGGCGGCGCCGTCCTCCCGACGGACCTCTCCACCCAGCCGGGGCAGTTCGTCGGCGACACCGGCGCGCACGACGGCGCCGGCGACGCCCCGTGGGGCCCAGCGATGTGGAACGGGACGAACTGGGTCAGCGTCCTCGACGGGACGCAGATCACCAACAACGTGTAAGATATATCTGCCGAACGTTTTCGAACCGATAGAGTTTTTCCAATTATGTCCAGAAATTATTGCCAGAAACGCATCTTAATGAGATACTATACGGCAGAATATCTCGTTACCCGTTCCATCAGATGATTCCTCCGATAGCGCCCAGAACGTCGGTAATCGGCGTTTAGCAACCAGGTAACAACGGGACGGAGGCGGCAGGATAGGACGTACTACTGTCATGACCGGGCGTGATTCGGCGGCGGACTCCTCCGGCAGGGTGGGGCGTCGCACGTTGTTACAGGCCGCCGGTACCTCGTCGGCGTCGGTGCTGGCCGGCTGTGGCCGGTTCGACCCGGAACGGTCGGTCGACGTCGACCAGCGACGCCCGGCCGACAGCGACGGGGACGACGGCGAGCATCAGATCGTCGAGCTCGAGCCACAGCTGAACCTCGGTGGCCGGCGCGTGGTCAGTGGGCCGGACAGCGTCGGCTACGACACCATCCGGGCGGCGTGGCGGGCGGCCGGCGACGGGGACGTCATCTTCGTCCACGGCACGTACGACGCGGAAGCGGCCGACGAGCCGTTCCCCGTCACGCTGGACTACACGGAGAAGGAGGTGATGCTGTCGGGCGGCCACCCGTCCGCCTCCGTCATCGACGCGCGGCACGCACCGGAGAAGAACGTCGTCGAGGTCATCGGGAAGGCCCACGCCGACTACCGGAACAAGGCACTCGTCCAGCACCTGAAGATCCGCGGCGGCGACATCGGCCTGCGAATCCGCGGCGCCACCTACTCCACCTACAAGGACCTCATCATCCACGGGACGGGCGGCGACGGGGTCCGGGTCGAGGAGTACACCGACTCGGAGGGACAGGACAAACAGTCGTTCGGGATGACGTTCCGCAACTGCATGGTGTGGCGGTGCGATGGCGCCGGCGTCCGGCTCGAACCGGGCGCGCAACCCCACGGGACGACGTTCTACGGCTGCGACTCGCTGTTCAACGGCCTCGAGACCGGCGCACCCGGGGTGGCGCTGCGGGGGTACTCCTCGCGGTGGGTCAACGGCGTCGTCCAGAACAACGGCGGCTTCGGCATCGAGGCACGCGCGGGCGCCTCACAGAGCGTCAGGGATGCCTACCTCGAGGGGAACGGGATGACCCAGAGCCACCCGCACGGCATCTTCGTCGACGAGACCTCGCCCGGGTTCACGCTCCAGAACTGCTACTTCCAGGGCGGCTACTTCCGGCCCGCCCCCAGCGGCCGGGACAGGGGGTTCCGGGGCATCGCCGTCGCGGGCGCCGACGGCGTCGAACTCCGGGGCTGCACGTACAAGAACTACACCGGCGCGTTCTGCCACCTCCGGGAGACCGAGGACGCCGACGTCCACATCCCCACGCACACGGGGCTCGACAGCACCGACTTCCAGGATAGCTGGGACAACCGGCGCGTCCGCTCCAGCGGCATCATGCTCGAATCGGACCTCAGCGACGGAAGACCCGAGGGCCGCTTCGTCGGCGATGTCGGCACCCACGACGGGACCGGCGACGGGCCGTGGGGCCTCGCGATGTGGAACGGGCGGGCGTGGGTCAGCGTGATGAACGGCACGGTCATCAGGTAGCGACGTGGCCGCCTGGCGGTCCGGGGGACCGTTTCGCGGCCGTCTCCGGCGCGCGGCCGTTAGTCGTCTCATAATAAACTTCGTACACCTCATGGAATCGGACAGAATGTCGTTTGCAGACGCAGTCGTCCCGACCGAGAACTACGGGTCCGTGCCGACCGGCCGGACAGCGTGGACCGGGAGGGTCGACGGATGAGCGCCGAGCAGGACGACCGGATGGAGGCGCTGCTGATCGGTATCGACGCCGGCTGTCTCCCCGTCCTGGAGAAGCTCTGGGACGAGGGGCGGCTGGAGAACCTCGAAGCGGTCTGTAGGGGTGGCGTCTGTGAGCCGCTCGAATCGCAGATTCCGCCGTGGACCCCCAGCGCGTGGCCGTCGATGTACACGGGCGTCAACCCCGGCAAACACGGCGTCTTCGGCTTCGTGGACTACGACGGCTACGACTGGCGGGTCGTCACCGGCGACAGCGTCAAGGAGCACTCGCTGTGGACGCTGCTCGACCACCACGGGATGTCCAGCGTCGTCGTCAACGTCCCCGTCACGCACCCACCCGACGAGATCGACGGCGCGGTCATCCCCGGATTCATCGCGCCGGAGGACCCGCCGTGCCACCCGGAGGGCGTCCTCGAGGAGGTACGGGAGGCCATCGGCGAGTACCGGGTCTACCCCGCCTACGCCCGTGACGACCAGGAGTGGACCGACGAGGAGCGGATGGGCGAGTACGAGACCCTCACGCGGATGCGCGGCGAGGCGTTCGACTACCTCGCCGAGCAGCACGAGCCGGACTTCGGCTTCCTCCAGTTCCAGAAGACCGACACCGTCTTCCACGAGTTCGGCGGCGACTGGGAGAAGATCCGCCGCGTCTACGAGGCGATGGACGAGCAGGTCGGCCGGATTCTGGAGAACCACGACCCGAAACGCGTCTTCGTCGCCAGCGACCACGGCATGGGCCCCTACGAGAAGGAGGAGTTCCGCGTCAACGAGTTCCTCCGCGAGGCGGGCTACGTCGAGGCGACACAGGGCGGCAAGGGGATGCCGTCGTGGAACCCCATCCGCAACCAGCTCCGCGAGGGCAACGACGACGACACGTGGGAGCCCAGTCTCACCGAGAAGGTGGCCGCGGGGCTCGCGAAGGTGGGCATCACCACGAAGCGCGTCGGCTCCGGGCTGGACAAGCTCGGCCTGCAGGACATGGCGGAGCGCTACGCGCCCGACGGCGTTGTCCGCACGGCCAGCACGCAGGTCGATTTCCCCGAGTCGAAGGCGTACATGCGCGCGCGGACGGAGCTGGGCGTCCGTATCAACCTGCAGGGCCGGGACCCGGAGGGCGTCGTCCCCCAGTCCGAGTACGAGGCCGTCCGGGACGACCTCATCGAGGACCTGCGCGACATCGAGGCACCCGACGGCGAGCCGGTCTTCGAGGAGGTCGGCCCCAGCGAGAAGTACTTCTCCGGGCCGTACACGGACAGGGCGGTCGACATCGTCACCGTCCCGAACGACTTCCAGCACTTCCTCTCGGCCCAGCTGCTGGGCGAGCAGTTCGACGACCCGACCGAGCCGTGGAACCACAAGCTCCCCGGGGTCTTCGCCGCCGCCGGCGAGGGCATCGACGGCGACTCCGTGACCGACGACGCCCACCTGTTCGACGTGGCACCGACCATCCTCGCCGCCCTCGGCCTCCCGGTCAGCGACCGGATGGACGGCCGTGTCCTCCCCCACGTCGAGGAGACCGAGGCGTGGAACTACCCGCCGTACGAGGTCGACGAGGCGTCCGTCTCGGCCGAGGACGCCGACGTGCAGGACCGCCTGGCCGACCTGGGCTACCTGGAGTAGCCCACCACGACTGCCGCGAGCGACACGGCTGCACGGAGCGCCGCTCCGGTCGTCCACACGACAGTAGTCGCGAGTATTTCTTTTGAATATCGGAAAAAAGAGTCGGTGCTCGTATTTTAAATTCTATATTAGAGGTATTTTCTCGAAATTTGTCGCCGTAGACAGAGGCCCTCGTCGGAGCCGGCCCGTCAGCCCGCGTCGTGACATGACGGACGTGACAGGCAGGTGGGACCGTCCGCGTTGCGAGCGGCGTGTGAGCGCCGTGTGAGCGGCCGAACGGAACGAGGGACCCGGACAGCGCCCGGCGTCACGGAGTGGTGCTCGACGACGCAGCAGGCCCCCGCTGGGAGCGTGTGAAGGGCCGGTGACCGGCCCTCGACAGGAACACGAGGGAGCCCCCCAGCCGCCGCGCAGTCGAGTGTGCGGGCCTGACCGGGGGGCGCCCGCGACAGGAACACACGAGTGGCGTCTCGGATCAGTCAGCGTCGACGGGCAACCCCCTGGTCTGCTCGAGGATGGGGCGCGGACAGTGCTGGGTCTGCCACGCCAGCCGGGATTCGATCTCCTGTCGGCCACGCTCCTTCAGGAGGTACTCGTTGGTCCGGCGGTCCTTCTGTCCCTTCTCGACGAGGCCCTTCTCGACGAGCGTGTCGAGGTTGGGGTAGAGGCGGCCGTGGCGGACCTCCTGGCCGTAGTACTGTTCGAGTTCGTCCTTCACCGTGACACCGTTCGGGCCGTCGAGGCCCGCGACGATGAACAGCAGGTCACGTTGGAATCCAGTCAGGTCGTGCATCATGGGTTGCAGCGATCGAGAAGTGACTGTTCTGTCGTATATATCCACGAGACCGTCGAATTCTTTACCTCCTCGCTAAGGACCCACACGGAGTGCGGAACCGTTACATCGACGAACCGGAACGCGTCGTATCTGCCCTTACCCGGCGGTTAAGAGTCCGCTACGCGGGAGATAACGAAGGGTACGTGACCGAATCGTACACACGCCCCATCCGGGCGGATGTCGCACGGTCGAGGCCGCGGGGCGGCGACTCGCGGGAGGCTCTGGCACACGGCCTGACGCGGGTCGTCACTCTTCCTCCGGTAACCTGATGGAGAACGTCGTTCCCTCGCCGGGCGTGGACTCGACGCTGATGGCGCCGCCGTGACGCTCGGCGATCTTCTTCACCAGGGCGAGCCCGATACCCGTCGATTCCTGGACGTCCGACCGGTAGAACAGGTCGAACACCCGGTCGATGCGGTCCTCGGGGATACCACGCCCGTTGTCCGTGACCGTGAACAGCCAGTGGTCGTCCTCGCGGGTCGCGTCCACCTCGACGTGCGGGGTCGCGTCGCCGCGGTACCTGATGGCGTTGCTGAGGAGGTTCTGGAACAGTTCGACCAGCTGGCTCCGCTCGCCCTCGATGGTGGGGAGGTCCCCGACCTCGACCGTGGCGTCGCTCTCGTCGATGGCGACCTCGAGGTTCTGCTGGGCGGTCTCGAGGACCCGCTCCAGCTCGACCTCCTCGAACCCCCTGTCGCGCCGGCCCACACGCGAGTACTCCAGCAGGTCACGGATCATATCCTGCATCCGCTCGGCACCGTCGACGGCGAACTCGACGAACTCCTGTGCGTCCTCGTCGAGGTCGTCCTTGTACCGGCGGTCCAGCAACTGGAGGTAGCTCGACACCATCCGGAGTGGTTCCTTCAGGTCGTGGGAGGCGACGTAGGCGAACTGCTCCAGTTCGGCGTTCGAGCGCTCCAGCTCCGAGATGGCCTCGTCCAGCTCTGCCTGCGTGGCCCGGCGCTCGGAGATGTCGCGCCCGATACCGCAGATGTAGCGGGGCTCGCCCGTCTCGTCGCGGACCAGCGAGGAGGTGAACTCGAACGGGACCGGGTCGGCGTCCGTGTCGCCGACGACCTCGAGTTCGGCGGTCGCCTGGCCCTCCGAGACGACCTCCTGGAGCCGCTCGGCGGCACGTTCGGCCCCCGCCGTGCTGAAGAACTCCAGCGCGCTCGCGCCCTGGAGTTCCTCGTCCCCCCAGCCGGTCACCTCGTTGACACGGTCGTTCCACCGGACGAAGCGGAACTCCAGGTCCAGCACGAAGAACACCTCGCTGAGGCTGTCGATGACCGACTCGAGGAACGCCCGCTCCTCGCGGAACGCCTGCTCGGCCCGCCTGGTGGCGGTGACATCGCGCACGACCACCTCGAACATGTCGTCGGCGACCGGCTCGAAGGTCGCGGTGAAGTGGCGTCCGTCCTGTTCGTCGTGGAGTTCCCGGCCCTCGCCCGTCTCGAGTACCTTCCGTCCGGCCGCCATGATATCGGTCGCGTCGTCGACGAGGTCGCCGAGCTGCTTCCCCACGATCTCCTCGCGGGGGAGGCCGTGCTGGGCGGTGGCCGAGGCGTTCACCATCCGGACGGTGCCGTCCCGCTCGACGTGCGCGACGTACTCCTCGGCCCGGTCCAGCAGGTCGGTGACCGCGTCGCCCGCGAAGGGCGCACTCTCCTCGTCGGCCCCGACGAGGTCGAGGATGACCGCCGCCAGCGCCTCGGGCTCCTCGCCGGGACTCACCGCATCGTACAGCGCTTCGGGGACGTCCGTCCCGGTCCCGTCGGTCTGGATGATGACCGGGATATCGAGGAAGCGGTCGTCGAGCCGGTGGAGGAACGCCCACGTCTTCGGGTCGAGCAGCTGTTCGTCGCAGACGACACAGTCGACCGCCGAGCGCGTCAGCTTCGAGACCGCCACGTCCGTCTCGGCCGCGACGCTGGTCAGGAAGGTCGCGTCGCCGACCTTCGAGCCCGGGAGCGAGGTGACCGCCGCTGGACGGGGGCCGACGTAGAAGACGTGGATGGCATCAGTTCCAATTGACATATCGATTGAGTGGTAGTTCCATCGCGGCTCGCGGCGGAGTGGGTTCGCTCCCCGTTCGTTCCAGAGCCTTTAGTTGTTGTTGCCCATCTCCCTACCAGTCGGTAAGCGGTTGCGGTTACCAACGTTTCGGCGAGAGTATATGTCTCTACGATGGGTTCGTGTAGACGTGACCGACGTGCGCCCCCCATCCCCGACCGCCGCCCGCCACGACGACCGAGCGGACCGTCGAACCGTCCCCACCCTGGCCGACCGACACGCTCGCGACGCCGCCACCGGTGGTGAGCAGCGTGAGTAGTCAGGAGCCACTCGAGACGGACACCTCGGCCGACTGGCCCAGGTTCACCCTCCGGTACACGTTCAACCCCGAGAAGCTCGACGTCCCGGTGTCGTTCGACCCCGACGAACTGGTCGTCCGCGACCCCTCCAGTGGTGACGACGACGCCTGGATATCGGCCACTCGCGGCTCCTACATCGATATCAAGGACGCACAGTGACTGGTCCGGGCCACCAGAAGCCCTCCGAGAGCGCCACGGGATAGCGCCGTCCAGGGACTGCCAGCACCACACGATAACGCCGTCCAGGGACTGCCAGCACCACACGATAACGCCGTCCAGGGACAGCCACGGCTCCCGCGTTCGCAGCCCTTTGCGGCTACCCGGCGCGTAATAATCAGGTTCGACGGACAGGAGCCGGATATGAGAGACCTGAATGCGGTGTTCGACCAGTGCCCCGATTGCGGGGAGTACCGTGTGAAGCTGAGCACCCACCGCTGTGACGGTCCCACCACCCGCTCCCCGACCCGGGAAGAGCGGGTCCGGAGTGCCGAAGCCGACCCGCGCGACGACGACGACGACGTGCTCCTCCTGCCGAGTCGGACGGTCGATGGCTCGTACGCCTACCACGAGGTCGACGCGGACGGGCTCCCGGCGTGTGGGGGCGGCGGCGCACTCGACGACGAGGACTGGCTGACGCTGACCCGACGCGAGGCACGCGAACGGAGCCACTCGCCCTGCAAGACCTGTCTCCGGATGACGGTCGACCCGTCGGATATCGCCGCGGCCATCGAGGCCGCCGAACGGGACGCGACCGAAACCTGACGGGCCGGCGAGCGAACCGTACCGACCTACCA
>Ga0207757_100513_pt1 | contig 24191 bp, 25 predicted proteins | sample A23P3SouthBayCA_2_FD_187752 | JGI IMG/M metagenome (GOLD analysis project Ga0207757, IMG submission 187752) | Aerobic enrichment media microbial communities from Eden Landing Ponds, California, USA - A23 P3 (2) (SPAdes) | ecosystem: Environmental > Aquatic > Marine > Unclassified | place...
GGCGGGTGGGCGCTTCCGGCGCTGGACGTGGCCGGCATCGGGGCGGTCAGCCTCGCCAACAACCACACGCTCGACTTCGGGCCCTCGGCGCTCCGGGACACGCTCGCCGGGCTCGAACGGACCGGAATCGGATCGGCCGGCGCCGGGACGGACCGGCGGGCCGCGCTGGAACCCGCCATCGTCGATGTCGGCGGCGTCTCGGTCGCCATCCTCGCGCTGACCGACCGGATGCCGGCCTTCGCCGCCGGCCCCCGGCGGCCGGGCACCGCGAGGATGGGTCTCGGCGAGCGGAGCTGGCGTGCGCGCCGGCTCGTCCGGGACGTGCTCCGGCGGCCGGCCGTCGACCGTGCGGACCTCGTCGTCGCCTCGCTCCACTGGGGGCCGAACTGGACGCTGGTCAAACACCCCGCACGCCGAGCCTTCGGCCGGTGGCTCGTCGACGCGGGCGTCGATGTCGTCCACGGCCACAGCGCGCACGTCCCGCACGGCATCGAGGTGTACGAGGGCGCCCCCATCCTCTACGACTGCGGCGACCTCGTCGATGACTACCTCGTGAAGGAGGGCCTCCACAACGACCGGAGCTTCCTGTTCGAACTCGTGGTCGAGGCCGGCAGCGTCGTCGCGGTCCGACTGCATCCCGTCGAGATCCGCCGGAGCACCGCCCACCGCGCGACGGGCGACGTGGCGCGCTGGCTGTTCGAACGGATGCGGACGCTCTCGTCGCGGTTCGACACGGCGGTCCGCGTCGAGTCGGGGACGGGGGCGCTTCGGGTGTCGGTCACCGAGGGGTGAGTCGACACTCGGCTCGCCCACATCCAGCGTGCCGACCCGACCTCCCGCTCGGGTGGCATCTCGGCGTGCGGTTCTACCCGTCGAGGGGTACCTCGATGAGCGAGAGCGCGTCGTCGTCGACCGCGGACAGCGCATCCTCGAACTCGTCGAGCGACGCCGCGCGGGTGGCATCGAGGCCGAAGCTCTCGGCGAACGCCACCAGATCCGGGTTCCCGATCCCGGTTCCGTAGTGTTCACCGGTGTGGTCGGCCTGTTTCTCCGAGATGAGGCCGTAGTCGTCGTCGCGCCAGACGATGGTGGTGAACGAGCAGTCCAGCCGCTTCGCCGTCTCCAGTTCGGCGGCGTTCATCAGGAACCCGCCGTCGCCGGTCCCGACCACGACGTTCGCGTCCACCGCGAGGTCCGCTGCGAGACCACCGGGGACGGCGATACCCATGCTCGCGAGCCCGTTCGAGATAATGCAGCGGCCGGGCTCGAAGACGGGGAAGCGCTGGGCGATGGCCATCTTGTGGCTCCCCACGTCGGAGACGAGGACGTCCGCGTCGGCCATCGACTCCCGCAGGAGCGGGAGCGTGTTCGCGACCGTCACGGGGTCGTCCGCCGACGGACGGGTCGTCGCGTGCTCGAAGACGCGCTCGTGGGCGTCCACGCACCAGGGGTCCCACGACCGGTCGACGGCGGCGGCGAGTCGCTCCAGTCCGGCCGTGGGGTCACAGACCAGCTCCACGTCGGGGTTGTAGTGGGTGTACACCTCGGCGGGTTCACTGTCGAGGTGGACGACTTGCTTCTCGCCGTCGGGGTTCCACCCCGCCGGGTCGTGCTCGGCGATGTCGTACCCGACCGCGAGGACGGTGTCGGCGGCGTCGACGGCGCCTCCGGCGTTCCCATCGGGGCCCGAATCGAGCGTCATCAGGGAGCGCTCGTCGCGGTCGGGGAGCGCGCCCTTCGCCATGTACGTCGACACGACGGGGACCCCTGTCCGGTCGACGAAGGTCGCGAGCGCGCTCGCGGCGTCGGCTCGGACCGCGCCGTTGCCGGCGAGGACGAGCGGCTGGTCGGCCGACTCGAGGAGCGAGACGGCCGCAGCCAGTGTCTCGTCGTCGGGCGCCGGTCGGGCGACCGACTCGCGAATCGGCAGTGGCTCGGCATCGGTCGTCTCGGCCGCGACGTCCTCGGGGAGTTCGAGGTGGGTCGCGCCGGGTTTCTCGTACTCGGCGACCTTGAACGCCTTCCGGACGGACTCGGCGACCGCGGTCCGGTCCGAGATCTGCGCGTTCCACTTCACCAGCGGCTCGAACGTGCCCACGATGTCGAGTTTCTGGTGGCTCTCCTTGTGGAGCCGTTCGCGACCGCCCTGCCCGGTGATGGCGACGAGCGGCGACTTGTCCAGTTGCGCGTCGGCCACGCCGGTGAGGAGATTCGTCGCGCCCGGGCCCAGGGTCCCCAGACAGACACCAGCCTCGCCGGTCAGGCGGCCGTGGACGTCCGCGATGAACGCCGCTCCCTGCTCGTGGCGGACCGGCACGAACGTGAGCGAGGAGTCACGGATGGCGAACAGCAGGTCCTCCAGTTCCTCGCCCGGGACGCCGAAGACGTGCTCGACGCCCTCGGCCTCGAGACAGGCGACGAGGCACTCCGCGACGGTCCGCGAGCCATCGTCCGTCACGCCCCGTCACCTTCCGATTCGAGGCCGTGGTTGACGAAGACGGTCTTCCGGTTGACGAACTCGTGGATGCCGTGGCGGGAGAGTTCGCGCCCGTAGCCCGAATTCTTGATGCCGCCGAACGGCAGTCGGGGGTCGGATTTGACGTACTCGTTGACGAAGCAACAGCCCGCTTCGAACCCGCGGGCGAACCGCTCCCCGCGGTCGAGGTCGCTCGTCCAGACGCTCGCGCCCAGTCCGAGGTCCGAGTCGTTGGCGAGTTCGAGCGCCTCGGCCTCGCTCTCGACCTCCATCACAGCGGCCACGGGGCCGAACGTCTCCTCGCAGGCGGCCGCGGCATCGCGCGGCACGTCCGTCAGCACCGTCGGCGGGTAGAAGGCGCCCTCGCGGTCCAGTGGCTCGCCGCCGAGTGCCACGTCCGCACCCGCCTCCACCGACCGCTCGACCTGGTCGTGGAGTTCCTCCATGAGGTCCGGGCGGGCCATCGGGCCGATGTCGGTGCCCTCGTCAGCAGGGTCCCCGACGGTCAGGGCGTCGACCTTCTCGACCAGGCCCCCGACGAACGCGTCGTAGACATCCGTGTGGACGATGAAGCGCTTCGCCGCGATGCAGGACTGGCCGTTGTTCTGGACCCGCGCGGTGACGGCCTTCTCGACGGTCTCCTCGAGCGGGGCGTCCTCGAGCACGACGAACGGGTCCGAGCCGCCGAGTTCCAGCACCGTCTTCTTCAGCTCGCTCCCGGCCTGCTCGGCGACGGCACGGCCCGCGGGCTCGCTCCCGGTCAGCGTCACCGCCCGGACGCGGTCGTCGGCGATGATCTCGTTGGCGGTCCCCGAGCCCACCAGTAGCGTCTGGAACGTGCCCCCCGGGACGCCCGCGTCGTGGAGCACCTCCTCGATGGCGAGCGCACAGCCCGGGACGTTGGAGGCGTGCTTCAGGAGCCCGACGTTCCCGGCGGCGAGGTTGGGCGCTGCGAACCGGAACACCTGCCAGAACGGGAAGTTCCAGGGCATCACCGCCAGGACCGGTCCCAGCGGTTCGTAGCTCACGAACGAGCGGGTGTCGGCCCCGGTGCCGATGACCTCGTCGGCGAGTTGCTCGTCGGCGCGCTCGGCGTAGTACTCACAGACCCACGCGCACTTCTCGACCTCGGCCCGGGCCTGCTCGATGGGCTTGCCCATCTCCCGGGTCATCAGCTCGGCGTACTCGTCGGTCCGCTCGCGCAGCAGGTCGGCCGCGCGTTCGAGATGGCCGCAGCGGTCCTGGGTAGTTCGCGCGCTCCAGTCCTCGAACGCTGTCGCCGCCCGGTCGAGCGCGGCGTCCACCTCCGCTTCGGTCGGCTCCTCGTACGTCTCGATCCGGTCTCCGGTCGCCGGGTCCCGTGACTCCATCGTGACCGAGGTTCGGCCGCGAGGGCCTAACGGTTTGCGGGCGTGGCGGGCAGCCGCCCGGGGGCAGATGTCACCGCGGGCGGAAGACCCGATGGGTCTACGTGGGCCGCCCGCGTGCGGGCGTGACGTGACGATGCCTCCGGCCAACCTCCGAGGGACCGTCCGGTTCTACCTGCTGGACCACGAGACCCCGCTCGGGAAGGCCATCGACATCGGGCTGCTGGTCCTGAACCTGCTGTTCGTCGTGGTGCTGGTCGTGGAGACCTATCCGCTCCGGCCGGCGACGGCGGCCCTCCTCCGGACGGCCGAGGTGTCACTGGCGATACTCTTCCTCGTCGAGTACGTCCTCCGGCTGTACGGTGCCGAGTCACGGATGTCGGAGGCGACGGACCCGTACACGGTGGCCGACCTCCTCGCGGTCCTTCCCACCATCCTCGTGTTCGTCGTGCCCGGTGTGGCCCTCGCGTTCGTGGCGGAGATCGGGTTCATCCGGGCGCTCCGGGTGGTCCGAGTCCTCCGCTTCTACCGGTTCACCCGCGACGCCGAGTTCTTCTTCGGCACCGTCTCGGACAACACCCTCCGGGCGGTGAAACTCCTGTTGACCGTACTCGTCGTCTTCTTCCTCTCGGCAGGGCTGTTCTACAGCGCAGAGTACGCCGTCAACCCGGACGTGAACACGTTCGGTGACGCGTTCTACTACACCGTTGTCACGCTGTCGACGGTCGGGTTCGGTGACATCCTGCCGACGACCGCCGCCGGGCGGTGGGTGACCGTCGCCTCCATCCTCGGTGCCATCATCCTCATCCCGTGGCAGGGGAGCCGCATCGTCCGCGAGTGGGCGCGCCGAGACCGTGTTGACGTGACCTGTTCGAACTGCGGCCTCGCGGCCCACGACCGCGATGCCTCGCACTGCAAGGCCTGCGGCGAGGTCATCTACCAGGAGTACGACGGCGAGCCCTGACTCTTGCTCGGCTATTCGGTGACTGGCCATCCCAGGTGCCAGATCACAAGCTATATCGGGCACAGATCTTGGAACTAGCGTAGTAGTAGTAGCTCAAGGCGGCGTCGGATGGAGAAATCCGCCCGCGTAGCCGCCGACCGCCGGCCGACGGCGTTACTCGATGTGGCCTTCGCGGCGGAGCTGCTCGGCGTCCTGCTCGTCGTAGCGCCACTCCACGTTGGCCTTCTCGTCCTGCCAGTCCCACGGCTCGACGAGGACCACGTCGCCCTCGTTGATCCAGACGCGGTACTTCATGCGACCGGGGATGCGGCCCATCCGGTTCTTGCCGTCCTGGCACTGCACCCGGACGTGGTTCCCGCCGTTGTGTTCTGTCACAACGGCGAACAGCTCGTCGTCGTTGGGCATCCGGAGGTTCCGGCGCCCGCTCTCTTCGCTCATACATTCAATACGTCGTGTGGCCGTATAAGGTTCCTGATAGCCGCGGTACCACGAGACACGGGAGCGATTCGGGCGGTGATCTCCGTGCCACCGGCTGGTACTGATTGGAATCCGCGGTCGGCAGGTGGCGGGAGCCGTTTCTCACGACCACACGCTACCGACTGGTGGATGACCCACCAACATTTATGACAGTCCGCGTGGTATCGATACACATGAGTTACAAACAGCGACCCACTGGCGGGGAAGATGGGGCCCCGACGACGGTCGCCACTGTCCTGCACCGTCTCGCAGAGCGTTTCCGCACGCACGTCGCAGAGTGGCCGACGCGATTCGTCGAGATGCAGGAGGAGGCCCTCGGTGGCCTCGACCGGTAGCTCAGTCCGCGGCCAGCTTCACCGTCAGCACCGGTGCCGGTGACTTCCTGACGATCTCCTCCGTGACGCTCCCGATGAGGTAGTGGTCCAGCCCCGTCCGGCCGTGCGTGGCGATGACGACCACGTCGATGCCGGCCTCGTCCACGTAGTCGAGGATTCCCTGTTTGGGTGTTCCCTCCTGCACCACGCGCTCGATGGCGAGTCCGTCGTCCAGCTCCGCGACCGCCTCGTCGATGGCCTCCTCGGCGCGCTCGCGCTCGCGCTCGGTCCAGGCTTCGGGCGCGAGGCCGGCCGACGGGCTCTCGAACCGGTTGCGTGTGTCGACCACCGAGAGGACGTGGACCGTCGCGTCGTAGGTGGTCGCGAGTTCGTTCGCGTGCGTCACGGCGGCCCGGGTCCCCTCGCTCCCGTCGGTGGGGAGCAGGATGTCGTCGTACATGAGCGGGAGTTCGACGGCCGGATAGAAAACGCCCGTGGTGGCTGTTCCACGCCGTCCGGGCGCGCTGAATCCGCGGTTCAGAGGCCGATGAAGCCGGCACCGCCAGCGGCCATCAGGAACAGCGCTACCGAGATGACGGCGAACAGGCCGCCGACGCCCTTCTTGATGGTCCCGGTGTCCAGCGCGTTCGAGACGTACGGGGCGATCTGTCCCCCCGTCACCGTCGCCGGGACGGTCCAGACGACCATGTTCCACGGCGTGGCGGCGAGGTCCAGCGAGTGACCGCCGACGAGGCCGCCACCGAAGACGTGGACCAGCGAGGCCAGGATGGCCGTCGTCGCGACGATGATGTGGTTGGTCCCGATGGCGACACGGACCGGCACCTCGGTGCGGAGCATCGAGATGATACCCAGTTCGCCCGAGCCGAAGCCGGCCAGCCCCTGGAACGTGCCACCGACGGCGTAGTTGGCGAACCGTTCGAGGTACCCACTCCGGGTGTAGCTGTAGTCGTCACCCTCGCGGTCGACACGGGTGACGTTGCCCTCGGCGTCCGTCTCGACGCCGGCCGGCCCGAGTTTGTCGTCGTCGTTCGGGAGGTCGCGCTGGCCACCGTCGGAGCGAGGCTCGCCCCCGTCGGCCGCAGCGCTGGCCTCGCTCTCGCTGCCCGACTCGTGACCATGCCCGAGGTCGGCCTTGAACAGGAGGTACGACGCGGTTATCAGCGCCAGCCCGAGGGCCAGGTGGAACAGCGGCTCCGGGATGATGAAGGAGAGCAGCGCCCCGCCCACCACGAACGGGACCGAGCCGCCGACGATGGTGAGTGCTACCCGCCGGTCGACCAGCCCGTACTGGATGAACGCGATGGACGAACTGGAGAGACCGAACGACTCGCTGATGAGCCCCACCTTCACGATGGTCTCGGGGGAGAGCGGCCGCGCCAGCAGTGGGAAGATGAAGATGAGGAACGGCACGAACAGCGCCGAGCCACTGATCCCGACGGTGTTGACGATGGTGGCACCCAGCAGGAAGAAGAAGAACAGCCACCAGTACTCGAACCAGTAGCCCTGTTCGATGGTCCCGGTCGGCGCGAACAGGTAGACGCCCGCGACGAACAGGACCGGCGCGAGGAAGACGAACACGTGCTGGTACTTCAGGAAGGACTTCTGTACCCGGCTGGAGGACGGTGTATCAATCATCGTATCGTAACACCAACTCGGACACTACGAGGAGAGGACGGCTGTCGGCCTCGGACGTGGACATCTATGAGAACTCACCCAGGAGGGAACGACGGAATCGTTCGGCTGTACGAGCGGTCGCCGCAACCGTGGTCATGAGTACGCGGCAGTAGGATATTCTGTATTAAAAAGGCCTTCCGTTGTCTCGCGGCGTGTGGTGCCGGCACACGGGTGTGGCGGCGCCCGGGGCGGAACGAAACCGGCCGAGTGATTTACTCGGATGTCGAACCGGCATCCGTGTACGACCGCATCCTCGTCCCGACCGACGGTAGCGACGCGATGGAGACGGTGTTCGACCACGCCGCGGACCTCGCAGGCAAGTACGACGCTTCGGTTCACGTCGTCCACGTCCTCGACAGGCGGGCCTTCCTCACCCTCGACGAGGGGATGAAGGCCGACGTGGAGGCCGAGCTGGCCGAACAGGGCGAGCGCGCCGTCGCCGCGGCCGCCGACCGGTTCGAGACGGCGGGCCTGACGGTGACGACCGAATGCCGGAGCGGCGACCCGGCCGAGGAGCTGTCCGCGACGGTCGCCGAGGCGGACATCGACCTCGTCGTGATGGGGACCGAACGCGGGGAGTTCAGCCGCTCGATGATGGGTAGCGTCTCGGGGAAACTGACCGCCAACGTCGACGTACCGGTACTGGTCGTGAACCTCGTGGCCGAGTGAATCGACTCAGGGCGACGACGGCCCGGACGGGGTGCCGGAGGCCGTCGACCCGTCGCCGGTCGACTCGTCCGCGTAGGACTGGCGGAGCTCCTCCTCGAACACGAGCCGGGTGGCGTGCCCGCAGTAGGGACACCGGAGCTCCGTCACCGCCTCGACCGTCCAGCCGTTGAGGACGCCGATCTCACCGCCACGCACCCGTTCCTCGAACGGGCGCCCACACTCGTCGCACTCGATGCCCGTCAGCTGGACGTAGGCGATGTTCTCTATATCGAGCTGCTGTACCACGGGTCCGACCGTTCCCGCTCGACTGGCTTAAACCTCCGTCAGACGCCCGACACACGGGCGGCGGGCCCGGTCCGGTCGGTCGGCAGGGGGACGGTTCTTGCGCCGACGGTGGCCGTCGGGGACCGGGCCGGCGGCTCGATGGCGGGTGACGCCGTCGACGTTCCGTTCCGGGTCGTCTCCTGGACGACGTACCGCTGGCCCACCATCGGGTCGAGCAGGCTGTCGACGGGGGCACGGTCGTCACGCAGGACGGGGACATCGTCGGTCGGGGGCGGCTCCTCGCGGAGGTTCCGTACCTCGAACGAGAGGTCGATACCGATGTCACGGCGCTCCTCGCGGGCCCGGAGGGCCGCCTCGCTCACCCGCGTGTCGTTCCGGGTTGCGACGAGCTGGATGTTCTGGACGATCGAGCCACCGACCGTCGGGAACGTGTAGACCTGCGGGAACACCTCCGACATGGTGCGGTACTCCGCGCGGTAGAACTTCGACGCGGGCCCGCTCTCCGCGGAGATGACGTTCGCGTACAGCATCCCGTCGGCCGAGAGCTGTGATTCGGCCAGCTCGAAGAACTCCACCGTCGTCAGCTGGAAGGGGACCTTGTCCTTCTTGTACGCGTCCAGCACGATGAGGTCGTAGGTCCGGTTCGTCTCGCGGAGGTAGCGCCGGCCGTCGCCCTGATAGATGTTGAGCTGGTCGGACTCCTCGACCGCGAAGTACTCCTTCGCCACGTCGATGACCTCGGGGTCGATCTCGACCACGTCGACGGTCGCGTCGTACTCCTCGACGAACCGCTTGGGACCGGTGAACCCGCCCCCGCCGATGAACAGCACGCGGTCGATGTCGTCCGGGTCGTCGGCCAGCAGATAGGGGAGGTGGAAGTACCGCGTGTACTCGAAGACGTGTCGCGTCGGCCGGTCGACGTCCATCGCACTGTGTTGCTGGTCGTCGAGGTACAGCGTCCGGGTGTCGTTGATCTGGGTCACCTCGAGTTCCTGGTACGGCGTCTGTGTCTCGTAGAGGACGCGCCCCTCGACGGCGAAGCCGAACGAGCCGCTGGTCGCCGCCAGGACGAGGAGCACCGCGACGGCGAGCGAACGCGCCGTCATCCCGGACAGCGGCGGGTAGCTGAGGTAGACCGCCGTCCCGACCAGAAGGATTCCGAAGACGAGGCCGATGTACTCGACCGACAGCGTCGGGATGAGGAGGAAGGTGGTGCCGAAGGCGCCAAGTATGCTCCCGACGGTGCCGACTGCGTAGACGTGGCCCGAAGCCTGCCCCACACCGTCGGCTTCGGCCAGTTCGGCCGCGTACGGGCTGATGTAGCCGAGCAGGTACGTGGGCGGACCGAACAGGAGCGTGACGGCCGGGAGCGATGCGAACCGGGCCGGCAGGGGGAGTCCCGCGACCGCGGCCAGCATCAGGTCGCCCGCGAAGATGATGGCGGCGACGTACCCCGCGGTCGCCATCAGCGCCCACGCCATGCGGTCGGTCGAGGCGTGCTCGGCGGCGCGCTGGCCGCCGCGGTGGTAGCCCAGACTCAGGGCGGCGAGGAACACGCCGATGATGGTTCCCCAGGTGTAGATGCTGCTCCCGTACTGTGGGGCGATGATGCGCCCGGAGAGGATCTCCAGGCCCATGCTGGCCACGCCCGAGACGAACACCGCCGCCCCGGCGTCGGTGACGACCGGCAGCCGCCCTCGGACCGTACTCATTCGTCCGCGGTTCGGCCACCGGGTGATTAAACGTTCCCCGCGAGCGGACGCCAGCTACTTGTTCGAGATCCCCCGACGGGACGGTATGCAGGTCCGGGAGGCGACGAGCGACGACGCGCCCGACGTGCTGGCCGTCCACCGGGCCGCCATCGGGGCCATCGAACCGGGCGCGTACACGGCGGCGCAACTCGACGCCTGGGCGGCTGCACAGGACGACCCCACACAGTACCCGTTCGACGATGCGGGCCAGTACCTGGCGGTGGCCGAGACCGATGCGGCCGGGGTGGTGGGGTTCGTCGGCGTCGACCGTGCCGATGGTGTGCTGGAGACGCTGTACGTCCATCCCGACCACGCCGGGATGGGTGTCGGGAGCGACCTCCTGACCCACGCCGAGGGGGTGCTCCGGGAAGCCGGACACCAGCGCGTGGTGATGGCCGCGTCCCGGAACGCCGTCCCGTTCTACGAGCGTCACGGCTACGAGACGACGCCGGAGACGTTCGACCTGGAGATGGGCCGGGAGACGCTCTCGTTCGTCCGCATGGAGCGCCCCCTCGACTAGCGGAACGGCGAGGCTGGTGATCCGGTCCCGAGCGCCGTCGTCCGAATCGGCGAAACCCACTAACCGCTCGCGTCCCTCGTACACGTATGGCACGCGAACTCCCGAAACCGCCCGAGGCCGGCATCCTCAACGCGCTGCGGTTCGGGACACAGACGTTCCGGTTCCTGGAGGGAGTGCAGTCCCGGTTCGAGGACATCGTCGCCGTCCCGGTCCCGGGTCGGGGCCCGCTCGTCATCGTCACGAACCCGGCTCTGGTCCACGAAGCGCTCTCGCGCCCCGAGGACTTCCCTCGCGTTCCGGCGCAGGGTCCCTCGGCGATGATCGCCGAGCAGGGCCTCGTCCAGAGCGAGGGCGATCTCTGGCGCCAGCAGCGCGACATCGTCGGCGACGCCTTCGCCGGGCCGCAGGTCCGGGCGTACGCGAACACGGTCGGCGAGCGCGTCGAGGGACTGGCCGGCGAGTGGCGCGAGGCGCTGGAGGAGGCGCCGACCGCCGCGGCGGACGGGGGAGCCACGGCGAGCGGCGGTGCGGCTGAGACGGTGACAAGCGCAGGCCCGACCCTCGACCGCAACCTCCACCGCGAGATGACCACTCTCACCGTGCGGGTCGCCAGCGAGATACTGCTGGGCGAGGACATCGGCCGGTCGATGGCCGACCGGTTCCACTCCTGGATGAGCGTCGCGGGCGACGAGTTCGAGTTCGACGCGAGCGCCGCCGCGCCGGCGTGGTTCCCCACCCCCGTCACCGCGGAGTTCGAGGGCGCGGCCGAGGGCGTCCTCCGGCTCGCGGAACTGATGATCGAGCGGCGCCGCGAGGCGATGGCGCGCGGCGAGAACGGCTCGATGGACATGCTGACGCTCCTGCTCGCCCGCGAGGACGACCCCGAGGTCGACTATCCCGAGAACCAGATCCGAGACGAAGTGGCCACCTTCCTCATCGCCGGCCACGAGACGACGGCGCTCTCGCTGACCTACACGACGACGCTCCTCTCGTGGCATCCCGAGGTCCGCGAGAAGGTCCGCGAGGAGGCGCGTGAGGTGCTGGGCGACGAGACACCCCGTCACGACCACGTCGCGGACCTGGAGTACACCGGGCAGGTGTTCCAGGAGGCGCTGCGTCTGTATCCGGCTGCGTGGGCTGTCTTCCGCCGGACCACCGAGGACGTGGAACTGGGCGACTACCGCGTTCCGGCGGGCTCCGGCGTCATCATGCCACAGTGGTCCATCCACCGTGACGGCCGCTACTTCGACCGGCCCGACGAGTTCGACCCATCGCGCTGGGACGACCGCAATCCACAGGCGGTCGAGGCGTACTTCCCCTTCTCCTCGGGGCCGCACGCCTGCATCGGCCGGCAGTTCTCGCTGACGGGCGCCCGTCTCGCGATGGCTCGCATCGCACAGGAGTTCGACGTGGACGTGCCCCGGCACGCGCTGGACGACCTCCGCGCGACGCCGACGCTTCGCCCGCCCGAAGGGGTCCCGGCGACGGTTCGGTTCGCCGAGTAGTCTGCCGCTACCCGTAGACAGGTGTCCGTGGCCCGACCGCTCCCGCCGTGGTTTCCGTCGAGACACTCGTCACGCTCCTCGTTCTCGCCTTCCTGATACCGGCCCTGCTGGTCGGCACTGCAGCGGGCTACGCCGTCGCCTGCCTGTTCGGGCTGCCCTCGCAACTCGCCGTCTACGGCCGGGTGCTCGGAATCGACCGCTGGTCGGCCGCCCTCCCGACGGTCCTGGCGCTGGCGGTCGTGTTCACCATCCAGTTCGCAGCCGGCCTCCCGGGCGAGGGGGAGCCGGGGTCGGCCCTCGCGAACGGCGCGATGGCGGGGCTGTTCGTCGGTGCCTTCGCGCTCTCGGTCGGCCTCGGCAATCTCCGCCGCTACCGCCGCGTCCGGACCATCGACGACGTCATCGACGCCACGGACGGCCACGTGACCGTCACCGGGACGGCCGAGCCGGGGCCGGACGGCGAGACGGTGGCACCGCTCAGCGGCGAACCCTGCCTCGCGTGGGCCGTCAGGGTGCGCGAGCGCCACGGCATCGGTCAGCGGGGTATCCGCGGCCTGACCCGGACGGACCACGGTGGCGTCCCGTTCACGGTGCGTGATGCGACCGGCGGCGTCCGGGTCGATCCGGCGGCGCTCGAGCTCCGGGGCTGGTCAGTGCCGCCACGCTCGGGCGACTACCGTGTCGAGGCGCGCGATGGCCTCCCGGACCGCGTCGCGGCCTACCGGGACGACCACGACCTCTCTGACGGCGACGAGCGCATCTACGAGGAATGCCGCCTGACCGCCGACGAGACGGTCACGGCGACCGGCAAGGTCGTGACCCGGAACGGCGTCGCCACGGTCGGGGAATCGGGAACCCTGCACGCCGAGCGAGCCAGCGACATCCAGCAGTCCCGCAAGCGTCGCGTCCTCGTCGGGGTGGCCGGCGTGGTGGCGATGCTGGGCTCGACGGCACTCCTGGCGGTCGTGGTCGGACTGGCCTGAGTCACCCTGCAGAACGCCCGACCACGGGCCGAATTCTGTTTCCGGACAATAATACCTACACGCGTAATAGTTGCAGATTACGCCCAATGTCCTGCAATCATCTCGGGAAATATCGGCGTTGAACCAGAGAGTTCCACAGGTACCCGGGAACTCTTCCGCGTCGGTGTCCTATCAGAGCGTACAATGACTTCGGCACTGCTGGTCGTCACCGAACACGGCTACTGGGGAGAGGAGTGTACCACGCCGCTGACCGAACTGGACGACGCGGGCGTCGACGTGACGGTCGCGACCCCCTCGGGCGCGGCCCCCGAGGTCGACGAGATGTCCGTCGACCCCGACGAGGTCGGTGCGGAGACTGCCGAGCGCGTGCTCGAGGTCCACGAGAACGACGAGCGGCTCAACGACCCCGAGCCGCTCGCCGAGCAGTCCGCCGACGACTACGACGCCGTCGTGTTCCCCGGCGGCCACGGCACGGTCTGGGACGTGAACCAGGACCGCCACGCCCGGACGCTTCTGCGGAACGCCGTCGAGGGCGAGTCCGGACTCGGGGTCGTCATCTGCCACGCGGCCGGCATCCTCGCACACACCCGAGCCAGCGACGGGTCGTTCCTCGTCGACGGCCGCGACGTGACCGGCTTCCCCAACGCGTGGGAGGCGGACATCGTCGACGAGAACGACATCATGCCGGACGGCCGGAAGTTGCCGTACTGGGTCGAGGACGAGGTCGAGGCCGTCGGCGGGAACTGGGATGCCGAACTCGATGCCAACACCAGTGTCACCGTTGACGGCGACCTCATCACGGTCCGTGGGCCGGGGTCGTCGGCAGCCGGCGCCGAGACGCTGATCGACGAACTGGGTATCGAGGCCCCCGCTGCGGACTAATCTCTGGCCACGCGCTCTCGGTCGACACGGGCAGCGCTCCTCGCGGACTACGCCTCCGACACCCCTAAGCCCGCGACGCCCGTCTCTCCGCGTATGAGTCAGGCGCTGGTCATCGTCGCCCACGGGTCGCATCTCAATCCCGAGTCCAGCACGCCAACCTACGAGCACGCCGACACCATCCGGCAGGTCGGCGCGTTCGACGAGGTGGTGGCCGGCTTCTGGAAGGAGGAGCCCCACGTCCGCGAGGTCCTGCGGACCGTCACCGCCGACGAGGTGTTCGTCGTCCCGCTGTTCATCAGCGAGGGCTACTTCACGGAGGAGGTCATCCCCCGCGAGTTGCGGCTCGACGGCTGGGCGGAGGACGCCTGGGAGTCGGACGGGACGAGCGCCACGTCCGTGACGCTCACGGCCGCGGATACCGGCCAGCGCATCCACTACTGCGGGCCCGCCGGCACCCACGACGCGATGACCGATGTCATCGTCCGGCGGGCCGAGTCCGTGACCGGCGACCCGGGCGTGGGCGAGGGGTTCGGCCTCGCCGTCGTCGGCCACGGCACGAACCGCAACGAGAACTCGGCGAAGGCCATCCGCTACCACGCCGACCGCATCCGCGAGATGGACCGCTTCGACGAGGTGCGCGACCTCTACATGGACGAGGACCCGGAGGTCGACGACGTGACGGAGTTCTTCGAGAGCGAGGACATCGTGGTCGTCCCGCTGTTCGTCGCCGACGGCTACCACACCCAGGAGGACATCCCGGAGGACATGGGCCTGTGCGAGGACTACCGCGACGGCTACGACGTGCCCGAACCCGTGGACGGCAAGCGCATCTGGTACGCGGGCGCCGTGGGGACGGAGGCGCTGATGGCCGATGTCATCATCGAGCGTGCCGCGGACGCCGGCGCCGACGTGGGTGACGCGATCGAGCGTGTCCGCGAACTCACGCGGGTCGCCGAGGAGGATGGCGGGGCAGAGGCTCCACCCGCCGACGACTGAGCCCCTGCCTCGTCCGGCCGCTGGATCCCCGCCGTGTCCGGCCGCTTCGATAGCCTTCTTGCAGGGGGAACCCGTACGTCGAGTCATGACCGAGGACCGACGCCGGACGGGCGGGGTGGTGGCGTGAGCGCGCCGGACACGCCGAGCGCGAGCGACGAGCGGGTGACCGTGAGCGACGGGGCCATCGCCGCGCTCGTGGCGGCGGCCGAGGAGGGCGTCGCCTTCGACGGCCTCCGGGCCGTCCGCGACGGCGACGGGGACGCGGGCTACCGCTTCGAGACGCCCGAGGTGACCCGCGAGGGGCTCACGGAGTCGGAGTTCCGCGACGCCTGCAGCAACCACCCGGAGTACGTCGACAACTGGTGGTTCTTCGAGGGGGCCGACCGGTCGCCCGCCGACCGCGACTTCCTCCGGTGGCTGGAGAGCGGCGACGCCGAGGACTGGGACGTGGCGACGCGCTACGACGCGCTCCGCGAGGGCATCGTCCGTTCGTGGGGGCAGGTCGCCGTGACGGCGATGCTGGGCGCCGGGGGCCGTCGCTACGAGCTCCGCCACGAGGACGACATCGGCACCCCGCTCCCCGACCTCGACCGGCACGAGGACCCGCTGACGGCCCGCGAGCTGGTCAAGCACGACGACCGGGGGCGCTACCGACCGCTCAAGACCGCGCCCACGCTCCCGACGGGCTGGGCCTTCGTCGGGCTGGCGGGACGCGACTGCACGCGCGCGCTCGACCTCATCTACCCCGCGACGGTCGCGAACTGGCATCTCGAACGCGAGGGCGACCTGGATGTGGACCACTGGCGCCCGACGATGGAGCGACAGACCGGCATCTACGGCGTCATCGAGACGTGGGACCGCGGCGACGGCCACGAGCACGTCGAGTGGGTCGCCGAAGCGTGTTGTGACGACTCCCAGTGTCTCAAACGCCGCGAGTGGCAGTACGACGAGGAGACGGACCTCGACGCCGACGGCGGTGACGGCGTCTTCCCGTGCCGGGAGCCCTGCTCGCTGGTCGTGGCAGCCGCGCGCAAGTGGACCCGGCTGGAGGGTGAACAGCCCCGGACCTACGAGTTCGAGCTCACGCCGAGCGAGAAGGAGCAGGTGGAGGCCATCATCGACGCCGTCGCGGACGGCCGGGTCGACGACATCCGCGAGGCCGACATCTACGAGGGCGCGAACCGCTACCGGGCACGGTACCTCCGGGCGAAGCGGTTCGACGACGAGGGGAACCTCTGTGGCGTCGAGACGGACCCCGGCGAGGAGCAGGCGCCCGACGAGGAACACTGAGTCCCGACCCGGACCCGGACCGTTTGCCTCCGGCGGTCGGTCACGTGAGGAGGAGATAGGCGGCCGCCAGCACGGCCGCCGCGACCGCCAGTCCGCCGAGCGAGAGGTTCGGCGTGCCCGCGGGCACCACGGCCGCGGCCGCGAGCCCGACCGCGACGAGCCCGAGCAGGACCGCTGGGAGCAGTTTCACCGTCCGGCTCCGTGCCAGCGGCGACGAGCCGCCGGCTGTCCCCGAGACGTCCGTCGCCGTTCCCGTCGCCGTTCCATCCGGGCGCGCAGCGGTCCGTTCGGCCCCGTCACCGCCGCCGTTGGGCGTCGCCAGGTCGGGGTCGACGTTCACGGGCTCATGGCTGCTGAGGTCTATGGTCAGGTCGACGAAGCGTGTCTCCTGTCCGTACGCGATGGCGATCTTCAACCGTCCCGTGACCGGCTCGTACTCGCCGTCTTCGGGCTCGAAGACGTTGACCTGGACACGGCGCGAGTCCTCGCTGGAGACGTGGAGGTTGGCGTTCGAGAGTCGCGCGACCGTCGAGAGGGCGTCGTCGAGGTGGAGATGGACGTGCGTGGCCATCCCGTGGTTCCGGAGGTCCACGGTGAACGACCGGTCGACGGTCACCGAGGCCGGGGCGGCCAGCGACCGGGCGCCGTCCTGGTTGATATCGACTACGAGTCTGTCGGTCGCGTCGGTCACGGGGAGGGAGACACCCCGCCACGAGGAAAAGCTGTCGACGGTTCAGATGCCGCTCAGGCAGCCGCTTCGTCCCGCATATCCGGCGGCAGCAGGTTCGGGATGCCGTCCTCGATGGGGTACTCCTCGCCACACTCCGTGCAGACGAGGCGCCCCTCGAGAATCTCGTCGTCCTCGTCCCGGCGGATGACCTCCAGGTCGAGGTCGTGCTTGTCCAGGGGACAGCAGATGATGTCCATCAGGTCCTCCTTCATGTCCGCGGCTTCGAGCGACCCCGGCAAAAGGGTGCCGTTCGCGACTGTCCGCCGGTCACGGTCAGGAGCGATACGGATGGTGGAATCGGGCGGCTTCCCGGGCGGCGACCCGTCTCGTTCACCCGTCGACGGGTTCCGTCGATTCGATGGCCTCCCGGAACCACGGCGGCTTCGAGAGGCCCGTCTCATCGACCCTCCTGACCTGGGTCTGCCTGGTTATGGTGGCGTTCCGCCCCTCGATGGCGATGGGTGAGCGGATGCTCGTCGACCGGATTCGACCGTCCGGTCCGACGACGGCCTCGTGGTGGGCAGCTCCCCGAGAGGTAGCACCGATACTCAGTCCGAACGGTCGCTCCATCGTCAACACCACCCCGTCCGAGCCGGACTCGACCCTGACCGGTGAGGACTCGACGTTCCCCCCGAGCCACCCGGTGCCGTTCGATGGGGTCCCGAAGCCGGGCGTCCGGTCGTACCGTACGGTTCCGTTGGCGTACCGAGTCCGCTCCAGGCTCACCGAGTCGTTCGTCCACTCCTCGAAACGGACCACCGGCGACGGGGCCGTCAGTTGGTCACGGGCGCGCCCCTCGTACGAGACGGACAGGTAGTGAGTGTCGTCGGCCGCGACTAGCGACCGTGCCTCGACCCGGCTGTAGGTGGTGCCGTTCGTGAAATCGATGCGTCGGCGGGTCGTGGCGGTGTAGTTCCGGCCCGCCAGCGTGTCGGCGTGGGCCACGAGGAGCGCACTCTGGTTCTCCAGCCGGGAGTCCGAAACACCGGGGGGCAGTTCATCACCGGTCGGCACCGGCGCCGGGGTCTCGGCCGACGAGGGGGACGGAGCGCCGGTGAGACTGTTACAGCCGGCCGTCGCAGCGAGACAACACAGGAGGAGAGCAGTCGCTAAACGGTTCGAAACAGGGGACATGTCCGCGGCTGGCTCCGCCGTCCCCCTTACTGTTACGGACTCGCAACGACTTAACCGGGGCCCCCGCAATCGTGGAGCGTGATTCGGAACCTCGCGCAGGGGCAGCGTGGCTTCACCAGCAACGCGTTCCTCGTCGCCGGCGCGGACGTGATGAGCGACGGTACCGACCCAGAGGGGTCGGTTGTCGATGCAGACGGCCGGACGGTCCTCGTGGACACGGGCAACGAGTTCGATATCGTCCCCGTGGTCGAGCGCTTCGTCGACGACATCGACGCGGTCGTCTTGACCCACACGCACCCGGACCACGTGGGCAACACCGACGCGGTAGTCGACGCCTTCGATGTCGACGTCTGGGGGTTCGACCCGGACCACCAGCTCGTCGACCACCGCATCGCCGACGGCGACACCGTCGAGCTAGGCGCCAACTCCTACGACGCCATCCACACGCCAGGCCACAAGGAGGACCACCTCTGCTTCCACGCCCCCGAGGCGGGCGTCCTGTTCGCCGGGGACCTCATCTTCGCCGGGGGAAGCTTCGGGCGGACCGACCTTCCCGAAGGGAACCGCGAGGTACTCATCGACAGCATCGACCGCATCCTGGAGGCCGTCGGGCCGGACCTGCGCGAGTTCCACACCGGTCACGGCCCCAGCGTCACGAAGTCGCCGTACGAGGACATCGAGCTGTCGGCGCGGGCCGCGCGGACGATGTGAACGAGCTTTTTCCCGTTGGGTTCCGCGCCGAAGGCGCGGAACCGTTCACGGGAAAAACGTTCAGAAAAAAGGCTGGCACTCGGGCGCCTGCGGCGCCCTCGTGCCAGTGAAACCGTGCTCGCTTCGTCGCCGGACTACGTCCGACTGCAAGCGGGACGGAGTCCCGCCCTGCTCGCGTGGTATGCATATGAAAGATGATCTCCGAATAAATGTGGAATTGGTGTTATTATGAGTGGGGTGAACTCGCATATGAACTGTGCCCGGCATTTGTGGATGGAAGCATCCACATCCTCGAGCGCGTCATCCTGCCCAGATGGCGTAGTTCAGCACCGCCGCGAACGAGACCCACGCGAGGTAGGGGACGAGTAACAGCGCCGCACGGCGGTCCACGCGGTCGAAGAGGACGATGGTGCAGACGATGGCGACCCAGAGGAGTACGATGATGGCGAGGCCGAGTCCCGGGCGGCGGAGACCGAAGAACACCGGCGTCCACGCGAGATTGAGCGCGAACTGGCCGGCGAACGCGCCGAGCGCGAGCCGGGTGTCACCGGTGTCGGCCCCACCCCGCACAACGAGGTAGAGTGCGACGCCGAGGAGGGTGAACAGGAGCGTCCAGACCACCGGGAAGGCGATGGTCGGCGGGAAGAACCACGGCCGGTCGAACCAGGAGGTATCCGAACCGACGAACAGGGCGGGCAACGCCCCCAGCGCGTTCACGCCGACCACGAGGGCCAGTCCGAGGAGTGCCTCCCGACCCGGGCGTTCGGCGTTCGTGTAGCGCATCACTCTGGATGTCGGGGCTCTATGCGCGTAGCTGTTTCCCCGGTGTGGACTCCACCGGTTCCCGACCGGCCAGCCGGCCTCGTCGGGCCGTCGGTCAGTCCGCTCCGCCGGCCCCCTCGTCGAGCGGGACGAGGGTGATCGGGATGGAGACCCGCTGGAGGAGCGAGTGAGCGACGCTCCCGAAGATGACGCGCTCGGTGCGCGAGTGCCGGCGCAGCGCGATGACCATCCGGTCGGCATCGACCCTGTCGGCGTAGTCGACGAGTTCGCGCGAGGGGGCCTTCCCTCGGTTGAGCTGGTGGACCTCCACCTCCGGGCCCTCCGCGAAGCGGTCCTCGAACACCTCCAGTGCGGCCTCGCCAGCCCGGATGTGGTCGACATCGTCGGTCATCTGGACGTTGACGACTACGAGGCGGTCGTCCGGCCCGAGGCCGTCCGCCTCGAGGTTGGCACAGATGGCTTCGCTCGCCGAGCGACCGTCCGTTCCGATGAGGTACGTGACCATACGGCGGCATATGTCGGAGTCACGGGATAAATCGAACGCCGGTTCGCGACCGGCAGGGCGGGGTCAGTCGAACGCCGTCGCCAGCAGCGCCTCGTAGGCTGGACCGTACGCCTCGGCGACGGTATCGGGGTCGTCGCGCTCCGCGCCCGTGAGCGCCGGCAGCGCGACGCGTGCCCGGGGCTCGAGCAGCTCGATCACGTGCGAGACGCGTTCCTCCAGTCGCCCCTCGTGAGCGCTCCCGGAGGCCACCTCGCAGGCGTTCGCGTAGCGTTCCCCGTCGTAGATACGGGCCCGCCGTGGCTCGACCACCGCCACCGCGTCCGGCTCGAACCCCTCTAGCGGCCGCGCGATGTCGGCGTACGACTCGACGACGGCCCGGTCGGCGGTCACGACGGCCTCGCCGATGGCGTCCATCGACGGCCTGTGGAGGTCGGCCATCGCCGCGTTCGCCTCGTCGAGGTCCGTCACCCGGCGCGCGTCCTCGAGCGGGAGCCGCTCCGCGAGGCCGTCGGGGAGGTCGGCCGTGGCGTTCACCACGAACGATGGGTCCTCGTCGGGCGTCATCCCGCCAACGCGGTCGACGAGGAACTCGCGCTCGTCCTGTCCGAGCAACCCCTTCCCGGCGCCCGGCGCGGGCGTCCAGAGCCGGTGGACCGGGTTGATGGCCTCGGGACGGTGGCCGCCCGGGGCGGCCGCCGCGAGTCGTTTCGCGTCCTTGCCGTAGAGGCGACCGTCGTCGACCGCGCGCCGGTAGTCGTCGTGGTCGAACCAGTAGTCGTTGCCGGCGCGTGGTTTGTAGCCGGTCGCGCCGGTCTCGGCCAGCAGTCCGACGGAGAACGTCGTCTTCCCGGCGTCCACGCGGTCCCCGCCGGCGACGAGCAGTTGCATATCCGACGGTGGGTGGTCACGAGGCAAAGCCGCCACGGTCCGGAATCGGCCCCCGAACGGGGGACTCCACTTCCGCCGGGCTCTCGGGGGGTTCTTGTGCGCCGGCGCCCCAACCGCCGCCATGACCCTGGACCCGGTCCATTTCAAGGCCATCACGCGACTCGCGGGCCGGGTGTCCCGCGAGGACGCCGAGCGGGACCACCGCGACTTCGCCGAGACCGTCTGGAACGAGTTCCTCGACCCGCTCCGGAGCGACGGTGCGGTCGTGCTGGAGTCGCTCGGCGAGCACCGGCGCCGGCGCGTCCACGCCGAGGATATCGCGCTCGCCGAGGACCCGTTCCCGACCCGACACGGCCTCGACTCGGGGACCATCAACCCGACGACGTTCAAGAACGGCCTCGTCGTCGACGTGGCCCAGGCCGCGATGAGCGCGGTGCCCTCCGACGTGGACCTCCACCGCGGCCGGACGATGGTGACCGCCGTTCACACGAACGACGCGACCACGACCTTCGAGGAGGACTGGCGGATGGACGACGAGGGATACGTCCGTGGGCGCGTGCTGCACGTGCCACGCGTGGACCGCACGGTGACGCCCGTCGTCCACGAACTCGCGCTCTACCTCGCCGAGATAACGCACGCCTACCGCAACCGCGAGGTGGTGGACGACCTGCTCGTCCTCGACGGGCCCGTCTACCCGAAGGGGCTGCTGACGTGGGCCGACCGCGACCCCGAACTACAGGAACTGCTCGCCGCCGAGGAGCAACCCCAGGAGATCATCGGCCAGTACGTCCGGATGGTCGAGCACTTCGCCGAGCGGGGCGTACCGCTCATCGGCTTCGTGAAGACGCCCGTCTCCCGGCAGGTCACCCGGACCATCCGCGAGAAGGAGGGCTCGGCACCGTGGGTGAACGACGCCGCGTTCTTCTCGCAGGTGCTCGCACCCGACACGTACGGCACCGACGAGACCGACCGCGACACCTCCTGCCTGACGTTCACGAACTGGTTCACCTCCCGCGGGGGGACCGACGGCGCACTCTCGGCACCCTCGGTCCCGTACGACATCCAGCGCGAGCGCGACCCGGCCGACTACGAGGTGACGTTCTGTATGCTGTACGACCCGCGTACGGACACCGTCTACCGGGTGGAGTCGCCCGCCGTGTTCACTCGGGACGAGGACCTGCGCGAGCGCCTGACCCGACACGTCCTGAAGTCCGTCGCCACCGAGCGCGGGCCGCCGCTCGCGGTGCGGAAGGCCGACCAGCTGGCACGCATCTCGCGGCGCGAGACGGTGGCCCTGCGGGAGGCGCTGGAGCGGGCCTTCGACTCGGAGCTGGACACGAACTACGGGGACGAGCGGGCCGCGAAGTGGGGGCTGGAGGGGTAGGTGGCCCGTCGGTGGGCCGACGGCGGGGCAGGCCCGGTCCGGCGACCGGTCAGTTCTCAGGCGGCTCGGCGCTCTCGATGACCGCCACCTCGACGCTGTCCCCGACGACGCCCAGCCGCGCGAACTGGGTGCGGACGTGCTCCTTCGCGGCCTCGATGGCCGCCTCGCGGTCCTCGAACCCGCGCGGCATCGGCGTCTCGAACGCGACACGGAGTTCGCGGTCCCCGACCTGCTGGACCTGGCCGCCCGACTCCACCTCGTAGAACGCGTCGCAGACCCAGACGTACGGGGACCCGTCGTCCGGCGCACCCTTGAACGACGGCGCCTCCTCTCCCGGTTCGTACAGGGTGCCGGTCAGCGCCGTCCCCCCGGCGCTCCCGCGGATGAGTAACATACCTTCGGGTAGGCCGGCGTGGCGTATAACGTCCGCGCTGGCGGTGAATCAGCGTGGATACTGTCGATAGATGCGCCCGTGACTGTCAGAGTTCCACCACATGACAGAAAAGTCGACGATTATCAGATTATGCCGATCTCACTTGTGCGCGTCCATGAGGTCGTAACTGCGCTCCCACTCGTAGTCGTCGTCGTGGTAGCGCTCCGCGAGCGGGTCCTCGGGCACGTCGCCGTGTTCGCGTTTCTCCTGCTGATAGGACGGCCGGTCGGGGTCGTGGTAGAACCGGCCCGTCAGCACCTCGCCCTCGTGGAGCGCGTCCTCCACGTCGTGCATCATCTCGGAGGCCTCGCGGCGGTCCCGGTGGTCGAACTCGTAGTCGTCGGACTGCTGGACGTCGATGTACGGGACGTACTGCTTGGCGTCCTTGTTCCAGGTGGGACACTGGGTGAGGAAGTCGACGTGCGCGAACCCGTCGTGCTGGATGGCCTCCTTGAGTATCTCCTGGGCCTGGTTCGGGTTCACGGCCGCGGTCCGGGCGACGTAGGAGGCGCCCCCGACCAGCGAGAGCGAGAGCGGGCGGATGGGCGCCTTCGCGGAGCCGTGGGGCTGGGTCTTCGACTTGTGGCCCTTCGGCGAGGTGGGCGAGGTCTGGCCCTTCGTCAGGCCGAAGATCTCGTTGTTGAACACGATGTACGTCATATCGTGGTTCTCGCGGGCGGTGTGGATGAAGTGGTTCCCGCCGATGCCGTAGCCGTCGCCGTCACCACCCGCGGCGACCACTTCGAGGCCGGGGTTGGCGAGTTTCGCGGCCCGCGCGACCGGCAGCGAGCGGCCGTGGATGGAGTGGAAGCCGTAGCTCTCGAAGTACGAGGAGAGCTTGCCCGAGCAGCCGATGCCCGTGACGAGCAGTACCTCCTCGGGCGTGTAGCCCAGGTCGCCCATGGCCCCCTTCAGCGCCTTCAGGACGCCGAAGTCGCCACAGCCGGGGCACCACGTGGCCTGCGGTTCGATACCGGGCGTGAACGCCTCCCGGTCGGTCGGTTCCCGCTCGGTCTCGTCGTCGTGCTGGTGGAGTGGTGTGAAGCTCATCTCAGTCGCTCCCCGCGGGGACGTAGCGCGTGGACGCGGTCGCGGGGTCACCGCTGCCCAGCCCCTCGACGGCCTCCACGATCTCGTGGGGCTCGAAGGGTTCGCCGTTGTACTTGAGGAGGCTGTGCAGGATATCGCCGTACGCGCCGAGTTCGCGCTGGACGAGGCCGCGGAACTGGCCCGTCGCGTTCATCTCGACGACGAGGCAGGTCTCCACGCTGTCGAGGAACTCCCGGATGTCTCCGTCAGGGAACGGCATCAGGTCCGAGACCGAGAGCGAGGCCACGTCGTGCCCGTCGTCGACGAGCCGGTCGACGGCCTCGTGGACCGTCCCCTGGTTGGAGCCGTAGGTCATCACGCCGACGGTCGCGTCGGTCGCCCCGTGGCGCACCTGGTTGC
>Ga0207757_100519_pt1 | contig 23905 bp, 27 predicted proteins | sample A23P3SouthBayCA_2_FD_187752 | JGI IMG/M metagenome (GOLD analysis project Ga0207757, IMG submission 187752) | Aerobic enrichment media microbial communities from Eden Landing Ponds, California, USA - A23 P3 (2) (SPAdes) | ecosystem: Environmental > Aquatic > Marine > Unclassified | place...
CCGGGTCGCGAGCTCCTCGATGAGCGCGTCCGCCGGCACGTCGTAGAGGGTTACCATTGGCGCAGGGTTCCCGCGGACGGCGTTTAAACCCATCGTATTCGGTGCGCGGCGTCCTACGACCGGAGGCCGACGACGCCGGTCACGAGGCCACCGAGTACCGTCGGCGTCCAGTAGACCGCACCCCGGAACACGACGACTGCGGCGAGCGCGATGGATTCGGTGATGCCCGGGAGCGGGGCGGAGACGAGAAGCACGACGAGAACGCTCTCGATGCCGCCGGCTCCGCCGGGGAGCGGCGTCACGCCCGCGATGGCGCCGATGGGGACGACGAAGAGGGCGACGGAGAGTGGGATGGGGTGGCCGATGGCCTGAAACGCCAGCCAGAGGCCGACCATCTGAAAGAACCAGCCGAGAGCGGACAGGCCGAGGGCGAGCCCGAGCCCGCGCGGGTTCGTCGCCACCCGTTCGATGGCACGGAAGAAGCCGTTGATCCGGCGTTCGATGCCGCCGACGGTCGGGACGGGGACGCGGGGGAGGCGGTCCGCGATCCAGCGGATGATCGGCGTCACGACGCCCACCACCTTCGCTTCGAGCTGGTAGCGACGTTGCCAGCCGACGTAGACGAGGGCGGGGACGCCGACGGCAAGGACGGCCACCGCCACCAGCGCGAGTTCGAGGCGGCGGTTCGTGCCGAGCGTGACCTCCGTGACGAAGTAGCCGACGCCGATGAGTGCGATGGTGATCGAGGGGACGAAGTTCAGCGTGTCGACGCTGGCGATGGCGGCGAGGCCTTTCTCGTACTCGGTTTCGGCGACACGCGAGATGAGGAGCGCGGTGATCGGTTCGCCGCCCGCCTGTCCGAACGGCGTGACGTTGTTCGAGAACATCGCGCCGGTGAACACGAGGAAGGCCTGCGGAATCGACAGCGAGACCCCGAGCACGTCGAGGACGGTTCGCAGGGAGAACCCCCACGCTGCCAGCCAGCCAAGCGTCGCGAGAAAGACCAGCGCCACGAGGCGGAGGTCGGCGTTCGCGAGCTGCGAGAGGAGGTCGTCGACGCCGGCGACCGAGAAGAGGATCGCGAAGACGACGAGTGCGCCCACGAACCCGAGTATCGTTGCTCGAATCCGTCCGCCTGCCATGTGCCTGCGCAAGTGGAGGCGACGCATTAAGCCTCCGACTCGGCGCCCGCATCGTAGCTTTTTATCCCGTCACGGCGAACGCCATCCATGGACGAACGGAGCGCGTTGGGGATGCTCGCGGGCGACGTCAGCCGCGCGGGCGACGACGCGGCGGTGATCGACGGGCTGGTGGTGACGACCGACATGCTCCACGAGCGGACGGACTTCCCCCAGGGGACGACCCGGTACACGGCGGGCTGGCGAACGATCGGCGCGTCGCTCTCGGATGTGGCGGCGATGGGTGGGGCAGCCACCGCGGCCGTCGCCGCCTACGGGGCGCCGACGTTCGACGACGAGGAGATAGCGGCGTTCGTCGACGGGGCGAGCGACGTGTGCGAACTGACCGGCGCCGAGTACGTCGGTGGCGACCTCGACAGCCACGACGAGTTCACCGTCGCCGGTGCCGTCGTCGGACGGGCCGACGACCCCGTCTACCGCTCGGGCGCGTCGCCGGGCGAGACCGTCTACGTCACCGGCACGCTCGGGCGGACCGGCGCCGCAATCCGCGAATTCGACCGCGGGCACGTCGACCGGGGCAACGACCTCTTTCGGTTCGAACCGCGGGTGGCGGCGGGTCGCCGGTTGGTGAGCGTCGCGACGGCGATGATGGACTCCTCGGATGGCCTCGCGCGCTCGCTCCACCAGCTCGCGGCGGCGAGCGACTGCGGGTTCGAGATCGGATGGGACCGCCTCCCGGTCGACCCGAGCGTCGACGCCGTCGCCGCCGATGCGGTCGAGCGGCGCGAGCTCTCGACGTACTTCGGCGAGGACTTCGAACTCGTGTTCACGGCCGAACCGGCGGCGGTCGACGAGGTGCGCGGTGCGGTCGACGTGTCGCTCACCGAGATCGGGACGGTGACCGACGCGGGCGTCGTCGCCGATGGCGACCCGCTCCCGGACCGGGGGTACACCCACTAGATATAGTCTGGAACTGGTCACAGATCCCATCGCATGACTGCGGGCGATCCGGTGCGATACCAACTCACTACAGCAGCTGGATAGGTACGAGCAGGAAACAGAGCGCACCGAGGCCGAACGTGACGAGGCCGACGAGCTGTCGTTTCCAGCCGAGCGGCGTCTCGTCAGCCGGGTCGGCCGGACCGTTGTAGGCGATGATGGTGGCGAACAGCCCCCAGACGGCCCACAGCCCGACCGACTCGTTGAACGCGAGATTCCGGACGTAGTAGAGGTACGCCGCGAGGCCAAAGAGTGCGAGGGGGACGAGCGACGCGACCGTCTCCTGTCGCCGGCCGAGCATCGCCCGCACCATGTGCCCGCCGTCGAGCTGGCCGACCGGAAGCAGGTTGAGCACGGTGAAGAACATGCCCACCCAGCCGCCGATGATGACGGGGTGGATGGTCTTGGCGGGGTCGGCGTAGCTGGTCGGCTGGCCGAGCGCCGTGGCGATGAGGTCGAGCAGCGGCGGGTTGTTGAAGATGATGATCTGTCCGGGCGAATCGACGACGCGCGCGGGGACCGTCATGGGGTCGAGCGAGAGACCGACGGCGGTCACGACGACCGTCGCGACCAGCCCCGTCAGCGGCCCGGCGACGCCGATGTCGAACAGCGTCTTCCGGTCGGGCATGGTGCCGCGCATGCGGATGATCGCCCCGAGCGTCCCGAACGGGACGACGAAGGGGATGAGATAGGGGAGAGAGACGTCGACGCCATGGTACCGGCCGGCGAGGTAGTGGCCGAGTTCGTGCGCCGTGAGGACGCCGAGGACGGCGGCGGTGAAGGGCCACGCCTGCAGGGCCAGCAGCGGGTTCGACGCGAGCGCCGCCGGTGGAATGTAGTACCACGCCACGGCGCCCACCAGCAGGGTGGAGACGATCGTCGCGACGAAGAGCGCGAGATTCGTCCACGGAACCCCGTCTATCCGCCCGTCTGCGGGCGTCGCGACGACGGTCGTCTCGTACGGCTCCCGGCCCGCTTCTAGGTCGACCCGATAGCCGGCCCGGCGGAACGGCTCCCGGAGTTCGTCGGCCAGCCGCCCACGTGGGACCAGGGGTTCGCCGTAGTAGCGAAACCGGTCGCCGTCGTGTTCGGTATCGCGGACGTAAAACACCGCGTCGAGGGCGTCAGACGGCGGTCCATCGGCTCCGTCCATCGATGTTCGATACGTCGCTCAACCGTATAAAACCCGTGAAGGCGTCGGTGCGCGCGGTGGGGACCAGCGGCGACCGAGTTATGCGGGTTCGATACGCCACGTGGTCGCACTCGTGTACGACCACTTCTCGACGGTGAGTTCCGTCGCGGAGTCGCGAAGCTTGACCATCAGGGCGCCGATCTCCTTGGGCGAAAGACCGACCTCGTCCGCGATGAACTTGCTCTTGAAGTAGAGCTCACCGTCCTGCGCCTTCGAGAGCAGGTACTGCTTCAGCTGCTCTTCTTTGGACGCACTGTCGTCGGTCTCGGTGGAGGGGTCTGCGGTTGCGCTCATTTGTTGTCGCCTCGATCCGTCGTACACCCCGGAGGATGTTATAAAGGGAGGAACGTTCGGAGCAGTTCGGGCGGTTTTATCGATTTACCCGATTTCGCGAAATATTCAAAACCTTTTACGAGCGCGTGAGACTTTTCACAACCGGTTTTAAAAATTCTTTTCTTCTGATCTCATGTAGAATATAATTGGGGTCGAATACCGGGTTTCGGGGCGTATCGACGGGGTTTCGTCGTCGGAGAGAGGGGAGAATGCGTGGCGCGCGAGCGGACAGCGCCTCAGCTGCGTTCGTGTATCCAGAACTCCTCGTCGGTCGTCGACTCCTTCTTGAAGATGGGGACTTCGTCCTTGAGGCGGTTGATGCCGTCCTCGACGGTTCGGAAGGCCTCCTCGCGGTGGCCGGCGAGGACGACGACGAACACGATGTCTTCGCCCTCGCGGATGACGCCGGTTCGGTGGTGCATGAGCACCTCGAATACGCCCTCGCGTTCCTCGAGTTCGGTTCGGATCGTCCGCATCCGGTCGGCGGCGACGCCCTCGTACTTCTCGAACTCCAGTTGCGTCGTCGGGGTGTCGTCCTCGGCGTCTTTCACCCGGACGCGTCCGGTGAACGTCGCGATGGCACCGGAACGCGCCGCGAGGGGAGACGCCTTCGCGCGTTCGACGAGCGATTCGAGCGTGACTCGGGCGTCGAGGTCGGACTCGGCGTCGAGGATCGCGTCGAGGTCGGACTCGGCGTCGGGGAGCGTGGCGATCACGTCGCCGGCGGCGTCGGCATCGCCGACCACAACCGTCGGGAGGTGGACGTCCTCGAAGCCGATGGTGAGGGCGTGCTCGTAGTCGGGGACGAGCGAGTCGAGCAGGTCGGTGAGGGTCCGGCCGTCACCGGCGCCGATCCACGAGCCATCGGCGGAGAGGCCGTAGGCCGCGCCGGCGTCGGTGTCGCGGGCGGCCGTCTCCGGGAGCGTCTCCACGGTGGCGACCCGGCCGTCGAGTCGGGGGACGAGTCGATCGGCCAGATCGACGGCGTCCGGGCCGACGAGATTGAGCGTCTTCATACACCGAGAAGACGGGCGCGGATCCTTAACTGTGTCTCGACGGGCCGAGAACGAGTGATACTGCCGGCCGTGACTGTTTCAAGATATTCGCCATCTCAAATGGCGAATATCTTGATTGACTTACAGCTGACAGTATGGCGCACGATATCCGCTTGACAACCCTTAAGCCCGCATCGTGGCTACGCGTCGGCAATGCGAGTCGTGATCTCTATCGGCGGGAGCGTCCTCGCGCCCGACCTCGACCCCGACCGCGTCGCGGGCCACGCGGCCGCGGTCGAGCGCCTCGTCGACGAGGGCTTCGAGGTCGGCGCGGTGGTCGGGGGCGGCGGCGCCGCCCGCGACTACATCGGGGCGGCGCGTCGTCTCGGCGCTAACGAAGTACAGTTGGATCAGATTGGTATCGACGTGACGCGGCTCAACGCTCGCCTGCTGATCGCGGCGCTCGACGACCGCGCCGCGCCATCGCCGGCCCACGAGTACGAGGCGGCCGGCGCGGCCCTTCGGCGGGGCGACGTCCCCGTCATGGGCGGTGTCATGCCCGGACAGACCACCGACGCCGTCGCGGCGGCGCTGGCGGAGTACGTCGACGCCGACCTCCTCGTCTACGCCACGAGCGTCGACGGCGTGTTTAGTGCCGACCCCGACGGCGACCCGGGGGCCGAACAGTACGGCCGACTCACGGGGACGGAACTCGTCGACCTCGTGGCGCCGATGAGCCGCGGGGCCGGCGCCTCTGCCCCCGTCGACCTGCTGGCGGCGAAACTCATCGAGCGATCGAAGATGCGGACGGTCGTCCTCGACGGCACCGACCCCGACGCCGTTGCCCGGGCCGTCCTCGACGGCGATCACTCCGGCACCGACGTCGTGCCCGACGGCTGTGAGTTCGAGTGGTCATGAGCGACGATCACAACGCCTTCTGGGCCGACGACATCGCCGACGAAATCGAGGCCCGCAACCCCGACGACCCCATCGTCATCAAGGGCGGCGTCTCGCCGTCGGGCGTCCCCCACCTCGGCCACTTCAACGAGATCATGCGGGGCTACTTCGTCGCCGCAACCCTGCGCGAACGCGGCCACGAGGTCCGGCAGGTGTTCACGAGCGACGACCGCGACGCGCTGCGAAACGTCCCGCGGACCCTCGCCGATTCCGACTGGAACCTCGTCGGCCTCGGCGACGTCGACGCCGGTGCCCTCGGCCGCAACCTCGGCAAACCCTACACCGACATCCCCGACCCTTTCGGGGAGCACGACTCCTACGGCGCACACTTCACCGATCTGCTGGCCCGGAGCGCCGAAGCCGTCGGCGTCGACGTGGATCTGGTCTCCAACACCGACCTCTACGAGTCGGGCGAGTTCGAAGCGGTCACTCGGGAAGTACTGTCGAAGCGTGATCTCGCCCGCGAGGTGCTCGCCGAGTATCAGGACGGCGTCGACGAGAGCTACGTTCCTTTCATGCCCCAATGTTCGGACTGTGGAAAGCTGACACAGGACGTACGCGGCGTGGATCTGGAGGCGGAGACGGTCGACTACCGATGTTCCGGCCTCGACGCCGGCGGCGACCACATCGACGGCTGCGGTCACGACGGGACGGCCACGCTCCGGGAGGGCAAACTCCCGTGGCGCTTCGAGTGGCCGGCCCAGTGGAAAGTGCTGGGCGTCGACTTCGAACCCTTCGGGAAGGACCACGCGGAGGGCTCGTGGCCCAGCGGCGAGGAGATCGCCCGTCGCGTCCTCGACGTCGAACCGCCGGTGCCGATGACTTACGAGTGGTTCACGCTCAACGGCGAACCCCTCTCCTCTTCGGCGGGCAACGTCGTCACCGTCGACGAGGTGCTCGCCCTGCTGGAACCCGAGGTGTTGCGCTACTTCTTCGTCCGCAACCCCAAGCGTGCGAAGGACTTCGACGTGGAGCGCATCGACCTGCTGGTCGACGAGTTCGACCGGTTCGAGCGGGTGTTCTTCGGCGAGGAGGAAGACGACGACCTGAACGCTCTCGCGGAGCGGGCCTACCCCTATCTCGTCGACGAGGTGCGTCCGGAGCGGGTGCGTCTCCCCTACACCTTCGCGGCGGTGCTGGGGATGACCGACGACCGGGACCTTCGGGTGCGGATGGCGCGCAACCAGGGCTTTTTCGACGACGATACGCCCGAGTGGGCGGTCGAAGCCGCACTCGAACGGGTCGAACGCGCGCGCACTTGGGCCGAGCGCACGAACAACGCGTACGACTACCGCCTACAGGCCGACCTGCCCGAGACGGATTTCGACGACGACGTCGTCACGGCGCTCGGCGACTTGGCCGACTTCGTCGCCGAGGGCCACGACGGCGAGGCGATCCAGGGCCAGATGTACGAGATTCCGCGCGACCACGGCGTCGAAGTCGGCGACTTCTTCGCCGCGGGCTACCGGCTCTTCTTCGACGACACCGAGGGACCACGACTGGGCGAGTTCCTCGGGGAACTCGACGAGTCGTTCGTGGTGAAACGGTTGCGGCGGGACGGTTAGTCCTTCCAGTCCGGATCGGTTCGGGGCGGGCTGAAGATGTCGACGCCCTCGAACGGTTCGTCGCCGCGGTTCTCGACCCGGTGGGCCTCCCCGCCGGGAATGACGTAGGAGTCGCCCGCGGAGACGACGTGTTCCTCCCCATCCAGGATGAAGACGGCCTCGCCGCGCCACGCGTAGCCCGCCTGTTCGTGCGGGTGGCTGTGTTCCGGCACCGCGGCCCCGGGGTCGATGGTGTAGCCCTGTACGCTCGTCTTCTCGCCCGCAGCCAGTTGCGAGAGGTGTACGTCCGGGACCGCCTCGACCGTCTCCGCCTCGTCGTTCGAACGGATGTCCATACTGGATCAGGAGCGGGGAGGGATGATAAATCTCCTCACGCGCCCTCGATCCGAACCGCGTCACCCGCCTCGACGCCGTCGGCGGCGCCGGCAGGGAGTTCGATCACGGTGTCGGCCGTCGCACGGCCGAGGCCAGTCCACGCCGACAGGCGTGCGACACGTTCGACCCGCCCGTCCCGGAGCCAAAGGGCGTCGATGTCGAAGGGGACGCCGACCATGTGGAGCGTCTTCGGGGCCGCGCCATCGAAGGGGAAGACGAGCGCGGCGCCGTCGGGGAACGAGCGGCGAAACATCAGGCCGCGGGCCTTGGTGAGAAACGAGTCGGCGACGGTCACGTCCGTCGCCAGGACGTCGTCGTCGTGGACGATTCGTGTCATGGGGATCGTGCCCTACAACTGGCGGGACGTGGTGGAGGCGACCCGGTCGGTCCGAGTGCTCCCGGCGTCGGCCCCGTCGAGCGAGTCGGCGATGGCGACGAACGCGGCGAGGCCGGCCGCGGCCGCGACGGTCGTGACGGCGACACCGAGGGCGAGTTCGACCGCCGGCGGGAGCAGGGTCGTGAGCGTGGCGATCACCGCGAGGGCGAGGGGGATGGCGACGACGGCGAGGCCGACCGCCGCGACGCGGGCACGGGAGCCACGGGCGCGCGTCCACGTTCGAGCGATCGCTTGCCCGAGCGGTTCGCCGTCGGCCGTCACCGCGACGAACACCAGCGGCAGGTGGACGAGCACGAACAATCCGGGGACGACGAGGAGCCCGAGACCCACTACGGCGGCGAGGGTACCGCCGACGGCGACGGCGACGGCGCGGGCGTAGACCAGCACCGTTTCGGCGACCGTCTCGCTGTCACCGAGGGCGTCGGTGTCGGGCGCGAACGTGCGAGCCAAGGCGGCGAGCGTCACGATCAGCGCGAGCGTCGCGGCGGCGATCCCGCCGGCCGCCCCGAGCGTCGTGAGCGGGAGCGTCGGGTCGTAGACGACCTGCATCGTCGCCGCCAGCCCGGTGCGTGCGAGGAGGGTGTTGAGCAAGGCGTTCCACGCGGCGGTGAGGGCGAACAGTACGGTCACGAGCGCGACCACTCGTGAGCGGACGGCGCCGGACGTTCCGAGGAGGGTCATCGTGTCCAACTGTGCGGCGACGGCGACGTATATGTTTTCATCGAAATTTGATATGTGTCTGACGCGCGTCGCACAGCGGGCCTCGAACGTCGTTTTTCGCCGCGATAGCGTCTAACGTGCGTCTGACAGTATCGATACGTTTTACTCGATTCGCGCGTAGGCGTGGCGTATGGATCGACGCGCGTTCCTCGTCGCCCTGACCCCCCTCGTGGCCGGTTGCTTCGGCGGCCAGCGAAGCCAGCCGACCCCGACCGCGACAGCCACCGAGACGCCCGAACCGACAGCCACCGAGACGCCCGAACCGACAGCCACCGAGACGCCCGAACCGACGGCGACGCCCGAACCCGAAGCGTCGGAGGCGGCCGCGGAACGGATCTCCGAGGTGCGGAACCAGCTCACCGAAGCCGTCTATCTCTACACCGGTGGCGTCTCGAACGACCTCCTGTCCGTGACGGCCGACGCCGAGTCGTTCCAGGCACGGGACGTCCTCCTTCGGCTCAGCGGCGTCCCGCGGACGCTCGCCGAGGCGGAGGCCGAGGCGACGACAGACGAACAGCACGCGACCGTCGAGGCACTGGACGGGATGCATCGGTACCTCACACAGGCAACCGACGCGCAGTCGTGGCTCATCGACGGGTATCGCGCACTCACGGAGGCCCACACACACCTGGACGACACCGATCTGGACGCGGCCGAAGACGACGTCGAGCGCGTCGAAACCGCCGCCGAAGAGATTGGCGAGCCGACGACTACGCTCCAAGAGGAGATGGACGTCACGAGCGCGTCCGCCCTCGACGCCGTCGACGAGGACGAGTACGAGGAGAAGGTGTCGCAACTGAACGCCGAGGCGGACGTGCTCACCTCGCTCGGCGACAACATCACCGACCTCGAGAACGGTATCTCGCTGTTGACCCAGGCCCGCGACGAGATAGACGACGGCCGGACCGAGCGGGCGGCGGACACGGCCGACCGGGCCTACGACGTGCTGAGTGACGTCGAGGACCGCCTCGACGAACTGCTCGACGACTTCCCGGCACGCGCCGACGCGTTCGAGGACGTGACCGACGACCTGCGCTACCTCGCCGCGCGCAACGCGGACGACGCCGACGCCATCTACGAGGATTACTCCTAACGGCCGTCCCGAATCGACGTTCCACAAACGCGTATTTGAGTCTCCGGGACGGTTTTGACCGGTGACGCCGATGGCCCGATATGGACACAGACGACCGCGGCTGTCCGAAATGCGGCCACACCGAAACCGACGTAGGGACCATCTCCACCACCGGTGGTGGCCTCAGCAAGATGTTCGACATCCAGACCAACTCTTTCCGCGTGGTTTCGTGTACCAACTGCGGCTTCTCGGAGCTCTACCGCGACGTGGGCTCGAAGGGAAGCGACATCGTCGACGTGTTCCTCGGGTAGATGGCGGGCGACGGCGGGGTCGCTCTCATCCTCGTCCTCGTCCTTGGCGTCGGCGTCGGCGGCTCCCTCCTGCTCTACTGGCTGGTCCGCGCCGAACACGAGGATCGCGAGGTGATGGACCGGGACGCGGCCGAACGCGCCGCACGCCGTGACGTCGACGACGAGGACCACCGCTGACGGTCGGGACGCCTTCTCCCCGAACGTATTCGTGAATATGGCCACTCGCCGTCGTCGAGTACTTATACTACCCGAACCGGTTCGGGGATTCGCTGCGTCGTTGCCGGGGGTCGGGAACCATCGAGCATGGCTTGTCCATACTCCCCTGACGACTAGTCGTTATGACGAAGCAAGTTGGCGCACCCGGTACGACGCTCTCGCGTCGGCAGTTCGTGAAGGCGACCGGCACGACGGGAATCCTCGGCCTCGCCGGCTGTGCCGCACCGACCAACACGGAGACGAATCCCTCGCGCGCGGAGACCGCAACGGCGGCCCAGCAGTCGGGGTCGTCGCTCCCCGCAGCGGCCAAACCGAAGGTGGTCGACGTGACCGACCAGGGGAACGCGGTGACTCTCCGCGCGGTCACCTCGACGCTCCCGGTCCACCCCGGCGATTCGATGGGTGGTCCCATCGAGTTGCCGCGGGTCTGGGCGTGGCAGGCCGACGACCGCGCACCGAGCGTCCCCGGACCGATCATCCGGACGACGGAAGGCGAGGACGTCGAGGTGACCCTCGACAACACCGACGCGGATATGCCCCACACCGTCCACTTCCACGGCGTCCGCAAGACGTGGGAGAACGACGGCGTTCCGACGACGACGGGGATTACCGTGATGCCCGGCGAGAAACACACCTACGAGATTCCGGCGAACGTGCCCGGCACCCACCTCTATCACTGTCACTACCAGACCCACCGCCACATCGACATGGGGATGTACGGGATCTTCCGGGTCGATCCGGAAGGGTACGAGCAGGCCGATCAGGAACTGTTCATGACAGTCAAGGACTGGGACTCGCGGCTCAACCGGCAGATGGCGGGCGAGGACGTGAGCTACAGTCCCCGTGACCGCCACCCGGACGTGTTCACGATCAACGGCCGGGCGGCGCCACGGACCCTCCACCCGGAGGACGGGTCACCGGTCCTCGTCTCGCAGGGCGACACCGTTCGCGTCCACTTCGCCAACAACGGCTACATGAACCACCCGATCCACACGCACAACCACCGGTTCCGGGTGGTCGAGAAGGACGGCTCGCGGATTCCCGAGGTGGCCCAGTACGAGGAGGACATCCTGAACATGGCGCCCGCGGAGCGCAAAACCATCGAGTTCGAGGCGGACGCCGACCCCGGCATCTACCTCATGCACTGCCACAAGGTCAGCCACGCGATGAACGGGAACTCCTACCCCGGCGGGATGGTCGGGGGTATCGTCTACGAATCCGTGATGGATTCGGACGTCTTCGCGCAGTTGATGGAGTACGCGGGGTACGAGGGGTAAACAGGTTCATAGGGGCGGAACGCCCACCGTCGCTCATGGAGCGGACGCCAACGGGCACGCCGGTCGGCGTCGACGACCCCTACGCCCACGCCGACCGCTGTGACCACCTCACCTCGGACGGCCGGTGTCGATTCGCGCTCGAACGCGCGGGCGACGATCCGGAATTTGCCGCCGCCCGCCGCGCCGACGACTACGACTGCGTCGTCGCCGGCGACGCCGACTGGGCGGACTGTCCCCACTATCGCTCGACGACCGACGGGCGGGCGTGTCGTCGGTGCGGGCTAGAGGAGGTCCGGATGGCCCACGACGATGCCCGCCCGTTGCTGGAAGAACACCACCTGTCCTACGGCGGTGGGGGCGGGGACGGCGACGACCCGGCCCACGAAATCACGGTCGCGCTGTGTCGCTGGTGTCACGCGAAGGTCCACGCGGGGTGGGCGCGGATCGACGACGAGGTCGGCCCCGACGCCGAGGCCATCGCCGCCCGCGAAGAGCGCCGGAGCAAGGAACAGGGCGAGTTCGGGTTCTCGACGGCGGCCGAGCGGGACGGCCGGGAGTGAGCCAGTTCCGGTCATCTTTTACGCGCTACCCGACTATCCGGCCCTAATGACCCGGATCGTCGTCGTCGACAACCACGGCCAGTTCACGCATCTGGAGCGCCGAGCGCTCCGAGACGCGGGCGTGGACACCGAAATCGTCGACAACACCACGCCACCGGAGGACCTCGACGTGGACGGTCTCGTCCTCTCGGGCGGCCCCGACATGGATCGCATCGGTCGTTGTGCGGAGTATCTCGACATGGACGTGCCTGTCCTCGGCATCTGCCTCGGCATGCAGATCATGGCCGTCGAACTCGACGGCGAGGTCGACGCCGGCGACTACGGCGGCTACGCCGACGTGGACGTGCGCATCGTCGACGAGGACGACCCCGTCGTCGGCTCGCTCGCCCCCGAGACGCGGGTGTGGGCGAGTCACGCCGACGAGGTGACCGAACTCCCCACGGGCTTCACCCACACCGCGACGAGCGACGTCTGTGACATCGAGGCGATGAGCGACACCGACCGCGACCGCTACGGCGTCCAGTGGCATCCCGAAGTCGCCCACACCGCGGAGGGCGAGGAACTGTTCGAGAACTTCATCGACTGCTGTCGGTGAGCGAACTGTCGCCGATCACGGCGCCTCGATACGAAGGAAGGGATTTACGACGCCGCGTCTCGTCGGAGCGACTGAATGACGGCGACCCAGTCGGATCTGGCCGGGCTGTCGCGATACATTTTCACGGCGCCGAGCTGGTACGCCAGCCTCGGGTTCGCCCTCGCTATCGCGGCCATGGCCGGCATCGCCGCCTTCGACTCCGGCACCACCGATCCCACGTGGCGTAACCTCCTCATCCTCGGACGGGACGCGTGGCAGGGCATCTTCTTCATCGGCCTGCCGACCGTCATCGCCTCCGTGGGGACGACCGGGGTCGACCACGTCGTCGGCGGGAAACTCACGCCCAACCGGTCGTCGTTGCTGGCGCTCCTCTGTGAACTCATCCTCGTCGCCATCGTCATCGGTGCGGGCATCGTTTCCCTGCTCACGCCCCTCGGTCAGACGTTCGTCTACGACGCGCTGGTGATCGCGCTCGCCTCCATCTTCGCCTTTCGCCTGCTGGTGGTCATGGCGGTGTCGCAGTCGTCGCTGCTCATCGCCGCGGTACCCGCGAGCCTCCAGACCGTCGTCTCGGCGGTGTTCCTCTTTGTCTACAGCGGGACTGTCCGCTTTCTCGAACTCGGCGGCCCCCTCGTCGAGGCCTACCTGATGCCGTACCTCTCGCGGGCGTCGGAGGCGCCGCCGGAGCTCTGGATCATCGACGCCCACCACTTCCAACTCCTCGCCGTCACGTGTGTCGTCTACGCCGCCGGCGTCTACGCGTTTGTCCGCGTCATCGACCGGCCGTGGCAACGGAGCCTCGGCGTCTCCGTCCTCGATTTCATCCGCGGATTCGTCGGTCACGTCGCCGAGGGCTCACGGGAACTGGAGGACTTCTTCGAGAAACTTGGCGAGGAGGCCGTCGTCCCCGTGACAGTCCTCGCCTTCCAGCGCCCGGACGGCACGCAGAAGGCGCGATTCGTCCTCCCGATGATCCACCCCGGTCCGATGGGCGAGATCGGCGGCGGTAACTTCCCCGTCCGCGTCGCGGAACACACCGACGGCCTCGTCTTCCCGCCCCACGCCACCGCCGGCCACGACTTCAATCTCGTGACCGAGCGGGAGGTGGACTCGATCCTCGACGCCATCGACGCCGCACAGGCCAAACTCACGTACAGCGACGAGGCGACGCGGAGCGTCCGCACGCGGGCGGGCGAAGCGTCCATGCTCGGCCAGCGGTTCGGCGACGATGCGCTCCTCGTCGCCACCTACGCCCCCGGCTTCGCGGACGACGTGGAGTACGGCGTCGGCCTCTCGGCGTCGGCCGAGGCCCGGACCGTCGGTATCGACGACGTCCTTCTTGTCGACGCCCACAACTCCAACAACGGCCTACAGGGCGAGGACCTCGGCCACGTCACGCCCGGGAGCCAGCGCGCGTTCGACATGATCTCCGCCGCGAAGCGGGCGGGTCAGCGACTGGGCGAGGCACCGACCGGCCCGCTCCGACTCGGCGTCGCGTGGGAGCGGACCGACTGGGACGCCATCGACGGCATCGGACCGCTTGGCATCCGGATCGCGGTCGTCGAAGTCGCCGGCCAGCACACGGCGTACGTCCTCGTCGATGGGAACAACATGGTTCCCGGCCTGCGGACACGGGTCGTCGACGCCGTGACCGCGTGCGGGCCGATCGACGTCGCCGAAGTGATGACGACCGACACGCACATCGTCAACACCGTCGAGGCGGACAACCAGGTGGGTGCAGCCATCGACCACACCGAGTTCGTCTCGGCCATCGAGCGACTGGTCGGCGCCGCGGTGGACGACCTCGAACCCGTATCCGCGGGGCTGGCGACCGAACGTGCGACGGTGACGGTGTTCGGCAACGACCGGACGGAGACGCTCGCCAGCCACGCGAACGCCGTCGTCTCGATGGGCGGGGCGCTCGCGGCCGTCATCATCCTCGGCGCGATGTCGGTCAGTGTCCTGATCTTCTTCCTGACGTAGGGCGACTGCCACCCACGAGCGAGTCGAAGGAGTCCGACGCGGACGGTGGCTCGTCGGCCGAACCGGCGGCTCCCCGTCCAACGAGGGGGCGCGGTGAACCACCGGGACCGACGGATGTCGATCCGTCCCGCAGGAAGATACTGCTGCCGGAGACAACGCGAACGGGTGGAAGAGGGCAGGCGACGCGTTCATACGGATTAGCGTACGTCAGTACCGGCCGTTCGCCGGACCGCCCCGACGAGCCGGTAAACAGGTACACTAATCCGTATCAGACGGTGTCGCCGACCGCGTCGTCGGCCCGGCGGTTCCCGATGTACCCCGCGACGACGACGAGCAACAGGACGAGAGCACCGCCCACTTCCTGGGCGGTGATACCCCCGACGAGCAGGTGCGGGTAGTGGAGGGTGTGCTTGAGTAGCGGTTCCTCGGTGATCAGTTCCCCGGAGACGTAGGCGATGATGCCGCCACCGATCCAGATAAGCTGGGGATACCGATCCAGCACGCGAGAGATAGCCGACGCCCCGACGAACAGCAGTGGAATGGTGATGAGTAGTCCGACGCCGATGAGCCAGAGATGCCCATTCGAGGCGGCGGCGACGGCGAGCATGTTGTCGAGTGACATCGACGCGTCCGCGATGAAGACGACGGCGAGTGCGCCGAGTAGGCTATTCGTCTCTCGGCCGGCGTCACCGTCGTCCTCCAGTGGTTCGGTGACGAGCGACCACGCGATGTAGATCAGGAAGAGGCCACCAACGAGCCGCACGGCGATCAGCTCTTCTTGAAACAACAGGACGGCGAAGAGGCCCGCAAACACGACTCGGAACGCAATCGCCCCGAAAATCGCGAGTCCGGTCGCGAGTCGTCGTTGCCCTTCGGGCAGTTTGTGAACGGCCATGCCGATAACCAGAGCGTTGTCGCCACTCATCGCGAGACTGACCAGTACAATACTGAAGAGTGCGCTGACCGCCCCCGAATCGAGGGGTGGAATGATTGACATCGATGAGACACCGTAGTTGATCGGTTTCTGCGATCACTACACGAGCCATCTATTAGGAGTTTCGGAGTCGGAGGTGACGACGCTGAACCTGCCGCCCGAAAACAGAAATAGACGGACGGTCTACCCCCGACCGTGCTCCTGGTGCTCTGTGTGGATCTCGACGACGACCTCGGCCGCAAGACCGGCCTCTCCACGCCGGTCGTCGGCCGCGACGCCGTCAGGGACGCCGCCGTCGCCCTCGCCACCGCGGACCCCGAGGACTCCGACGTGAACGTCATGTTCCAGGGGCTGCACGTCCTCGACGAACTCCGGCGCACGGAGTCAGAAGAGGTCGAGGTGGCGGCCGTCACGGGCCTCCAGGGCAGCGAGGTGCGGGCGACACGCGAAGTGGGCGACGAGGTCGACACGGTGCTGGCGAGTCTCTCGACCGGCGAATCCGTCAGCGCCATCGTCATCACCGACGGCGCACAGGACGAGTCCGTCCTGCCGGTCATCCGGTCGCGGATGCCCGTCGACAGCGTCCGCCGGGTCGTCGTTCGACAGGCCCAGAACTTGGAGTCGATGTACTACACGATGAAGCAGGTGCTCGCGGACCCGGAGACGCGGGGGACGCTTCTCGTCCCGCTCGGTATCCTCCTGCTCATCTACCCATTCGTCACCATCGCGACCTTCTTCGACGTGCCGGGCGCGGCCGTTCTCGGCCTTATCTCCGCCCTACTCGGCCTCTATACGCTGTTCCGGGGGCTCGGACTCGAATCGACGGTCGACCGGGCCGCCGAACGCGTCCGCAACCTCCTCTATGCCGGTCGGGTGACCATCATCACGTACGTCGTCGCCGCGGCGTTGCTGGTCGTCGGCGGCGCCGAAGGAGTCGAGACGCTCCGGACCGTCGAGGCCGGCGTCGGGGGGTCGCCCTCAGCCGTGACGGTGCTTGCGGCCCTCGTCAACGGCGCGATCCGCTGGTTCGCCGCCGCCGGCATCACCAGCAGCCTGGGGCAGGTGACCGACGAGTGTCTGGCCGACCAGTTCAAGTGGCGCTACCTGAACGCGCCCTTCTACGTCGTCGCCATCGCGATCGTTCTCTACGCTGTCTCGGGCTTTCTGCTCCCGCCGGTGGCGGGCGTGACGACGCTCACGCTCACCGACCTCGCGGTGGCGCTCACCGTCGGGACGCTGCTGGGCGTGCTGAGTACGCTCACGTTCGCTCTCGCGGAGTCGCGGTATCCCTCGGGCGCCGACCCGGCCTAGCGCTCCCGCACCACGACGAACTCCGCGAGATCCTGCAGATACTCGACGGCATCGACTTCCTCCGTTTCGGCCGTCCGGAGCGCCGCGAGCGCGCGGTCGGACGCCCGCTGGGCGCGTTCGTTGGCCTCGTCCGGTGAGAGCTCCGTCACCTGCACCAGCGAGGGCCGGTCCATCTCCGCGTCCTGTCCCGTGGGCTTGCCGAGGTCCGCGGCGTCCGCGGTGGCGTCGAGTACGTCGTCACGGATCTGGAAGGCGATGCCGACGCGTTCGGCGTAGTCGCCAAGCGCCTCGACGGTGAACGCATCGGCGCCGCCGGCCACCGCGCCGAGTTCCGCCGCCGCGCGGAAGAGCACGCCCGTCTTCCGGCGGGCGAGTTCCATGTACTCCGCCTCCGTCTCGGGGCGGGCGACGAGTTCCGTCGCCTCCCCTTCGCCGAGTTCGACCATCGCCTCCGCGACGATGCGCATGGCGCGTTCGTTCTCCGAGAAGAGGGCGAAGGCCTCGCCCAGCAAGCCGTCGCTGGCGAGAATCGCCGGACCGTAGCCGAACGCTTGCCACGCGCTGGGCGTCCCGCGCCGAACGTCGGAGCGGTCGATGATATCGTCGATCACCAGCGACGCGTTGTGAACGAGTTCGATCCCCACCGCGAAGTCGACGGTGTCGGCCGGCGTGCCGCCGACCGCCTCACACGTGAGCACCGTCACCGCTGGGCGGACCCGCTTGCCGCCCGACAGCGCGACGTGATCGAGTTCCGCCGCGAGTTCCGGCGGTTCGACCGCCTCGACGATCGACTCCAGCCGGTCGTTCACCAGCCCCACGCGGCGATCCAGATACTCCATCGACCGGGCGAAAGGGCGGGCGGGGCAAGTACGTGACGCTATGCCGACGCGAGATCGCCGCTCACTCGAACCGCTCGATCAGTTCGGGGACGACCTCGAACAGGTCGCCGACGACGCCGTAGTCCGCGATGTCGAAGATGGGCGCGTCCGGATCGGTGTTGACGGCGATGATCGTGTCCGCCCCCTTCATGCCCGCGACGTGCTGGACCGCGCCGGAGATGCCGAGCGCGAGGTAGATCTCGGGCGTCACGACCTTCCCCGACTGCCCGACCTGTCGGTTCTTCGGCAGCCAGCCGTTGTCGACGATGGGACGCGAGGCCGCGAGCGTCGCGTCGAGCGCGTCGGCCAACTCCTCGACCAGCTGGAGGTTCTCTTCCTCCTCGATGCCGCGGCCAACCGAGACGATGAACTCCGCCTCGCTGATGTCCACGTCGCCGGCGCCGACCTCCTCGAAACCCTGCACCGTCGAGCGGATCGACGACTCGTCGATCTCGACCTCGAACGCCTCGATGGCGGCGTCGCCGATGCCCTCGGCGGCCGCCCACTCGCCGCCACGGATCGTCAGGGCGACCGGTCCCTCGGCCACCTCGACGGCCGTCTCGACCTTCGAGCCGTACATCTCCCGGGTGACGGTCAGTCCGTCGTCGCCGTCGAGACCGACCGCGTCGGTCACGAGCGGGAGCGACAGACGCGTCGCGACCGCGGGGGCGTAGTCCAGCCCGTTGACGCTGTTCGGCATCACGACGGCGGCGGGGTCGAGCGCCTCGAACAGCGCCGTCACCGCGGCGGTCGTCACGTCGTGGTTGAACTCCGCGCCCTCGGCGACGGTGTGGACGGCATCGACCCCCTCGCAGTCGAGTCGCTCGGCGAAGCGGCCCACGTCGCCGCCGACGACGGTGGCGTGGACGTCGCCACCGAGCGCGTCGGCCAGTTCCCGGCCTGCGGTGAGGAGTTCGTAGCTCACCGGCCGGAGTTCACCGCGGCGGTGGTCGGCGACGACCAGAACGTCGCTCATTCGGCGCCCACCCCCGCATCCCGCAGGACGGTCTCCAGTTCGGCGGCCGTCTCCGCCGGACTCCCCTCGAACAGCGTGGCCGCCGACTCGGTTTCGGGTTTCGCCAGCCCGGCGAGCGTCAGCGCGTCGTCGGCGACCGAGGCGCTCAGATCGAGGTCGGCGAGCGAGTGGACGGCGAGTTCCTTGCGCTGGGCCTGCCGAATCCCTCGGAGGCTCGCGTAGCGTGGCTCGTTGATCCCCGTCTGGATCGTCAGCACGGCCGGGAGGTCGACCGTCGTGAGCTCCTCGACGCCGCCTTCGAGTTCGCGGCGGACGGACGCCTCCTCACCACTCAGCTCCAGGTCGTTCACGACCGCAGCCCACCCCATATCCAGCAGTTCGGCGAGGGCGACGCCGGTCGCACCGAAGCCGTCGTCGGCCGCCTGCACCCCCGAGAGGACGAGGTCGGGGTCCTCCCGCTCGGCGACGGCCGCGAGAATCCCGGCGGTCGTCGTCGGGGCGAGGATGTCGGCGTCCGCGAGGGCGTCGTCCCAGACGCGGACCGCGCGGTCGGCGCCTTTCGCCAGCGCCATGCGGATCGTCTCCTCGCTTCGCTCGGGGCCGACCGTGACGGTGACGACCTCCACTTCCTCGTCGTGGTCCTCGGCGATACGGACCGCCGCCTCGATGGCGTAGTCGTCCCACTCGTTGAGGTCGTACTCCAGATACGTCTCGGGTATATCCAGCCCCTCGATCTCGAAGTCGTCGGCGACTTCGGCGATCTCTTTGACGGTCACGAGAATCTTCATGCCTCCACGTTCTCCGGGGCGGGAGTAAACGTTTTCCGAAGCGGCTTACGGCTCCTCGTCGGGGAGGGAGATGAGGTTCTCGCGCCCGAGACGGAGCTTCTCGATCCGTCCCTCGTCGGCCATCGTCGAGAGCAACTGGGACACCTTGGCGTCGGACCAGCCGGTCTCTTTGACGATCCGCGCCTGCTTCATCCGCCCGCCGTTCCGATCGAGGAGGTACTCCACCCGCTCCTCGTCCGAGAGAAGGGAGGGGTCGACCCCGTTGTCCGCCGTGGACGGTTCCTCGTCGGCCTCCGTGGATGGCCGCTCGTCGTCCGCCGTCCCCGTCGGCTCGTCAGCCTCGCCCGCGTCGGGCGGGCCGTCCGGTTCGGTATCGAAATCGTCGTCTCTCGTGGGGGGACTCGCGCCACGCCAGCGCACGTATCCGGCGGCGACGAGGACGAGTCCGACGAGGAGCGCCCCGACGATGAGGGCCCATGGCGGCGACGAGGGTTCAGGCTCCTCGGTCGCCGTCTGCTGGTAGGAGATGGTGAGTGGCTCCCGGAATGTGTGGGGCCCCTCGACGACGACCGAGCCGTTGTCGAGGCCGAACCGCGTATCGGTCACCTGATAGCCGGTCGGCGTCTCGACGACCAGCCGCTGTGTCGGCCCGACCGACGCGAGCCACGTGCGGTTGTCGGGCATCAACACGGCGTCCTGAATCACGAAGCCGCTGTCGGTGTCGGTCACGAAGTTCGTCCACGTGAACGAGAGGCTGAGAACGCCCGTGCCGTTTCGCACCGTGGCGTTCCGAGTGGGGTTCTGGATCGACATCTCCCGGCCCGTCGCACGACTGGCTTCGCTGGCGAGCGTCCGAAAGAAGGCGGCATCGAGGCCGACGTCGGCGTCACCGGCCTCGAACTCCCGGCCGTACTCGGTGAAGGCGGTCCGATCGTCTGATGACGAGAGGTTGTATCGGACCGAGACGGTCCACCGAGCGTTCCCCTGTGGGTCGGGTTCGACGTAGAGTTCCGTGACGACCGGTTCGTCGATGCGCGCGAACGGCGGACCCACGAGTGCCGGGCGCTCGACGGCCGCCGGGTCCGACGCCGAGCGAAGGACGGTAGACCCGTCGCCGGCGGCCGCCGCCGCGGGGATCGTCCCGGAGAGGAGGACGAGGAGGGCGAAGAGGAACGCGGCAATCCGCATTACTTTGTGCGTCTCAATGGGATGGGAAAACGCTTTCCATCGGCAGAGAGGCCCTGTCGTCGTGATAGCGCCCGTCAGACACACGGCGGAAGGCGGGGTTTTAGTAGCAGGCGGATGTACCGTCGGCCGATGAGAGCCCTCCCCGTCATCGCGGCCGCCCTCCTCGTCTGCTCCGCCGTGGTCGGAGCGACGGCCGCTGGCGTCGACGGCCCCGCCACCCCCGCGGCGTCCCTCGACCGTGACGCGCCACCGCCGGCGGCCCTCCCGCCGGCCGTCGCCCAGACGAACGGTCAGTCGGTCGACCGGCAGATCAACGTCCTCGACGTGCCGCCCGGATCGGTCGAGCGGTGGGGGGTCGAGCAGGAATACGTCGACCTCGGTCCGGCGCTCGCCCTCTCGACGAACGCCACGACCGATCGCCTCCGGACGCTCGCAATGACCGAACGCATCGAGGACGCCAACACGACGGCGGAACGCCGTGACCGCCTTCAGACGGCGCTGGTCGACCTCGAAGAGCGCGTCGACGAACTCGAACAGCGCCAGACGACCGCCGTCGCGGCGTACAGCCGCGGCGAACTCGGATCGCGCGAACTGCTCGTCGCGCTCGTTCGCGTCAGCATCGCGGCCGAGGAGCTCAACGACCGCCGGACCCGAATCGAGACACTCGCCGCCGATACCCGCGGATTCGACGCCGACCGGGGGCGGCTGGCCTCCATCAGCAACCGCCTCTCCGCGTTCACCGGCCCGGTACGGGCCCACGCCGAAACCGTCCTCCGTGGCGAGGCCGAACCCCACCGCTTCTACATCGCGACCGGGCCCCAGAGCGTCACCGTGTCGACCATCTTCGACGACACGTACGTCCGCGAGTCGTACCGCGGTGACCTCCGAAACGGACAGGGCGACGCCATGGAACTCGAAGTGGCACTCGACATCGTCGCGTCGAGCTATCCGGTCATCTGGAACACGACGCGCGAACAGACCCAGGTGTTCGGCGGCGGCGAGACCTACCCCGTCCGCATCGCTCACCGTCGCGGCGACCTGACGGCGTTCGTCGACAGTAACGCCCGCGTGGTGTACGCCGAACACCAGCGCCGCCCGCTCGCGTCGGTGGTCGCGGACCAACACGTCGAGGAGGCTGGCGACGGACTCCGACTGGTCGTGAACCAGACCTACCCCGGCGGCCCAACGCAGATCCGCGTCGTCGACGACGTAACCGGCGACCCGGTCGACGCGACCGTTTCACTCGCGATCGGGACGGGGACGGCACGACAACTCGGCGCTACCGGTGACGATGGCGTCTTCTGGACGCTCTCGCCGTATCGCCAGTACACCGTCACCGTCGAGGGACGAAGCGGCAGCGTCGACGCGACCGTCACCCCCGGGACACCGCCGCGGGTGAGAACCGGCACTGCTCCAAACGGAAGCGACGACACGGACGGCAACGCGACGGCGACGGCCACGCCGAACGGAACCGTGACGCCCACGCCAGCGGCGGCCGTCGCCCACGCCGACGTTTATCAGCGATAGCGACGCTACGGCGCCCATGACCGATCGGGCCGTCACGACGGGGCCGCCCGTCGGCGTCGTCGTCGCCCTCGTTCTCGGCACCGCGGTCGCTGCGGTCGGTCTTGGCGCGATGCCGGCGACGCCCGCCGTCGCCGGCGCGACCCTGTCGGTCGATGGGAGTCGCCTGACTCTCACACACCGGGCCGGCGAACCGGTCGACGTACGCCGACTGGACGTGGTCGTCCGCGTCGACGGGACGCCCCTTCGCCACCAGCCACCGATCCCCTTTTTCGCCACGCGCGGCTTCGAATCGGGACCGACCGGCCCGTTCAACGCCGCCGCCGATCCGACGTGGGACGTGGGCGAACGGGCGTCGCTTCGCGTGGCGACGACGAACCGACCGGCGCTCGTGGCCGGCGCTCGCGTAACGATCGAGCTTCGATACGACGGGCGACGGCTGACGACTCTGTCGGCGACGGCGTGACTACTCGGGCACCGTCGCCAGCGTCGTGATCGCGATATCGGGGTTGTACGTCGGTCCCATCGTCACGTGTTGCACGTTGTCGAAGCCGGCGTCGGCGAACATCCGATCGGCCTCTTCCTCGTCGTAGAAGAGCATGATGGCGTCGGCGAGGCGCTGAAACACCGAACTGTGGGGGTAGTTGGGGCCGACGACGAGCACCGAGCCGCCGGGTTTCACGATTCGGCGGAACTCGGTGAGGGCGTCGACCGGGTTGGGCCAGTACTCGATCGAGCCGGAGGACCAGACGGCGTCGAAGCTGTCGTCGGCGAAGGGGAGGCGCTCGGCGTCGCCGCGGTAGAAGTTCACCCGATCCGTGCGGCCGAACTTCTCGAACGCCTTCTCCATCTGGTGGATGCTCTGGTCGAGGCCGTGAACGTCGTCGGTGTATTCCAGGAGGCCCTCGGTGCCGAAGCCGGTGCCACTGCCCACGTCGAGCACCCGGTCGTCGGGGGCGAGATCGAGGAGTTCTAGCGCCTCCGCGCGCATCTCCTCGTTCCAGATGAACGGGTTGACCTGGTCGTACACCTTCGAGAGGTACTTGTAGAACAGCCGCGCCCGAGATTTGTTTTCGAGGAGGCCCATTTAAATCCCGGTTGGGATTGGATCGGCATAACGATGGGGATTCGCGGGCGCGGACTCCGCGGACTCAGAATTACGCGCCGGCGCGTTCGAGGGCGTCCTCGATGTCCGGCCGCTGAGTGACGCCAACGAACTGCTCGACGACGCCGTCGTCGTTCTCGACGATCACCGTCGGGAGGGACTGCACCTGATACGCGTTGGCGGTGTCGCGGTCCTGTTCGACGTCGATTTTCTCGAACTCGACGTCGCCGTAGTCCGCGACCAATTCCTCGAGAATCGGCTCCTGTGCGTCACACGGTCCACACCAGTCGGCGTAGAAATCGAGCAGTCGAACGGTCATGATCCGTCCGCTCGGTTCCGGAGCGGCGCTGATAAGCGTTTGCTATTCGGAAACTTCGAGCCGAAACGTTTAGGCGAGCGAAGCGCCGAGTGGCGCCCATGAGTGGGAGCCAGAGCGGCGGCCTGATGTCGAGTGCGGGCCTCGTTCGCTACTTCGACGCCGAGGACCGCAACGCCATCCGGATCGACCCCAAGAC
>Ga0207757_100520_pt1 | contig 23888 bp, 23 predicted proteins | sample A23P3SouthBayCA_2_FD_187752 | JGI IMG/M metagenome (GOLD analysis project Ga0207757, IMG submission 187752) | Aerobic enrichment media microbial communities from Eden Landing Ponds, California, USA - A23 P3 (2) (SPAdes) | ecosystem: Environmental > Aquatic > Marine > Unclassified | place...
GGCGAGCAGGGGTCGCTGATGATGAAGGCGGACGTCTATCCCGACGAGGGACGGATGGAACTCGACGAGGACTTCCTCGTCGACTTCGGCGACGCCCCGGGCGGCCCGGCCCGCGCCCACGAGATTCGCTGGCCCGGCGGCGACTGCACCAGCGACGTCTGGCGGTAGATGCATCGGGTCACCCTCGAGTGGCGCGACGGGCGGGAGGCGACCGTCGAGGTGGCCGACGGGGAGACGGTCATCGACGCCACCGAGCGCGAAGGCCTCGGCATCCCCTACGGCTGTCTGTACGGTGCCTGTGCCACCTGCACTGGGCGTCTACTGGACGGTGACCTCGTCCACGTCGACCGAGCGAACGGGCTGAAACCCCGGCACCGACGGGACGGGTACGTCCTGCTCTGTGTGGCCGAACCGCGCTCGGACTGCCGGATCGAGGTCGGTGCCGAGATTCAGGCCGATCTCGTGCCCAACCCGTGGAAATGAGTCGAGCGATCCCCGTGGTCGTCGGGGGCGCGCTTCTGGCGACGGTGACGGCGACCCCGACGGCAGCCCACGGCGTCGACACCGTGTCGACGGGGCTGGCCTTCCCGCTCGTGATCGCGGCGGTGGTCGGCACCAGCCTGCTCGGGGGTGGGCTCGTCCTCGCGTTCGTCGGCCGCTCGACTCGGTCGGGCTACCGGTGGGTCCTCCCGTTGTCGGTGGTCGCGCTCGGCGGTACCGCGCTCGCGCTCGCGGCCACGCGAGCGGCGGCGATGGCAGTCGTCGGGACCGTCGTCGGGTGCGGTGTCGTCTACGTGGCCCGCGACGCGGCGATCACGGACTGTGGCGCCTGTGCGGACGCCGCGCTGGGCGCCGTGATCCTCCACCGTGGCTTCGAGGGCGTCGTCCTCGCGACCGTCTACGCCGCCGATGCCGCGCTGGGCCTCGCCGGGGCGGGCCTCGTGGCCGGTCACGCCACGGCCGAGACGGCCGCCGTCGGGTCGCTGTACGCCGCGGCAGGCAGGCGGTACGTCCTCGGCGCCGTCCTCGTCGTTCAGGCGGGCTTCGTCGTCGGTGTCGCCCTGGGCTGGGGCGTCGTCGACGCCGTCCCGGCTACCGTCCAGGCGGGACTCCTGGCGCTCGTGGGCGGTGTCCTCCTCACCGTTGGCGGTCGCGAGGTGCGTCGGCGCCAGCTGTCGGCGGTCGTCCCGGCGTAGCTACGACACCGGCTCGCCGTTCTCCCACAACAGTTCGAACAGCTGCGAGAGCGTCGCGTAGAGATGGGGACTCGTCGTCGAGATGCCGACGTAGCCGTCGTCGTTCGGCGATCGAAAGGCCAACAGCACGTGCTCGCCGTCGTAGGTGTAGAGTCGGCCGCGGATATCCTGGACGAACCGTATCTCCATCAGCTCGGTCGTCCGGTTACGAACGGCCGGATCGAGCGTGCGGTCGTCGGAGATCAGCGCGCGGATCTCGACGCCAACGTCGGCTTTCGTCGCCAGGAGTTCCGCGTGGTGGTTGGCGATCCGCTCGAAGCTCTCGGGGGTCGTGATCATCAAAATCTCCGAGGTCGCCCCCTCACAGAACCGTTCGAGTTTTTCGAGGATGTGATGGCGGTTCGGATACGACCAGCTGATATCGACCTCGTCGTCCCCCTCCTGTCCGTAGTCCACCTCCTCGACTGCATCGAGGAAATGTTCGCCGAGGCCCTGAATCTCGTCGAGTCGCCGGACGTGCTCCCGGCGTTTGAAATCGCGGAACTGCGACACCGCCTGGTTCGGATCGACGGGTCCGAACTTCTTCGGGCGACCCTCCTGGACGACGACGAAACCCTTCGTGTTCAGTGTGTCTAGAACGTCGTACACGCGTGATTGCGGCACGCCCGCCCGCTCGGCGACCTCCTTGGCCGTCGACGTTCCACCCTGCAACAGCCCGACGTACGTCGCGGCCTCGTACTCCGAGAGGCCCATCTCTTGCAGGTACAGCTCCGGCTGAGTGCTCACACGTTCACTCGATCCGCTTCGTATTTGCGTTTTGTCCTCCCTTCGCGGCAACACTTGTAATAATATAATTGTGTTATTACACCACTTATTTACAACTCGGCAGTGGTGAAGTAGGTATAATATATGCCAAACGTGTTCATTTCTCGTGTCGAAACAGATGTTCGGAGAACGAAACACAGAAAACCGTGATGTTCGATCAATAATATCTGCAAAGTACGGGGTGTTCGTCTAATGGCAGTAGACCTCGAAGAGACGGACGTAGCCCACCCACTCGATCCGCTAACGACCGAGGAGATCTCCGCCGCCGTCGACATCCTCGAATCCGAGTGGGGGGTCGCGGACGACGTGGTCTACCACAACGTCGTCCTCGACGAGCCGGAGAAGGAGTTCGTCCGGTCGTTCGAGTCCGGGGACCACTTCGACCGCGAGGCGTTTATCGTGGTCCGACAGGACGGCGAGACCTACGAGGCGACAGTGTCGATCACCGGCAAAGAACTGCTCGGCGTGGAACACGTCGAGGACGTGCAGCCGGCGATCACGCCGCCGGAGGTCGACCAGGCCGAACAGGCCGTGATCAACGATCCCGAGTGGCAGGAGGCGGCCGCCAAGCGGGGCGTAGAGAACTTCGATCTCGCGATCGTGGACCCGTGGCCGGCGAGCGGGTTCGAACCGGACTCACACGCCGACCGCCGACTCGTGCGTGGCATCTCGTGGATCCGAACCGAGGAGGCGGACAACGGCTACGCCCGGCCAATCGAGGGGCTGTTCGCCTTCGTCGATCTCGACGAGATGGAGGTCGTGAAAATCGAGGACAACGGCGTCGTCGACGAGGACAGCCCCCTCCCGCCCGAGGACGCCGATTTCCGGGCCGATCGCGTCGCCACGCGCGACGACTTCAAACATCTCGACGTGGTCCAGCCCGAGGGACCGAGTTTCGAGGTGAGCGGGCAGACCGTCGAGTGGCTGGACTGGGAGTTCCAGGTCGGCTGGACGCCCCGCGAGGGCCTCGTCTTCCACGACGTGACCTTCGAGGACGAAGGCGAGAACCGGAAGGTGCTCCACCGCGCCTCGGCCTCGGAGATGGCCGTCCCCTACGGCGACAGCGATCCGAACCACTCCTGGAAGGAGGCATTCGACATCGGCGAGTTCCACGTCGGCCGGATGGCGAACGTGCTGACCGAGGGGTGTGACTGCCTCGGCGAGATGCACTACTTCGACGTGGCGATGAACGACACCAACGGTGATCCCAAGACGCTCCCCAACGCCATCTGCATGCACGAGGAGGACGACGGCGTCCTCTGGAAGCATACGGAGTGGCGCAAGGAACACACGGAGGTACGCCGGCGTCGACGCCTCGTCGTCTCCTTCATCGCCACCGTCTACAACTACGACTACGGGTTCTACTGGTACTTCTACCCCGACGGCTCCATCGAGGGCGAAGTGCGCCTCACTGGCATCGACTCCAACGGGATGGTGCCCGCCGACGAAGACGCGACCGACACCAACGGCGAGTACGAACTCGTCGCGCCGCAGGTCAAGACCTCGATCCACCAACACCACTTCAACTTCCGCCTGGACTTCGACATCGACGATACACCCAACCGAGTGAAGGAAGTCCACAACGAACCCGTCGGGAGCGAGCGCAAGAAGGGCTTCAAGGCGAAGGAGACGGTTCTGGAAACGGAGACGGAGGCCCGCGACGACATCGACCCGCTGAACGGCAAGTACTGGCGGGTCGAGAGCACGGAGACGACGAACTCCTACGGCCGGCCCTGTGGCTACAAACTGGAACCACACACCAACGTCAACTCCCCGGCACGACCCACCTCCAGTACCAAGAAACGGGCCGGATTCATCCAGAACAACTTCTGGGCAACCCAGTACGACGAGAACGAACAGTTCGCGGCCGGAGACTACCCCAACCAGAACGACGAGACGACGGGGCTGGCCGAGTGGGCCGAGCAGGATCGCGATCTCGACGGCGAGGACGTGGTCTGCTGGTACACGCTCGGCGTTAACCACGTCACCCGTGCGGAGGACTGGCCGGTGTTGCCCGTCGAGGTTGCGAGCTTCACCCTCAAGCCCGAGGGCTTCCTCGACAGCAACCCCGCGATCTCGCTCCCGCCGGAGCCGTGCCACACCGAACACGACCTGACCTCGGTAGGTGATGACTGATGAGGGCGCTTCTCCAAGTCGACCCCAGCGTCGTCGCCGAAGGGGTCAACCTCCTCTGGGTGATGGTCGCCACCTTCCTCGTGTTCTTCATGCACGCCGGCTTCGGGATGCTCGAATCCGGGCAGGTGCGCTCGAAGAACGTCGCCAACCAGTTGACGAAGAACGTCCTCACGTGGGGCGTCGGCGTGCTCGCGTACTTCATCGTCGGCGTCGGCGTCTCCGCCATCGTCGCCGGCGTCACCTCCGGCAGCGGGTTCTCCGCGCCGTTCGCCTACTACACCGGCGGCTCGACAGCGTGGGCGAGCATCCTCTTCGGCGCCGCGTTCTCGATGGTCGCGGCCTCCATCGTCTCGGGCGCCGTCGCCGAGCGCGCCCAACTGCGTGGCTACCTCGTCTTCACTGTGCTCGTCGGCGCCGTCATCTACCCCGTCGCCACGGGGCTGACGTGGGGCGGCGGCTTCCTCTCCACGCTCGGCTTCAACGACTTCGCCGGCGCAGCCATCGTCCACATGACCGGTGGCGTCTGTGGCCTCGTCGCCGCCTACATGGTCGGTCCGCGCGTCGACAAATTCGCCGACGACGGTTCCCCGAACGTTATCCCCGGTCACTCGCTCCCGTACGCCATCCTCGGGACACTCATCCTCGCCTTCGGCTGGTACGGCTTCAACGTCGGCACCGCGGTCAACGTGTTCCAGGTGACCGACGCCGGTCAGTTGGCGCTCGCCGACTACGCCTACGCCGGCCGGGTCGCGATCAACACCGCGCTGGTCATGGCCACCGGCAGCATCGGCGCCGCGCTGGTCAGCGTCGTCCGCAGCGGCAAGGTCGACAGCCTCATGACGGCCAACGGGCTCCTGGCAGGGCTCGTCTCCGTCTGCAGTATCGCGGCGGTGGCGAGCTGGCCCGCGACGCTCGTCGTCGGCTTCATCGCCGGCGTGCAGGTCGTGCTCGTCTTCGACCTGCTGGAGCGGTTCGGCATCGACGACGTGTGTGCGGTGTTCCCGGTTCACGGCTCCGCCGGCGCGCTCAGCGCGCTGGCGTACCCGTTCGTCGACACCACCTCGGCGTTCTCCGTCGCCGACCTCGGCGTGCAGGTCGTCGGCATCGTCGTGCTGGCGCTCTGGGCGGCCGTCATCACCGGTGCCGTCTACGGCGCGCTCAAGGCCCTCGGCTGGGCGCGGGTGAGCCCGGAACACGAACGCGAGGGCCTCGACTCCTCGGAGCACGGCATCGTGACCTACCCCGAGTTCGGCGACAACTCCGTCGGCAGCGCGCCGAGTGGCACGCCCACGCCCGACGGTAGCGGGGTGTCCGACGATGACTGAGATCGAGATGGTAGTCGCCTACATCCGTCCGGACAAACTCGGGGCGGTGAAGCAGGCGGTCGCCGAGGCCGGTGCGCCCTCGATCACGGTGTCGAACGTCTCCGGCCGCGGCTCCCAGCCAGCGAAGAAGGGCCAGTGGCGCGGCGAGGAGTACACGGTCGACCTCCACCAGAAGACGAAAGTCGAGTGCGTGGTCGCGGACGTGGACGGATCGGAGGTGGCCGACGCCATCTGCGAGGCGGCGCGCACGGGCGAACCCGGCGACGGCAAGATCTTCATCCTGCCCGTCGACAACGCGATCCAGGTCCGCACGAGCAAGGAGGGGCCCGAAGCGGTCTGACGCCGTCGTCCCCGCCGTACCATCGTCGATCCTCCGTCCATGTTCCACGACAGGCTTCGTCTTCGTACGTCGGCGACCGTCGACGGTTGCCGACTCGTCACCGCCGTCCTCGGCACGGCGCTGCTCGCGACGCCGACGGCCGCCCACGGTACGGGCGGCCGTGCGGTGGGCCTCGCCTTGCCCGCCGTCGTCGTCGCGTCCGTCGCCGCCAGCCTCCTCGGCGGCGGCCTCGTCCTCGCGGCCGCCGGTCGACTCCCCCGTTGGCGTGGGGCCGTCCCCATCCTGTTGCTCGCACTCGGAGCCCTCTCCGTCCTCCTCGCCGCCTCCGAGACACCGGCCGGCGCCGTCCCCGGCGTCGTCGCCGGCGTCGGCGTCGTCTACCTCGCTCGTAATCACGCCCTCACCGACTGTGGTTCCTGTGCGGACGCCGCGCTGGGCGCCGTGGTCCTCCATCGCGGCTTCGAGGGCATCGTCCTCGCCACCGTCTACGCCGCCGACGCCGCCCTCGGCCTCCTCGGCGCGGCCGTCCTCGCCGTTCACGCGGCGGCCGAGACGGCCGCCGTCGGGTCACTGTACGCCACGACCCGCCGGTACGCCGTCGGGGCGGTCGTCCTCCTGCAGGTCGGGTTCGTTCTCGGCGTCGTCGCGGGCTGGGGCGCCGTCGACGCCGTCCCCGTCGTCGCCGAGGCGGGCGTGTTGGCGCTCGTCGGCAGCGTCCTCCTCGCCGTCGGTGCCCGCGAGGCCTACGCCAGACACGTCGCGTCGACGGCGCCAGCGCCGGTCTGACCGCCGAGCGAGAACATATCACTCACTGTATATTTAAGCCCTCGGCGAGCGTTCGTACGGCTCGATGACACTCAGTGCACGCAACCGACTCAGTGGCACCGTACGAAGCGTCGAAACCGACGGTCTGATGGCGGAAGTCGAGATCGAACTCGACGGCGATCAAGTGGTCACCGCCGTCATCACGTCGGGGTCGGTCGACCGCCTCGGCGTCGAGGAGGGATCGGAGCTCAACGCCGTGATCAAGGCGACCGAAGTGATGGTCGAAAACTAGTCGGCGCTGACTTCCGGCCCGAGATCGATCTCGCCGGCGTCGAGTTCCGCCTCGATCTCCCGGGTCGCCGTCACCATGTTTTCGATCTTCTGTCGGGCGACATCGCGCGGCAGCAGTTTCACGCCACAGTCCGGGCTGACCGTCAGGCGCTCGGGAGGCACGACCTTGAAGCCCTCCAGAATGTTCTCCTTGATCTCCTCGACCGACTCGACCTCGGTGGTGTGGACGTCGACGACGCCGAGGGCGAGATCGGTCGTGAACTCGGGGTCGGTGAACACGTCGATCTGTTCGTAGTCGCCGTTGCAGAGTTCCACGTCGAACTCGTCGATGGGGTACTCCAGCAGTTCGGGGTAGATGCGGGAGTAGTCGCCGTAACAGACGTGGAGGCCGATCCGCACCTCGTCGGGGACGCCCGCGACGATGCGGTCGAGACACTCGCCGACGATGGCGTAGTCGTCGGGCGTCGTCGCCAGCGCCGGTTCGTCGATCTGGATGTAGCGCGCGCCCGCCGCCACCAGCGCCTCGATCTCCTCGTTCACGAGGTCGGCGAGCGCGTAGGAGAGTTCGGCGTCGTCGTCGTAGGCCTCGTTGAACGACCACGAGGCGAGGGTGTAGGGACCGGTGATCGGCACCTTCACCGGCTTGCTCGCGGCGGCGTGGGTGAACTCGAACTCGTCGACCAGCCACGACTCGTCGTACTCGACGTCGTCGACGACCGAGGGCTTGTCGAAGTAGTTGTGACCCCACACCTTCACCGGCCCGTTGAACTCGTAGCCGTCGATGCGGTCGGCGAAGAACTCCACCATCTCGTTGCGGCGCATCTCGCCGTCGGAGACGGTGTCCAGCCCCGTCCGCTCGTGTTCGTCCACGATGACGCGACAGGCGTCGTCGTGGGCCTCGTGGAGGTGCTCGTCCGTGAACTTCGAGTCGGGGTCGTCCGCCAGGTCCGACACCCGGTTGAGCCACTTCGGCTTCGGATAGCTCCCGACGATCGAGGTGAGCAGGAAGTGTTCGTTCGGATGGTCGTCGGGGCGGAACTGTGCGCGGTTGTTCTCGCTCATGCGTCCACCTCCGCGAGCGCGGCCGCGTCACCCAGCGCCGCGAGTTTCTCCTCGAACCGGTTCACGGGCAGGTAGAACAGTTCGGTGTTCGAGGTGAGGTAGGCCCGCTCGAAGTCGGTGTGGGCGTTCTCCTCGACCCACTCGACGCGGTCGTGAATCGTCTCCGGCGACTCGATCAGCGTGTTCCCTCCGTCGACCAGCCCCATCGCTATCTGCGCTTTCGTGCCGTACTCGTTGATGTTGTACAGCGAGGCGTCGGCGTCGGTGACGAAGTCGAATCCGATCGCGTCCACGTCGGCGTCCATCAGGTGCGCGTACGTCTTCTCCGGAATCGCGCCCCAGTAGGTGTGGACGACCACGTCGGCGTCCGTCGCGGCGGCGATGCGGTCGATGGCCGCGCTCGCGCGCTCGTCCGTGTCGTCGTCCGGCGGGTTCTCCACCAGCGACGGTTCGAGCAGGAAGAGCGTCTCGTGGCTCGGGAAGCCGTCGACTTCGCCCGCGAGGAAGTCGGCGACGGCGTCCAGGAACTCCGCGTCGTCGCCGTAGAACTCGTCGGTCGCGAGGTCGGCGAGCGAGTACGGCCCCGGCAGGACGGCCTGAAGCGCGTCGGTATCGACCGCGTCCAGTTCGGCGGCCACGTCGCCCGACGGCGTCAGTTCACCCTGCACCTTCGGGTCGCGGTAGAAGTTGTTGTTGTCGTAGTAGCGGACGATTCCGCCCGTCTCGACGTTGTCGTGCACCGTCAGCGGGTGGGCGAGCATGTCGTCCCAGCGCAGCTGTCCCTCGACGACGCGGTCCAGTCCGGCGTCGACCTGCGCGTCGACGACCTCGCCTCGCGCGCGGTCGTAGGCATCGACGATCTCCGGCCCCTCGTCGCCGCCGATGAGATCGCCCTTCTGATGGCCTTTCAGCTCCGATAGTTCGTCTTTCGCCCAGTCGGGAAGCGGGTACAGCCCCGGTGTCGTGGCGACCAGTTCGGTCATCACGATCGGCTAGGTGATGCCGTCGCTTAATATTTGCTAAACCAAAATATGCGCTATGGTTATTCCGCGTCGAGCCGGAGGATCGAGAGCGTCTCGAATGGGTACGACTCCTGGCGGACCGTCGAGACGGCGAAGCCGTTCGCCTCCGCGCGAGCGACGACCGTCTCGAACCCCGTGAGGCTGCTCACGAGGAGGAGGACGCGACCGGCCGGTCGAAGGACGCGGCCGACCGTGTCGAGGAAGGGGTCGATGACGTCCCGGCCCGATTCCCCGCCGGAGAGGGCCCGCTCCATCGAGTCGTCCCACTCGTTGTCGGGATCGGTTGGAAGGTACGGGGGGTTGAACGCCACGGTATCGAGGCTCGCCGCCCGGAACGGCGCGACGAGGTCGGCGCGGACGGCCTGCAGGCCGCGCTCGCGGGCCTGCCGGCAGGCCGCCGGGTTGTAGTCGCTGGCGACCACCTCGGCGTCCGTCTCGGTCGCGATCCGCTCGGCGACCCAACCCGATCCCGTCCCCACTTCGAGCGTCCGGCCGCGCGCGTGTTCGACGGCCGCCTCGGCGAGGAGTCGGGAGTCCTCCGCCGGCTGATACACCTCGCGCTCCAGTCCCCGGCGGGCTGCCAGGTCGTCGCGGGTCGTCGGGTCCGCGTCCTCAGTCATCGCCCGCTCCACCGCCCTCGCCCCCGTCCGGTGTCGGCGACGCGCGGGTGCCCTCCGCGATGGCGAAGCCACCCTCCTCGGTCCGACCCATGAGTTCGCGCTGGGGGAAGGGGATCTTGATGCCCGCCTCCTCGTAGGCCTCGGTGACGGCCTCGATGACGGCCGTCCGCGCCCGCCACATCCGGCGGGCGCTCGGGTTGTCGATCCACACCCGCACCCCGAGGACGATGGCGGAGTCGCCGAAGCGCTTCCCGACGACCTGCGGCGTCGGCACCTTCAGCACTTCGTCGAGGCCGCGCACCGCCTCGCGGGCGAGTTCGGCCGCGCGGCCGGGGTCGTGGTCGTAGTCGATGCCGACCTCCACCTCGATGCGGAGGCGTCCCTTGCGCGTCCGGTTGGTGATCGGTTGCCCGCTCACCTCGTCGTTCGGGAGCATCACGTACTCCCCGTCGAACGTCTGGATGCGGGTCGTGACGATGGTGATGTCGGTGACGATACCCTCGCGGTCGCCGATCTGGACCCAGTCGCCGATTTCGAACGGCCGGGAGAACATGAGGACGAAGCCCGCGAGGACGGCGCCGAGCGTCTGTCGGGCGGCCATCCCGACGACGATACCGAGAAAGCCGGCCCCGACGAGGAGGCTGCCGAGATCCCGCGTGAACAGGCCCACCACGACCAGCACGGCGAGCGTGTAGAGGGTAACCTGGGTGAGTCGGTAGACGATTTCGCGCTGATGTTCGCTGATCGCGGAGCGCTGGCCGGTGAATTCGCCGATGACCCGGCTGACGAAGCCCGTCAGTGCGTACGTGGTCGCGAGGATGACCACCGAGAGCAACACCCGCCCGGCCACGTCTTCCAGCCCGAGGCTCCGGTAGGAGCGCTGGAGCGGGCCGATCAGATTCCACAGGAGGACGATAGCCACGATGCCGCCGCCGGTCGCGAGCGTGACGAACGCTGACACCGCGACGTTCGGCCACGACCGTTCGGTCGTCGTCTCCCGTCCCCGTCGCCATCGCCGGACCCCGTACCGCACGGCGAGGACGACGAACAGGACGAGCAGCGTCGCCACCGCCCGGTTCAGCGTCGACGCGTTCGCGATCGCCAGCGAATCAACCATCCGCCCCACCCCGTCCGTGGTCGACGGCGAGGCGGGCGAGCGCGGCGAAGTCGCTCGGCGACAGGTCGCCCGCCCGCTTCGACAGGCGGTCGTCGTCGGCCGCCGCGACGACCGCGTCCGGATCGTCCAGCCCGGAGATGTGGGCCGTGTTGCGGATGGCGTTCCGTACCGTCTTCCGCCGCTGAGTGAAAATCGCCTTCACGAACCGGAGGAAGAAGTCCGTGTCGTCCACCTCGTAGTCGGGATCACGGGGCGTCGTCCGCACGACCGCACTGTCGACGGCCGGCGGCGGCGAGAACGCCTCCGGCGGCACCGGTTCGACCACCTCGACCGACGCGTAGTGCTGGGCGCTCACCGACAGGCGGCCGTACTCGCTCGTCCCCGATTCGGCGGCCATGCGCTCCGCGAACTCCCGCTGGAACATGAGCACGGTCGGAATCCCGAGTGGTAGGAGGCGGAACGTGATCTCGCTGGAGACGCCGTACGGCAGATTCGAGATACTCGCGGTGGCATCGGCCGGGAGGTCGACCGCCAGCGCGTCGCCCTGGCGCACGATCAGCCGACCCGCTGCCCGCTCGTCCGCGAACTCCTCGCGGAGGAAGGAGACGAGATCCGGATCGCGTTCGATCACCGTCACCTGCTCGCTCGCCGCCAGCAGGCGATCGGTGAGCGCGCCAGTGCCGCCGCCGATTTCGAGGACGTGACTCCGGTCGGCGTCGTCCGGGAGATACGTCGGCAACCGATCGAGGACGCGCTCGTCGACGAGAAAGTGCTGATCGCGGTCGGGGTTCCCACTCACGCCCGCCCGCTGGAGCAGCCGATCCGGATCACGCGACGCTGTCATCGTCACCGATAGCGCACCGACCGGGGTAAATTTCCCGTTTCCGATCACCAAAGAGTCATCACGGCGCGCGGACCAGATGCCCGCACGCCGCCGATGAATCCCGTGTCCGTCGCCGCCGTGTTGCTCCAGGTCGGCATCCTCGCCACGCTCGTCGAAGCGGGCCGCCGGCGGAACGTCGCCGCGGCGGTCAACGCTCTCGTCGCCCTCGTGGTTGTCCTCCTCCCGTGGGCGCTCGGCTCCGTCACGACCCTCGCCGTCGGTCCGGTGCTCCCCGTGTGGCTCGGCGTCGCCGGCCTCCTCCACGCCGTCGGGATGCTCGGCCCCTACGACACCGTCCCGTGGTGGGACCATCTGACACACTTCGTCTCCGCGTCGCTCGTCGCCGCACTCGCTCACGCTGGCGTCGTCGTCGGCTACGTCGGCACCGCCTCCGACGCCAGCATCGCCACGGTGACCGTCCTGTTCACCGTCGCCGCCGGCGTGCTGTGGGAACTCGTCGAACTGGTCGCGCGCGAACTCGGCGAACGGTTCGACATCGAACCCGTTCTCGTCCACTACGGCTGGGCGGACACGGTCCTCGATCTGGGGTTCGACTTCGCCGGCGCGGTTCTCGTGATCGCTCTCGATCTGCGCGTGTTCGTCCCCGTCGTCGAGCAGGTGGTGGGACCAACGCGACGGCTCGTCGTCTGGAGCGGCGTGGCCATCGTCGTCGGCGCCGCGTCGTTGACGCTAGTGGTCTCCGGGCTTCGCCTGAACCGGTGATTGGAGCGACTATCCCACGAACGTCCGGTACTTGAGGTCCTCGTCGCGGAGTTCCTCGAGGATGCGGTCGACGAGGACGCCCTTGGGGTCGTGGAGCCCCGCGATCCGCTCTTCGAGGTCGTCGAAGCTCTCGAACGGCGCACGCTTGCGCTCGTCGAGCACGTCGTTGCGGAGCTTCTTCCCGATGCCGGGGAGGAGGTTGAGCTGGTGGAGACGGAGCGTGATCGGCTGGGCGTCGTTGTAGAAGTCGACGAACCGCCGTCCGTGGCGGTCGACGATCTCCTCGACGACGTACTCCAGTTCCGAGTGGGCGGCGTTCGAGAGGTCGTCGTACGCCACCTCGCGGATGCGGTTGACCCGCTCTCGCTCGTCCGCCGGGGCGAGGACGATCCGGTCGCCGATGCTCACGTCGGCGTCGTCGTCGAGCGTGAGTTCGAGCAGCCGGAACTCCGACTCCCCGAGCGCGTACGCCAGCGGCGACTTCTTGTACTGCGGCCGATCGTCCCCCGGCCGCCCGTGTGGCAGGTAGTCGAGCACGACCGCGTGGTCCGGTTCCTCCGCGGCGTCGACGCCTTGATCGTCGCTGGCCTCTCCGCTCTCGGAGGTCGTCATACCCAACGTGTATGGTGACTGGCTATTTAAACGGTCGGCCGTTTCCGGATTCGGAAGACTGTGGGGCGTTCTGATCCGCCACGTCGTCAGCCGAAGTCGTCTCCGAAGTCGACGGCCCTGATTTCGCCGGCAATCTGGGTCCGGAACCGACGTTCGACCCGTTGCCACGACGGCGATTCGCGGCCCTCCGCGTAGTGTAACACGCCGTTCGGATAGCGGTACGGCTCGTAGTCGACGGCGATGCCCGCGGCGTAGTCGCCGGGCACCGACCGCTGGACGACCAAGTAGTTCCCCGCCTCCTCGTTCGCCCGCGACACCGCCGCCCGGTCGACGGCGTCGAAGTGGTCGACGAGGGGGTCCGTCTCCGCGGCCGCGGTGAGCGATTCGACGAGTTCGAATCCGTCGTCGCTCACGACGAGCCAGTACCGCTCCCCCACCGCCGCCGTGTAGCCGCCGTAATCGAGGAACGTGTAGCGCTCGGTGTCGCCACCCAGTCGTCGCCAGCCGTCGTCGACCATTCCCTCGACGGCCGTCGACGCGTCGAAGTCGCCACGGCCGAGCGTCACGTTCGAGAGCGACCCCGGCTGGACGTGGACGAGTTCGAACGCGTCGGACTCCGTGTACGCCGGTGGTCCCGTCCCCAGCCAGCCACCACGGAGGTTCTGGGCGATGTTCTCGTCGTCGACACCCGAGAGCAGGCTGCCAGTGTCGACGTACCGCGCCCAGACGTAGGACCCCTCGGACATCTCTGGGTGAGTCGGTGTCCGCGCGAGCATCGCCGCGAACCCGACCGGTTCGCCGATGGGCGGCCGAGGCGTCGCGGTGGCGGTCGGTGTGGGAGTGGCGGTCGGCTCGGGGGTAGCGGTGGCCGTCGCGGTCGGCACTGGCGTCGGATCGTCGTCCGCGTCGGCGGAACAGCCCGCGAGCGAGAGCGCGCCTGCGACGCCGGCCAAGAGGCGTCGCCGGGAGACGCGTGGCATACGCGTCGGTTGGTCCGTAGCGCTTTATAGTTGCCCCGGCGTTTCGGGACGTTTATCCGGCCGTCCGACTGGGCTTCGGGCATGAAAGCGACCGCGACGGCTCACCCGATTCAGGGGTTGGTGAAGTACCACGGGATGCGCGACCCCGACCTCCGCCTCCCGTATCACGACAGCATCAGCGTCTGTACGGCGCCGAGTCGCACCACCACGACCGTCGAGTTCGGCGTGGCCGACGAGGACGTGTACGTCGTCGACGGCGACCGCGTCGAGGGGCGCGGAGCGGAGCGCATCGACGCCGTCGTCGACCACGTCCGCACCCTCGCGGACATCGACGACCCCGTGAGACTGGAGAGCGAGAACTCTTTCCAGTCGAACGTCGGCTTCGGCTCCTCCTCCTCGGGCTTCGCGGCCGCCGCGATGGCCCTCTCGGAGGCCGCGGGTCTCGACCTCACTCGCCCCGAGATCTCCACGATTGCCCGCCGTGGCTCCTCCTCGGCGGCCCGCGCCGTCACCGGCGCCTTCTCCCACCTCTACGCCGGCCTCAACGACGACGACTGCCGCTCCGAGCGCATCGAAACCGATCTGGAAGACGAGTTGCGGATCGTCTCGGCGCTCGTCCCCTCCTACAAGGAGACCGAACAGGCCCACGAGGAGGCGGCGGACAGCCACATGTTCCAGGCGCGGATGGCCCACATCCACGGCCAGATTGCGGAGATGCGGGACGCCCTTCGGTCCGCCGACTTCGACCGCGCGTTCGAACTCGCGGAACACGACTCGCTCTCGCTCGCGGCGACGACGATGACCGGTCCCGCGGGCTGGGTCTACTGGCAGCCCCGCACCATCGCCGTCTTCAACGCGGTCCGGGCGCTCCGCAAAGAGGGCGTGCCCGTCTACTTCTCGACCGACACCGGCGCGAGCGTCTACGTCAACACCACCGCCGACTACGTCGACCGCGTCGAGTCCGCAGTCGCCGACTGCGGCGTCGAGACCGACGTGTGGGGGGTCGGCGGCCCGGCCGAGATCCGTCCCGAATCCGACGCCCTCTTCTAACCCTCTGCCCACTCCGCCCGGTGTTCGTACGCCGTCTCTCCGTCCGTCCGGAGCCACACGATCGCACTCGACAGGTTGGCCCGCCGCTCGCCGGGGTGGCTGGGGTCCCGCGACCGGTAGTTGAGTTCGACCGTCGCCCCCGACGGAAACTCCTTCGCGACGTTGACGGTGTGATAGCTCCGGTCGTAGCGGTCCACGGTCGGCGTCACCGTCTCGAAGCCGTCGGGGACGGCGTCGGCGTCGAGACGCCCGCCCCGGCGTTCGGCCGCCTCGAGGGCGTCGACGATCGCGCTGAAGTCCGCGATGGCGGCCGTCGGGCCCGACATCGGCAGGCCGCTCCGCTCGGCGAACGCGTGGGCCGCGGCGAGACCCGCCGGTAACAGGGCCGTTCCTTCCAGCAGTCCGGCGTACTGCGCATCCGCGATGAGCCGACTCCCGCTCTCCGGAAGCTGGGCGTCGAGGACGCGTCGCAGCTCCGCCGGGTCGTCGACCGCGTGCGCCGCCCAGCAGACGAACCCCTCGAGATCCATTCGTTCGGCCGTGACGGCGCTCGTACGTATAAATATCGGCTCCGGCCCGATCACTCGTCTGCGGCCTTCGGCAGCGCGAGCGTGACTGTGCTGCCGCCCGTCTCGTTTTCCGTGATGGTGATCTCGCCGCCGGAGAGGCGCGTCACCCAGTAGACGAACAGCAGGCCCAGCCCGGAGCTGTGATGCAGTTGGTCGATTTCGTGGTCGAGACGGAGCGTGTTCCGTTCGATGTCGGGGATGCCGGGACCGTCGTCGACGATCCGAACGAGGCCACGGTCGCCGTCGTCGACGACGCTGATCCGGACGATCGCGGGGTCGCTATCGGTGTATTCGATCGCGTTCGTCACGAGTTCGTCGACTGCCGACGCGATCGTGGGAATCACGCTGGCGCGGACCGCGTCGGCACGTTCCAACTCGATCTCGGCGCCGGGGTGGCACTCGCGGAGGTCCGGCAGCCGCCCGTCGACCAGCGCCGCGAGGTCGATGGAGATCGGATCGGCCGGAGTGGTGAGAAGCTCGACGATCTGTCGCTCCCGATCCGCCTGTTCGAGGAGGTGGTCCGCGTAGCGTTCGATGCGGCGCACGCCCTCCTCGTGATCGTCGATCAACCCCTGTTGGATGTTCGTCGCCGTGCCGCGGATGACGTTCACGTCGTTTCGGATGTTGTGCCGGAGCCACTGTTCGAGCGCCTGCAGCTGTCGCTTGCGTTCCTTCCGTCGGGAGATGTCGCGGCCGATGCCGACCACACGCGACTCGTCGGCGATGGTGTCGAGTCGTCGTCCTCGAAACTCGTACGGGCAGGAGCGACCGCCTTTGGTGACGAGGGTCGCCTCGATCGTATCCGAACCCTCGTCGAGGACGGCCGCCATCGACGCCAGAATCCGCGGGGCGTCGGCCTCGGAGAACAGCGCCGTCACGTCCATCTCCGACAGTTCCGCGTCGTCGTAGCCGGTCACCTCGGTCGCCGCCTCGTTCCAGCGCTGGAGGCCGCCGTCGGCGTCGACGACGTAGAACACGTCCTGGAGCGTGTCGAGCGCCTCCTCGACGAACTGGCGCTCGCTCCGGAGTGCCTGCTGGACCTCGCGAAGCGGCGTAACGTCGACGACGACCGCCTGTCCGATGTCCTCACCCAGAAACCGGCCGACCGCCGTCGACACCTGTACGTGTCGCGTCTCGCCGTCCACCCGACGGAGTCGCATCTGTGTCGGACCGACGGACCGCTTGCGCTCGATGACGTTCTCGAGTGCCGCTCGGGCGAGGTCGTGATCGTCGGGGTGGATGAACTCGAAGATCGAGCGGCCGACGAGTTCGTCTCGGCGATCGAACCCGAGCAAGTCGAGGGTGGCCTCGTTACACCAGATCGACTCGCCGGTGTCGTCGAACAGGTTGATCGGGACGGGCGACATCTCGATGAGGTGGCGGTATCGCCGCTGGTGTTCGTCGCCGAGCCACGATTCCTCGCGCTCGATGGCGTTCCGGAGACCGGAGAGAATCGTCGCCGGATTGGCGGTCGTCGGGACGTAGCCGCTCACGCCGGCGTCGATGGCTTCTCCGGCGACCGCCTCCGACTCGCCGTCGGTGACCAAGACGAACGGCAGCGACGGCTGTGACACGCGGATCGACCGGAGCAGGCGGACGCCGTCCAGATCCGGGAGGTCGTAGCCGCTCACGACGCCGCCGACCTCGCCCTGGGCGACGAGTTGGAGGCAGTCGCCCGCCGAATCGACGGTCGTGACGTCGAACTCCGCGTCGTCGAGCATCGACACCAACCGCTCTTCGAGTCGGTCGGGGAGCGCGACGAGCGCGATTCGCGACGACACCTCGATCATAGTTGTATCGTGATGACGTGGCACAAGCATCTAACCGTTGTGACGGGCGGCCGTACGCTCCGGACACATATATAATATATTAGAACTATTTTAGTAGCTGTACATCTTATTTTTGTATGACCAGAATATATCGATATATACCGTCTGAGACCCTCTGTTTGGGTTTTCTATTTCAACTGATCGTCGATACGATTCGTATTTGGGAATATATATCAGAATCTATATATAACGAGCCATTAGCTTAGGCAGGGCCTCCTCGTGGTTGATCCGCACTGCGACATGCTCGACAACAACGGCGGAGACGACGGCATCGACATCGATCTTTCACGGCGGAAGGCGCTGGCGGCCCTCGGGAGTATCGGCGTCGCGTCGGTTGGCGCCGGCCTCGGTACGAGCGCATACTTCAGCGACCAGGAGACGTTCGAGAACAACGGACTGGTCGCCGGTACGCTCGACATGGGCGTTGGTTACACGGCCCACTACTCCGACTGGAGCGCCGACGAGGACGACGATCTCGCCGGCGAGGTCACCATGTACGACGGCGGTCCGAACGAGGTCGGCGACGCGGCCGACCTCGAGATACAGGTCGGCCCGGATGCGGTTGGCCTACCGGCGAACGACGCGTGGCTGATCGCGGTCGAGAGCGAGGACGACGCCGAGCAGTTCCTCGACAACACGCAGACGGGCGTCTACCCGAATACGGGGACCCAAGAGGATCCGATACAGGGCGAGGTCACCTGTACGAACGGCACTGCGACGCCGCAGGCCGACGACGCCGACGCACCGGTCATCGAACTGTCGGACGTGAAGCCGGGCGACTTCGGCGAGGTCACCTTCGACTTCGCGCTCTGTGACAACCCCGGCTACGTCTGGGTGAACGGGACGCTCCGGGGTGCGAGCGAGAACGAGCAGACCGAACCGAAGGCCGACGATCCGGACGAGGGTGCGGGCGTCGAACTCCTCGACGTGGTGCAGGCCGCGGTCTGGGTCGATGACGGCAACAACTACCAGAACGACGACGAGGAGCCCCTCGTTGTCGGGTCCCTCCGCGACGTACTGGGGATGGACGCCTCCGTCAACGGCACCGCCCTCAACGGCGACTTGACCGCCGAGGACGGCGGCATGGGCGACCGGAACTGCTTCTCCACGGGGACGACCCACTCGGTCGTCTTCGCGTGGTGGATACCGGTCGATCACGGCAACGAGATCCAGGGCGACTCCGCGAGCTTCGACCTCTCGCTTTACACCGAGCAGTGCCGGCACAACGACGGCGAGGGGATGGGGCGGCTCTCCCTCCTCGGTCGGCACAGCTCCGGCCTCTACGATGAAGGTGGCGCGGAGATTGCCTCGTACGATCCGACCACCGAACGCGTGTTCGTCATCAACGCGGACGCGGGACAGGCGGACGTGCTCGACGTCTCGGATCCGACGGACCCGACGAAGGTCGACGGTATCGACCCGCGCGACAACCTCTCCGGGTTCACTGTCGGCAGCGTCAACAGCGTCGACACACAGGACGGGACCGTGGCGCTCGCCGTGGCAGCGGATAGCCTGAGCGCCAACGGTCGAGTGGCCTTCTACGATGCAACTGACAGTTCATTCCTTGGAAGTGCCCCGCTCGGCCCACTCCCGGATCTGGTGAAGTTCGCGCCCGACGGGAACACCGTCCTCGTCGCCAACGAGGGCGAACCGTCGGACGACTACAACACCGATCCGGAAGGGTCGGTCAGCGTCGTCGACATCTCGGGCGGCGCCGGAAGCGCGACGTCGACGAACGCTGGCTTCGGCGGATTCAATGCGACCGACCTTCGGGACAAAGGCGTCCGGATCTTCGGACCGGGTGCTTCCGCAGCAGAGGACCTCGAACCCGAATCCGTGGTCGCCAGCCCCGACTCGCAGACCGCGTTTGTCTCCCTGCAGGAGAACAACGCGATCGGTATCATCGATATCTCGGACACCTCGGACCCGACTGTCACCGACGTGGTGCCCCTCGGCTACAAGGACCACTCGCTGCCGGGCAACGAACTCGACGCGATCGACAACGGGGAGATAGATATCCGAAACGAGCCGCTGTTCGGGATGTACCAGCCGGACGTCCTCGAGACCGCCGAGATCGACGGCGAGACGTATCTAGTGACCGCCAGCGAGGGCGACGCCCGCGAGTACGAGGGGCTCTTCGAGACCGGGGTTCTCACCGACACTGGCAGTGGTGACTTTGTGATCGAGATTGACGACGACGGAAACTCGTCCACAAACAATGTCGACGTCGACGAGTCCGCGTTCTCGGACGGCGTCCTCTCGCCGCTGGAAGACCTCGAAGTGACTGCCAGACCGCCAGGGAACGGCGACAGCGATCCGGGGACAGTGTCCGAGCTCTATGTGTTCGGCGGGCGCTCCTACCTGATTCTCGACTCCGATGGCGAGATCGTCTTCGAGAGCGGCGATCAGTTCGAGCAGATCGTGAAAAACTCCGACGACGTGCCGGACCAGCAGTTCAACGCCGAGAACGACGAGCTCAACGATACCGACGATGACTCGTCGAGCGAGGCCAGCGGCCCCGAGCCAGAAGGCGTCGCCACCGGTGAGATCGACGGCGAGACCTTCGCGTTCATCGGCTTCGAGGAGGTCGGTGGGATCGCCATGTTCGACGTAACCGAGCCCACTGCGCCATCGTTCGTCGACTACATCAACACCCGCAACTTCGACATCGCACCCGAAGACGACATCGAAGATCCGCTAGACGCGGATCCTAATGACGCCGCGGCTCTCCAGGCGCTGGAAGATGTCGGTGACCTCGGACCCGAGGGGGTAGAGTTCGTCTCCGCCGCCGACAGCCCGAGCGGCGACCCCCTGCTGATCGTCGGCCACGAGGTGAGCGGGACGACGACCATCTACAGCATCGCCTGACGCGGCCCGACCGTCCACGTTTGCGGCTCCCCCCGTGACGCCGTTTTTCTTTTTCACCACTCCGGTCGTGGCCGTATCATAAGCACGGTGTCGAGCAGCGAACGAGTATGGAACCGTCGTTTTCGACGCTCGACCCGCGGCATCGCCGGATGCGATCCGTCGCCACGCCATGGGCCGGCTACCGGGTTCGGTAGCCTGATACGGCGGCCGCCCGACCGATCCGCTATGGACGTGGATATCACCCGATCGCTGGTCGGGGGGCGAGCGCGCGCGCCGCCATCGAAGAGCTACACCCATCGGGCGATTCTCGCCGCGGGGTACAGCGACGGCGCCGTCGTCGCCGATCCGCTCGTGAGCGCGGACACGCGAGCGACGATGCGGGCGGTCGAGGCCTTCGGCGGGCGGATCGACCGCGCGGACGAGGCGCTCGACGTCGCGGGCTTTGCCGGCCAGCCAGCCGTCCCCGACGACGTGATCGACTGCGCGAACAGCGGGACGACCACGCGGATCGTGACCGCCTGCGCGGCGCTCGCGGACGGACTGACGGTGCTGACGGGCGACGACTCGCTCCGGTCGCGGCCGCAGGGACCGTTACTGGACGCGATTCAGCAACTCGACGGGCGGGCGGAGAGCACGCGCGGAAACGGGCAGGCGCCGCTGGTGATCGGCGGAGCGATCGAGGGCGGCGAGGTGGCCATTCCGGGCGACGTCTCCTCGCAGTACATCACCGCGCTGTTGATGGCGGGCGCGGTGACCGAGACGGGGATCAGTATCGACCTCGAAACCGAGCTGAAGTCGGCGCCGTACGTCGACATCACGCTCGAAGTCCTCGACGCGTTCGGCGTCGACGCCGCGGAGACGAGCGGGGGCTACCGCGTCCCGGGCGGCCAGCGGTACGGTCGCGACGACCCCTACCCGGTGCCCGGCGACTTCTCGTCGATGTCGTACCTGCTCGCCGCGGGCGCGGTGGCCGGTGACGACGGCGTCGTCGTCGAGGGGGCCTACCCCAGCGCACAGGGCGACAGCGCCATCGTCGACGTGCTGGAGCGGATGGGCACGGATATCTCGTGGGACCGGAACGCTGGGGAGATCACGGTCCGCCGAAGCGCTCTCTCGGGCGTCGAGGTGGACGTGGGCGACACGCCGGATCTCCTGCCGACCATCGCGGTCCTCGGTGCCGTCGCCGACGGCAACACGCGGCTCGTCAACTGCGAACACGTCCGCTACAAGGAGACCGACCGCGTGAGCGCGATGGCGACGGAGCTGGCGAAGCTGGGCGCCGCAGTCACGGAGGAAGAAGACGTGCTGACGATCCACGGCGGCGAGAGCGACCTTCGAGGGACGACCGTCGCGGGCCACGACGACCACCGGATCGTCATGTCGCTCGCCATAGCGGGACTGGTCGCCGAAGGCACGACCACCGTCGAGGGCGCGGCCCACGTCGACGTCTCCTTCCCGGGGTTCTTCGACGTGCTTTATGACCTCGGGGCCGAACTGGACGAGCATGAACGGTAACCGATTCGGTCGTCTGTTTCAGGTGACGACCTACGGCGAGAGCCACGGCGACGCGATGGGCGTCGTCGTCTCGGGCTGTCCCGCCGGTCTCGAACTGGAAGCGGAAGACATCCAGCGCGACCTCGACCGGCGCAAACCGGGCCAGTCGATGATCACGACCAGTCGCGGCGAACCCGACGAGGTGCGCATCCACAGCGGCCTGCAGGACGGCTACACGACGGGCACGCCCCTGGGGATGGTGATCCAGAACAAGGACGCCCGTTCGGGCAAGTACGAACCCTTCGTCACGGCGCCACGTCCCTCGCACGGCGACTTCACCTACTCCGCGAAGTTCGGCACCCGCAACTGGGGCGGCGGCGGTCGCTCCTCCGCCCGGGAGACGGTGAACTGGGTCGCCGCGGGCGCGGTAGCCAAGAAGATTCTGAACGAGAACGGTGTCGAACTCAAGGCCCACGTCACTCAGATCGACGACATCGAGGCGCCCGACGTGAGCTTCGAGGAAATGCTCGAACACAGCGAGGACAACGAGGTCCGGTGTGGCGACCCCGAAACCGCCGAGCGGATGCGCGACCGGATCGACGAGTACCAGCAGGCGGGCGACTCCATCGGCGGCGCGATAGAGTTCGAGGCGCGGGGCGTCCCGCGGGGACTCGGTGCGCCGCGGTTCGACTCGGTGTCCGCGCGACTCGGGCAGGCCATGATGTCGGTCCCGGCGGCGACGGCCTTCGAGTTCGGCCTCGGGCGCGAGGCGCGCCAGTACACGGGCTCCGAGCGCAACGAGGACTGGGAGTTCGACGACGACGGCGACCCCGTCCCCGTCGGCAACGACCACGGCGGGATTCAGGGCGGCATCACGACCGGCCAACCGATCCACGGGGAGGTGACGCTCCACGCACCGACCTCCATCCCCAAGACCCAGACGACGGTCGACTGGGAGACGGGCGAGGCGAAGGAGATCCAGGTCGTCGGGCGCCACGACCCCGTCCTCCCGCCGCGAGGCGTGCCCGTCGTCGAGTCGATGCTCGCCCTGACGCTCGTCGACTACATGCTCCTGGGCGGTCGGATCAACCCCGACCGGATGGACGGGACGCCCGGCGAGTACGACACCGACTACCACCCGCGGAGCCCGGAGAACGCCGACCCGTAGCATCCCTGATCTCAGGGATGATAACTCACCCCAAGAGTATATAGCGGCGTAGTCCGCCGGTCGAGGTAGATGGTTGTCGACGCGACCCCGACCAGTATCCGCGAGTTCTTCGAAGACGTGAGCGGCGCGGATGTGTCGCTCGTCACGATCAACCGCACACAGCCGAAGCCGGTGCAGGACTTGCTCGCGGAGGCGTTCAGCATGCAGTCGATCGAACTGGTCGAGCAGAGTCTCCCGAGAGACGACGCCGACGACCTCCTCGCGCTGCGCAAGGAGGGGCAGATCACAGCCGTCTCGCCGCTGCGGGAGGTGATGCAGTCGTTCCTGCTCGTGAACGCCGATCGATTCAGAACGGGGACGAAGGGCTTCGACAGCGACATCCCCGACGTGTTCAAGGGGATGGACGAGACGCTGTTCGACCTGCGGGGGTATCCGGCGTCGAACAAGGAGAAACTCCTCCTGGTCCTGATCTCGCGTCACATCGAGCGACTGGCGTACAAGCGTGGCGATGGACGGTTTCGGGCGACGTTCCAGCGGCTCTCGCGGCTCGAAGACGAACTCGGGACGAAGAAGGTGTACGAACGGCTCGCGGGGCGGACGGTCGATGTCCACGTCTACGGCGTGCCGGACGGGGGACCACGGGGACTCGACGCGACGGTACACACCGGGACCACCGACGAGTACCGGAACTCGTGGTGTGTCTGTTTCAACCCGCCGGACGAGTCGGGGGCGGCGCTGGTCGCTCATCAGCAGGAGCCGAACCGCTGGGAGGGGTTCTGGACGTACGACGCCGAGACGGTTGCACAGATCGACGGCTATCTCGCCAACTCGTTCTGAACGTCACGAACCGTCACGCTGGCGAACAGCTAGACGCCCGAAATCGAGGGTCTTACATCATTTTTGCTTGGTAACGCATAGCAAAGGCTTTAGTCGAACCGTGGTCAACCGTCTCGGTAGTGGCCCGCGGAGGGCCGTGATGTAAATATGACTGACCACGAGCTCATGTGGCGAAT
>Ga0207757_100521_pt1 | contig 23867 bp, 19 predicted proteins | sample A23P3SouthBayCA_2_FD_187752 | JGI IMG/M metagenome (GOLD analysis project Ga0207757, IMG submission 187752) | Aerobic enrichment media microbial communities from Eden Landing Ponds, California, USA - A23 P3 (2) (SPAdes) | ecosystem: Environmental > Aquatic > Marine > Unclassified | place...
TGGCGTACCGGACCAGCTCCGCCCCGAGGCGGCGGACTCGTTCGGTCAGGTCCGCGTCCGCGATGCCGTCCTCGCGCACGAGCGAGTGCGAGTCCGGAATCGCCACCTCGAGCGGCACCGTCCACGCGTTCAGCGTCCGGCAGACCGCGCGGAGGTGAGCCAGCGCCGGCCCGGGGTGCGAGCCGGCGGCGACCTCGACGAGGCCGACAGTGGCGCCGCCGAACTCGTCACGACCGAGGTGGTCGAGTGCGTCCTTCAGCGCTCCCGTGTCGGAGCCGTGGTAGTTGGGTGTGCCCAGGAGTACCGCGTCGGCGCCCGCGACGGTCTCGCCGAGGGCGGCGGCGGCGTCCGACGGCGTCGGGGCATCGGGGTCCAGACGCGGGAGGTCGTGGTTGCGGAGGTCCACGAGCTCGGTCGCACCACCGGCGGCACGGGCGGCGTCGAGGGCCTCGGCCAGCACGATGCGCGTCCGGCTCGCGTCTCGGAGGCTCCCACACAGGGCGACGACGTGTGGTTCGGGCGTGGGGGACATCGCCCCGGCGTAGCGATGCCGTGCGCAAAGCTCCTCGCTGGAATCCATTCCTGTTTCGTAACTGTCAGGTGTCGTCGACCGACCCGACGACCACGTGGAACGGGACGACCTCGCGCCGTTCGTACGCCTCGTCGCGGACCTGCCGGACGACCTCCCGTCCCATGTCGCGCCAGGACTCCCGGAGCGCGTCGAGGTCCTCCTCGCTGCCGGCCATCGTCGCCCGGCGCTCGCGGAGGTCGGCGCCGCTGGCCTTCCTGGTCGCGGCCTCGACCTCGCGGTCGGCGTACGGCGGCTCGACGACCCGCTCGTGGTCGTAGCGCCGGCTCCGCACGTCGCCGAGGCCGGCCGTCTCGAACGTCTCGCGCGCGTTCGCGCCCAGCGCCACGTCCGTCGCCGCCCCCTCCAGGTAGCGCTCGCGGGCGCGGCGAGCGAGCGCGGCCTCGGCGTCGACGCTCGACTCGACCGTGACGGCGGCGTTGTCCGGTTCGATGGCGGCCACGCGCTCGCGGGCGACGCGGGCGAACTCGCGCACCACGCCGGTCGGGTCGGGCAGGTTCACCAGCAGCGCCTGGCAGACGACCACGTCGAACGCATCGTCGGGGAACGGGAGCGACCGGGCGTCACCGCGGACGACCGGCCCGTCGCGTCGGGCGTGGGCCAGCAGGTCGGGGTCGCGGTCCAGCCCGACCACGCGACCGGGGCACTCCTCGCGGAGGACCGCGGTGAGTTCGCCGGTGCCACAGCCGACGTCGAGGACGCTGTCGGCGTCGCGCAGGCGGAGGTCGGCGAGTGCCTCGCGCGAGTCCTCCCACATCCCTCGTCGGGTTTCGGTCAGGTAGTCGGCGCCGAACCGTCGCATCACTCACGGTGAGGTGGGGTGGCGGGAAAAGCAACACGGGGCACCGTCGGCGGTCGGCTGCGGGTGGCCGACGCTATCGGGTTGGGTGGTCGGAAGAACGGTGCGGCAGAGCGGACGGACCGCTCAGGAGAGCTTCGGGACGAGGGGCGCGCCGGCCTCCTCGTCACGGGAGAGTACACGGCCCCCGTCCTGTGCAATCGTGGGCGTCTCGTCCTCGGTGGACTGTCGGGGCATCTCCGGAACCATCGGTTCGATCTCGTGGGTTGGGCGGTCCGTCATGGTCGTTTGCATGGACAGGCGTGCTGTCCTCGATTCATCATGGATGTCCATCGGGTATAAACCTTCATGTTCTTTCCTGCCAATTCCGGCAACTATTGCATCGACCGGCGCTCGTGGGTGTCGAGGATGCGGACGTTCGTCGGGATGATGGGGCCTTCTCCGACGTAAATCGAGCGGCATCCGGTATCTCGAGGAAACTTCTGGACGAACGTTTCGGAATGATGGACCGTGAGGAATTATCCAGGGCCGCGCCTGAACGCGGCTGGACGGACGGCGAACGTCAGCCCGGGCCGGCCTCGCCGCGTGGGTCGCCATCCCGCGCCCGGCGTTCACCGGTCGGTTGTTGCAGGCTCCGAGAATCGTAGCCAACCCTTATTTTCCCGTACCTGAAAGGATGACCAACCATGGGTCCAGAGGGGCGGGGTGACGAGTTCGAGGCGGCACTCACGGAGTTACGGCGGTCCGGCAGCGCGTTTCTGGTCGCCGGGGCCGTCCCGGACCGGGTCCACCGACAGACGTGTGACGAGCTGCTCGGACCGGCTGACGACGAACGGCTGTTCGTCCGGGTCGGTACCGGCGCGGAGTCGGCGAGTGACCCCACGGACGGCGACCGGGTGCTCGAACTCGACGTGACCTCCCGGGGCGCCGCGGCCACCGATGCGCCGGCCGGCGGCGCCGGTGCCGTCGCGGGCGGGGCGAGCAGTAGTGCCCTCACGGTGGTCCCGACGCTGTCGTCGGCCGGGGCGGCGTTCGAGGCCGAACTCGCGGCGCTCGACACCACGGCGGACCGGGCCCCCCGCGTCTGTGTGGAGTCGGTCCTGCCACTGGTCGAGACGAGCGGCGAGGAGCAGGCCTTCCGCTTCCTCCACCTCGTCACCAGCCGGGTCCGGCGGCTCGGTGGCACCTGCCATCTCCACCTGCCGCTCGCGGCGGACAGCGAACTGACCGGGACGATGGCGGCCCTGGTCGACACGACCGTCGAACTCCGCCTCGCCGACGACCACCCGGAGCAGCGCTGGCATATCCACGAAGCGGGTATCCGGTCGGACTGGCTCCCGCTGACCGAGTGACGCGACGACGAACCCATCATGACAGGCAACGGCTCCCCTGGCGTCTCGTTCGCGGCGGCGACCGAGGAGCCCGGGCTCCGGGTCCTCGACCCGGTGGACAACCACCAGTACCAGCTGGACACGCCGGCCCCCGTCGAGCCGGTGCCGACGTCGGGCGACCGGTTCGCCTACCCCGTCGACACCGCGACGGCGGTCCGGACGTCGGCCGTTCGGCTCCCGACCGCGACCAATGTCTACGTCCGTTCGCCGGACGGCGCGCTGGTGGCCAGCGTCGAACATCTCGAACAGGCCACGCTCGACGCCGCCCGGTACACGCTCGAACTGCTGACACCCATCAAGTGCTACCTGCAGGTCGAGTCGGGGGTCTCCATCGAGGCGGACTTCGCCGAGACACGCATCGACTTCGGCGACGACACCGACGTTCTCGTCGGTGCGCGCTCGCGCCGGACCCGCCCGGCGACGACGGTGACCACGACGGCGGACCCGGCGGACCTGCTGGCGACCGTCTCGACGTTCGGCGCCGCGCTCGGGACCACGATGCCCGAACGCTCCTATCCGAGCCTCCGCGGGCACCCGCCCGCGGTCGAACTCGGTGACGAACTGGACACGTGCGGACTCGCTCCCGTCGCGACCGACGTGTGGCTCGAACTCCCCGAGACGACGGAGGCCGCGCTGGTCGCGGCGCCGCTGGCGTACTACCTCGGGGCCGAGGTCCGGGTCGCCGACGAACCACGCATCGTGACCGACGGAGCCTCGTACCCGCTCGACGGGCCCGGTGGCTTCGAGCGTACCGTCGAGCGTACGCTCAAGACGCTGTTCTTCATGGATTGTCTCACCCGCTACGACGGCGCGTACGGCCACGGCCGCCGCCTCGACGAGCGCGAGGCCGTGAAGGGCCAGCTAGATGTCGACTTCGAGGCGCTCTACCACGCCGACCACGCCGACCGCGTCCAGGAGTACCTCTCGGTCCCCTACCGGGTCATCGAGCCCCACCTGCCGCGGTGGAAGGTGGCGGCGACCGCCCGGCCCACGGCCACCTCCATCGAGACGCTCCCGTTCCTCGTGAACGACCTCGCGCTGGTGCGGACGCCCCGCTCGCCCAGCGAGGAGAGCGACGAAGCGGCGTCGGAACAGGCGGCGGCGGTCTCGTCGTTCCTGTCCGGCGGCGGGTCGACCCGGGCCTCGCCCGGGGAGTTCACCCGCGGCCCCCGCACCGACAGTTTCACCCGGAGTTCCTCGCCGGGCGGAGGCGGGACCGCGGCGAGCGCCGGCACGGACGACCTCTCGTTCGTCAGCCCGGAGCCGGCCGACACCCTCGAACAGGTGTGGGTCGGCGACGGTATCCCGTTCGGAGCGAGCGAGGCGGTCCTGACAGCATATCGAAACCGGATCGGACGCGAGGCCGGCGACGGGGAGATCGACATCACGGTCGTCTGCAACGACGCGGCGATGGACGAGGAGACGGACGTGGAGGCGGTCTATGGCCAGCGCGACCGGCTCCCGTTCGACGTGGAACTCAGGTACGACCTCTCGACCGACGAACTGGCCCAGCTGCTCGCTCAGGACCACGACTTCCTCCACTACATCGGCCACGCTGAACCGGACGGGCTGGTCTGCCAGGACGGGAAACTCGACTGCGCGGGACTGGACGAGACCGGCGTGGACACGTTCTTCCTCAACGCTTGCCGTTCGTATCAGCAAGCGCGGGGACTCATCGATGCCGGCGCCATCGTCGGCGTCGGGAGCCACACGGACGTCACGAACGCCGGTGCGGTCGAACTCGGCCGCACGATGGCGCGACTCCTGGAGCACGGGTACCCGTTCCGGGCCGCGCTCGACGTTGCGCGTGACCACCATCCTATCGGCGAACAGTACATCGTGGTCGGTGACGGGAGTCTGGCGGTCGTCCAATCCAACGCCGGGACGGCGCTGCTGTGCGATCTGACCGTCTCGAACGAGGCGGATCTCGAACTCACCATCCACGGCTTCCCCACCCCGGCACACGGTATCGGAACGGAGTTCATGCCGCTCCTGGATCAGGCCGAGAACACGTACTACCTCTCCTCGGGCGAAATCGACAGCTACCGGCTGTCGACGACTGACGTGACCGACTTCTTCAGCTACCAGCCCCTCCCGGTTCGTCTCGACGGTGAACTGGTCTGGAGCGATACGCTGGACGTAGAAGAACTCTGAGTTACGGGCCGGAACCGCTGACTCCGGAGGCCACTGCGCTCCCCGACTGACTCAGCAGCAGCAGCAGCGTGAACAGGACGCCGGACATCCGCGGGTGCTCCTTGAGGTACGTTGCGACCGTTTTCTCCGCATCTTCAGTGTTCATCGCAACCTAATCTTATCGCTATTTGTATTGAAATTAACTAAAAGAACCCGACAATTCCGATGTGCAATAAGGGTTTGCACTACCACGAGTATGGAGCCAACTTAGTTGTTGGCACGTGAACACTTGACGCGGACTGTCGAAGCACCGTCGCGCGCCAAAATTTTATCAGCGGAACCGCTGCAATCGAGCGTAATGGTCGAGGCGGTCGCAGTCGCGAGTGGCAAGGGGGGAACTGGCAAGACGACGACGACGCTCGCGCTGGGCATGGCGCTGGCCGAAGAGTACGACGTGACGGTCGTCGACGCCGACACCGGGATGGCGAACCTGCTGTTCCACGCCGGGCTCCGGGACGCCGACACGACCCTCCACGACGTGTTGCTGGGGACGGCCCCGGTCGACGCGGCGACGTACGACCGCTTCGGGATGCGGGTCGTCCCCTGTGGCACGTCGCTAGCGGCCTTCGAGGCGGCCGACCCGACCCGGCTCCGCGAGACCGTCGCCACCCTCGCCCGCGACACCGACGTGCTCCTGCTGGACTCGCCGGCCACACTGGGCTCGAAGAGCGCCGTCCTGCCCGTCGTGCTGGCCGACCGCGCGGTCGTCGTCCTCGAACCGACCATCCCGGCGCTGTCGGACGGGCTGAAGGTCGGCGAGTACGCGACCGCCTACGGGACGGACGTGGCCGGCGTGCTGTTCACCAAAGTCGATGGCGCTGTCAATGATGAGATTACCAAGCGTGCCGAACGGTACTTCGACGCTCCAATCCTCGGGGAGATTCCCGAGAGTTCAGTTGTAGATCAAGCGGTCGACCAGGCCACTCCCCTCCTCGCGCACGCGCCCGACTCCACCGTGGCCAATGCCTACCGAACTGCGGCGCAACGACTCACGGTCGAAGATGGGGATGCAGCGACGATTGCCCAGCATGCCCAGAGTGCGATTCAGCCACGTCGTCCCTGAACGGGGCTAGCTGAGCTACTCAGAGTATTGGCACGGGTTTGCAAGCCCGCAGTGTGCAGTCGGTGTCGCTACGGAGGGCGCCCCATTGTCGGAGCTATGACTCGTTCCCGAACGGCCCAGTCCGGACTCGGACATCGTAGTGCTGGGGAAGAGTGTCAAGCGTCACTCGGACTAGCAGTGGAACCACGCGCTCGTCGTCGAGAGTGGCCAGGCTGTTCATCGCTTGGCGCTGAGCCCGTCCGAAGCTGGCGTCACCATGCTTTACTTCGGTAGGATAGATTCGACGAAGCGATTGTTCCTCGCGTTCCCGCCTCCATTCTCCTTGCGCCCTCCTGTTCCCGGGATTGTTCGTACGGTCGGTATCGCGCCGTTCCGACTCGATGCTCTGCCACTCTGTTTCGTCATAGACCGCGAAGACTGCGTCCGGAATCCAGGAGTGGTTGCCCACATTACCCAGTGTCTGGAACTGTTCCAGTGAGTCCCCCTGCCAGAACCGCAGATCGTCCCTCTCGCTCTCGAGATCACGGCAGGCATAGGTGACGATAGGAGCGGGTCGTCGACCTACCCCGGCGATTAGGGCCTGTGCGAGTGCTCCGACCTCGTTACCGCGAGCCTGGAAGGTCCATCCGTTCTCGGGCGAGCCTCGCTCCGAGGCTTTTGCTTCCGGTGGCCGTGTCCGAACGAGGTAGTAATCGAAACGGTCCTGGTTAGCAGTTGCAGACTGAAGCTTCACCTCCTCGTTCGTGACGAGTTCGGCCTCTGCCACATCGACCGACGGATAGCTGAACGCCCCACTGCTGGTGGTCCGCTTCTCCAGCAACTCGGGGTCTGTCTTCGCTGCCTTTCTCGTCAACTTGACGAGCACTCCCTCTCGAGACGAGCCCCGATTCTGTTCGGAGCTGGGGTTTGAGGCGTTTCTGGCGTCGTCCCCATCGCTCCCATCACCGAATGACGAGTCTAAGGTCCGTTGGTCATCAGTCATTCGTACACCCCCACAGCAACATACTCTGGCGTATTCGCGCCTGTTCTATGTACCTGTCGTGCAATCTGTGGCACGGATACTTGCTGAACGACTGCTTTCCACGCTACTCTGGCCGTTCGTACAGGCACTGTGGAAAGGGGAGCCACCACGAACCTTGATCAACTGCCTCCGTTGGCTTATCCGTGAACCGGCGCTTCAGCCCGTTCATCAGAATCGGGTCTGAATCCCTCCTCGGGGCTGACGGTTCCGGATTTCAGGGCGCATTGACTGACGCCCGTCCGGCGTGACGACGTGTGGCCACACCGGACTGCTCGAAGACCGATGTTCTTCGCGGCGTTGTAGTCCGCATGGACCTCGTAGCCACAGGCTTGGCAGTGGAAACGATCCCGTTGTCGACGGTTACTCTCGGCGACATGATCACAGTCAGTCCGTGAGCACTGTCGGCTCGTGTTTCGCGGGTCGACAGCGCACACGCTGATACCATGGAGTTCCGCCTTGTACTCCACGCAGTCAACCAACTGGTCGAATGCCCACTGGTGGAACAGAGTGCCACCGGGCAAGCGGTCAGCGATGCCGGTCAAATCCTCGAACGCGATAGTCGTACACTGGTGCTCTCGGGCTTCTTCGACAATCCCGTTCGCGACACGATGCAGGTCGTGCATCGTTCGTCGCCGATTCCGGGTCCGCATCTGCTTCGCTGTTCGGTAGGCACTTCGGGTGCCCGCCTCCTGCAACCGCTGGTGACGCTCCCTGATTTCTTCCCGTCGATGCTTGAGCTCACGGCCGCTGTAGAACTGCCCGGTGCTCGTTACGGCGAGCTGCTCGATACCGAGGTCGACCCCGAGAACCGTTCCGTTCTCGGCGGACGCATCCTCGACACTCGATTGGGGACGACGGAAGCCGAGGTGGAGATACCACTCGCCATCCCTGATTGTGAGCGTGCTTTCAGTCACCTCCCACTCATCGTCGTCGAGATACTGGTACTGATAGCCATCTTCGTCGTCGGGAAGCACGAGGTCACACCGGACGCGGTTCGCCGTCGTTGCAAGGGAAACGGTCCCGTCGTCGAACAGCGTCATCGTCCGCGAGTCGTATCGAATCGTCGGCGCGGAGAACTCGGGCTTCGACACGGTGCGACCATTCTCCGCGCGAGTCTCACACGCGCTGATCGCCTCGGCCGCCTGATGGGTGGCGAGAATCGCGTGCTGGCTCCCAAGCCCCGTTTCGGCTCGAATCGCGTCGTATGCCTTTGATTGAAGCTGGCGCTTGCTGGTACAGTTCGGCCAGCCGTTCTCGACCGCGAGCTGACATCCGCGCTTCCACGCGGTGACCGTCCGTTCGAGGAGCTGGTGCTGTTGCTCCTCGACGGCCAGTCGCGTAATCGCCGTCCGGCGGATGTAGTCGTCGGTCACACGTCCCGTTGGTCCCGGCTTCGTACTTAAATCTCAGCAAGAGGGTGGAGGTCCTGCTTACTGTGGGCCCGCCTCGTGCTCGGAGTGTTGTAGGGGGACAGACTACAGAGAGGGCCTCATCCGCAAGATACCACTGTGTAGAAGTCTGTAGCGTGGCCTCCCAAGCGGACCTACGAACGCCAACCCACCACCGGGGGATACAGTCTGAAACCCGTCGAGAAACGGCTGTCTCTGTCTCGTCTACCCCGAACCGACGCCCCAACGATTCGACCGCACTGGTTCGCGACTGGCCGCCTGGAACGGCGAGTCGCTCCTGAATCTACCCACAAGGCGGCTGGGAGCCACTACACACCCGCGCTGTCTTGCGGTTTTCCAAGCCCGCGACTCGCGACTGCAGCACCGCCTGTATGACTCGACACCGCTGTCAGGCCGTGACTCGCCGATTTCGACTGCCGGTCGTGACACTCCTGAGGAATAACCCATATTCGAACCAATATGTTGGTGGTGGCTTCGGCGCTATAGACGACTACATACCTCTCCCGCCGCCCGGTTCATTGCTTTTCGAGTTCGTTATATTTTGATGATATGTCTCATATCGCTGGATGCCAGATGCGGCGCAGCAGGCGGCTACTTGCCAGTCCAGCATCCCACGTCCGTGGCAGGTGACTCGCTTCGGCTCCACCTCGGCGCTGGACACATACATTCAGCAATAGCGGCACGCTTGCGGATGATCTGCTCTCTGTAGTCACTGCGCCGGGGTCGGTACCGCGTCTGGTGGCCCCGGACTGGAGTCGACTCGAGAGCGACCACAGGCTCGGGCCCAGCTACTGATTGCCGGCCAAGGATTCGGTCGAAACCACTTCCGCCGTGGTTGGCGATGATTTAGTTGGGGGTGAGACGAACTCTCACACGGGGGACTGTCACACGCTCCCCGGCTCCCTACAGGCGGTCTAGCATGAAACGGCGCACCATCCTCCGTGCCGCTGCGAGCCTGCCGACCCTCGCACCGGGAGTCGCGACTGCGGCACCGCCGGTGACGGACGACATCCCGGAGGGCTACTTCGAGGCGCTTCCGAACACGAAAGCCGAGCGGAACGACGCCGTCGTCGGCTGTGCAACCGAGCTGTGTGCGGCCCGCAACACCGTCTCCGAGACGGCGCTCGATGCAGTCGTCGCGGGGAGTGGCTCCACGGATGATATCCTCCGCCGACTCCGGTTCGGGGTCCGCATCCTCAACACGTACGACATCACGAACGCGATCGACGAGGGGATGATCAAGGCCGGAGAGCGGGATCTCCGTGACTACACCCACTACATACCGCTCGTGGAGAGCTTCAACACCCTCTGTAGTGCTGCCTGTGCCATCGAGACGCCCGACCCGAGCCCGGCCGCCGTCACGGGCTTTCTCTTCGCAGCGGCCGCCTTCGGACTGGAGGTTGCACTCTGGACTGCCGGAACGCCGTACAAGATGGCGTGGAGCGGCACCCGGTTCATCGCCAATCGTACGTTCCTCCGCTTTGCCAGATACGGCTGCCGTGGCTGTATCGCACTGCTGCTGAGTGAGCTTCACTGGGCCATTCGGGGCTCGGTCTACGGGGAGGTCGTCACCGAGGATACCATCGAATTCGTCTGGGCGCAGCTCCAAGACCTCCAACGGGATGCCGAGCGGTGGGAGTACGATGTGGAGCTGGAATACTCGTACGCGGAGATTCAGGAGATTGTAGAGTCTGGGGAACCCCAGCGCGGTGGGGCGCTTGGACCGCTCCCCCAGGAGAACGAGGGGCCGATTGAACGCTTGCTCCCCGATATCGAGCTCCCGAATCTCGACTTCGAGATCAACTTGCCAGACCTCACTGACCTCCTCCCGTAGACAGCTGACACCGATCGAGGACTGAAGCACGATTCGTGCACTCTGTCTTTGTTGAATCTCTCAATCGGTGACAGTTCTCAACGGCTATGCTGCATAGACAGCGCGAGTCGGCCATGAGTTGAGTCAATCGAATCGGGAGCGACGATGGCTGGCCGCATTCGGACGAAATAGTGGGTCACGAGTATCCAGCAGTAGGTAGAAGCCGCTGGCACACTAACCCGGATAGTGTCCCTCCGAACGCAGCTATCAGGCACCGGGACGGCTCACGGAATGAAGTACGAGACAATCTACCTCGACATTGAACTCACAGAGGCAAAGAAACGCATCTCCGAGCAGAACCTCAATCTTCGAGCGAGAACCACAGAAACGGGCGTCGGATACTATTCGAATGCTGGTTTGCACCTCGCAACGCTTTCGCCGGCTCCGTCATCCGCTCCAGGGGTCACCCAACTCCGCTATCGGACAGTAATCGTCGGAAGCCATCACATCCACGCCCGCACCACAGCGAAGCGAATCCGAGATGCGCTCGAGGACTATCGCGCCTCCTCCATCTAACTCCCTCCTCGGGACCCCCCTCGTATCAGTACGACGTTCCCGGACGTATTCAGTGCCACACTCTCGGTAATCGTTCCATAGAGGATGCCGGAACTATCGGTTCGATGTGAAAGTCCGATGCAGACCGTATCGTATCCCTCGATCGCCTCCAGTATCGTGGCTTCGACATCATCGCTGACCCGTACCTCGACATCGTACTCGTCGGGAGCGAGTGCGGCTGCCGTCGCGATATCGTCGATCACCGCGCGACCCGCCTCGACGGAGTCTATTTCCGTGGTGGCATCCGGCGGTTGCACGTACAACAGGGTCGGAACCGTGCCCTCGACAGTGGCGAACTCGAAGGCGCGACGAGCTACGACCGACGCGTTTTGTCCGGGGGCGACGAGCGCCACGGGCCTGCCGATCGATCCGTCCGAGAGCTTGACGAGGGAGACGTCACAGGTGGCGCCCTCGAGTATGGGGTCGATGATGTGGCCGAACGTGTACGCCCCGTTGCCGACTACGCCATCCCAGCCGAGCAGGAGCTGGTCAGCGTCCTCCTCCGCAAGAAGCTCCAGAACGGCGGTGCTGGTCTCGGGAGCGACGAGTGCTCGCGTCTGGAGCCGGACGTCCATCTCTTCGGCGATGTCGTGGGCGTTCTGAAAGAGCTCCTGTTGGTGGTCGAGGCGGTCGGACTCGATGTTCTGGAGTGGCGCATCTCGGGCCCCCTCGACGACGTTGACCGCGACGAGTTCCGGCGTACCCTCCGTTTCGTTGGCGTGGGCAGTGGCCGCAGCGAGCCGAAGCAGCCCGTGCTGGGTCTCGGGGTTGGCAATCGGGACGACGACACGATAGGGTTCAGCGGGCGCTTCCCCAATGAGGTCTCGGAAGAGTCCTTCCCCGACGACACGCGTTCGTGCGTACGTGAAGTACCAGACGACACCGAGTCCGATGATTCCCGAGCCGATCAGGATGATCAGCGTCGCCATCTGAGAGATGACCAGCACCGTGAGGAGGCCCCCGAGAATCGGCACCGTTGGATAGAGAGCCCCAGGAAGTTCGAACGTCGGTTCGTACTCGTCCGGGTCCGCCCGCCGAAACACGACGAGAGCGACGTGGACAAGCAGATACGCCACGAGGAAGCTGAAACTCGCCGCCTCGGCCAGGAGGGCGATGATCGATTCGACGCGCAGCCCGAGCCCGATCAACAGCGCCGTCACGCCACCCGTGGCCAGAATTGCCCGGTGGGGCGTATAGAACCGGTCGTGACTCTCGTTGAACCAATCACTCATGAGCCCGTCTCGCCCCATGGCGTAGATGACCCGTGAGGCGGCCAGAATCGAGGAGTTCGAACTCGAGATGGCCGCGATGATCGCGGCGAACGCGATGGCCGCGACGCCGATCGGGCCCATCGAAACCGCAGCGACATCCGAGACGGGAATCGGTGAGTCGGCGAGCACGTCGATCGGGACCGACCCAGTGCTGACGAGCATGACCAGCACGTAGAGCACAGTCACCGAGACCACCGAGAGAATCATCGACAGCGGAATCGTTCGACCGGGATTCTTGATCTCTCCGGCCACCGTAGCGATGATCTCGAAGCCCAGGAACGACACGAAGACGATACCGGTGGTCGCGATGATGCCGGTCGGCCCCGTGGGCGCGAACGGCGTGAGATTCGCGCTGTCGATGAAGAAGAGACCGACGGCCACGAAGACCACGACGATGGCCGTCTCGACCCCGATCATCCAGTTCTGGAGCGCGCTCGACTCGTCGGTCCCGTAATAGTTGACCCCAACCAGGAGTGTCAACCCGAGTAACCCGAGCGCAATCACGAAGTGCCGACCGTCGAACCCCGGTATCGGGGCGACGATGTACTGGCCGAACCCGACCATGTAGAAGGCGCTGGCGAACATCAATCCGGTCCACATCCCCCACCCGACGATGGCCCCGAACAGGCCACCGAGGGCACGGTTGACGTAGTGGTAGCTCCCGCCGGCAATCGGCATTCCCGTCGCGAGCTCCGACAGCGAGAGCGCCGCGAGGAGTGCGACCAGACCGGCGATCGCGTACGAGAGCGAACTCGCCGGCCCGGCGTTCCGAGCCGCGATTCCTGGGAGGATGAATATCCCGGCCCCGATCATCGTCCCGCCACCGAGCGTCATGGCCTCGAGGAAGCCTAGCGTCCGCTCGAGTTCGCCACCTTCCGTGCTCATGGCGTTCTCGCCTCGCGATTCCAGTTCGATTCGCGTGGCGTCATTCGACGTCCCTCACAATGAGGGCCGGGATATCGATCTCGTCGATGATTCGAGAGAGCGTGTCACCAATGATACGCTCACGGAGTGAGGGTTCCGTTTCTCCGAGAACGATGATGTCGTACTCATCTGCCAGCGAAACGATGGTCTGGTGGGGGTCGTCGCCACGTTCGATCTGCCAGTTGACCCGGTCCGTCGCGATACCAGCGTCGGTCACTTTTTCGACAGTCCCGCGGAGCAGGGACTCGGCCTGACTGGACTCTCCGCTGTCGCTAATCGAGTGAATGAGGGTCGCCGTCGCGGCGTTCTTCCGGAGCAGTTCGGTGGTAACGGAGACGATTCGGTCGATGTTCGCATCGCCTCTGATTGGGACGAGGATTCGGCTGATGTGGTCGGTGTCCCCGGCAGTCAGGACTGCGTCGCAGTCGTACTCGTCGGCGACACGGTCGATTGTGGCTTCCCGCTCGTGTGTAAACACCAGAACCTCAGTTACGTCGGGGTACCCCTGGGCAATCGTATCGAGCCGTGCCGCCGCTTCAGCACCGTATTCCTGTTTGATGAGTGCTGGTGTCGCCTGATCTGGAACCGGGAAGTAACCGAGGAGGATAATCTCGTACGGGCGAAGGACGGGTAGCACATCCAGTGTAGGCGGGTCTGGTTCCGAGACATCGACTGGAAGCAAAATAGTTAATTCCCCGATTGGAGGCATCGTACGAGGACAATTACCCGGTTGCGCCGTTAAACCATCGCTGGCTTAGCAGTAGATCCAGCGAGATATCGACTGGAGTAGTCGCTTTGGTGGATTCAGCCTCTCTATCGGTCACGCCGCTACTGACAGCCAATGAGTAGGTCGAACCGGCGCTGCTGAATGCACAGCGCGAGTCGGTCAGCGATCTTCAGATACAGATCGGAACTGTGAATCAGTCAGTACTGGGTCTGTACGTGCGTGGTTCACCGTGGAAAGATTGTGGCTGGCTGCCCCTCGTTTTGGCAAATCTATTTACATTATACCAAGAATAGGCCGTCCTATGCCCTCCAAAGTCAGAGAAATTGTGTTCAGTGAGCCGTCTGGGAGGACCCACGCGTTCGTAATGTTTGCCGGCTCACTCGTTATGCTGAGTATCTTCATCTACTACGATATTCTACGCGGCGTTCCCGACATCAGTTCGCTTGTTATGGCGGTTGGGTTCGCTCTGTCTGGACTTGCTGAGTCCCTTCCAACGGAGCGCCGACAGATCGCAGGTGGATTGCGTGTCGCCGCGATTCTCTTGTTGACTGGGTTACTCAGTCTCACTATCTTCGCTCCCGAACTTATCTTTGGGCCACAGTAAGGAATCCGTGTTCACTTTGTACACGTGCTGACCAGCTGGTTTGCTTTCGTCAGCGTGAAACAAATGAAGATGCTGTGCTGAACTCACCCTCTATATACAGCACCCAAATGCCGTCAGCTGTGAATGATTTCAACAGAGCCAGGCTGTTCAGATTGTCTCGGCTCCCTCTGTGAGCGTCTGTCGGACTGCATAGCCAGTCATCCCTAGCGTGATGAGTAACATCACGAGCATGCCGCCATCACTCAGCGTGTCAACAGCGGAGAGTCCCTCAGTGGCGAGCCCGCGAAGGACATCCCACTGGAGGGACGCCCAGACGACGCTGAACAGGACGAGCGAAATTACACTCCCCCATCGCTCGACAAACGCTCTGACAGTCATCGGCCAACTCTATCCTGTGAATAGTTGAAAAAGTAGAGTACGCACAGGAGTGAGCGGTTCTGACGCGTTGGAGTCACTCGATTTCGATTTCGAACTGCTCGTTCTCGGCGGGCGTGTTCAGGACGACCGCCGTCGACGACTCGTTGACGTCGGCGTCGGCCAGGAGGTCCTTGATCGTCGCGTTCATGTCGTCGGTGTCCTCGAACTTCCCGACGCCAATGATGTCGAACTCACCCGTCACCTCGTACACTGAGACCATCTGCCGGTGACCCTGCAGTCGCTCGGTCAGATTGGGAAGCGCACTCCCCTCGACCTTGAGTCGGAGAATCGCCGTTACGTCGTACCCCAGTTGGTCATACTCGACAATCGGGCTGTATCCGGTGATGACGCCCCGCTCCTCGAGATCGTTCAGATGATTCGAGATCGTCGTGACCGAGACGTCCAGCTCCTCGGCGAGACTGCGGAGGCTCGCTCGCCCGTTCCCGATTAGCTCATTAACGAGTTCCGTATCGAGATGTTCGTACGTCATGCGAACTGATACTAAACATTCGAATATAAAAATGCCGAAATTAGTTATATACTCTCAACTGATGGCCGATATCACCGTCCACAATCGACACTCTTCAACTTGCGCGCTGAAGCATGGCGCCCACGCCATCACCCCCTTCGCTCGGACTCCAACTCCCCTCGCGCATACTCGAACGTGAGCACCTCGGTCAGCCCGGGCGTCTCCAGCTTGTACTCCCGTGGCGCCATGTTCTCACTGTAGGTCGTCTCGACGCGGGGCTCCCCATCGGGCGCATCGTGCAACGCAGTCAGCACCGCGTGCCCATCCGCCCGCGTCTTGACGATCCACCAGGACTCGATGGGGTCGCACGCCGCGATCGTGTCGAAGTCAGAGGGAATCGCCTCGGCGCGGTCGTTGTTGATGCGCTCGGCCTCGAGCGCTGCCACCACCGCACCGTCCGCATCCAGCACAGCCGTATCCAACCGGCTGCCGTCAACCTCGTGATAGCGCCGGACCTCCGCACCCGGCGCGTCGGGGCCCACGTACTCCTGTGCGAGCAGGCGGGCGCCGACCTCGACCATCGCGACGTGGAGACTCGACTCCGAGAGGTCGCCCTTCCCGTCGCCGTGCGCGACGCCTTCCCGGTGGCCGACGCCGATCGCCTCGCGCCCCTCGGGCGTCACGGTCAGCAGCTTGTGTGGCCGGCGGCAGTCCTCACGGAGCAGGCCCTCGTCGACGAGGTCGTCGACGGCGCTCGTCTCGATGCCGACGTACGCCTGCAGTTCGGTCATCGAGTCCCAGACGATGTCGTACTCCAGCTCGGGGTCGAACCGCTGCTGATGGGCCATGTAGACTGCCGCGAGGAACCGCAACTGGGCGTCGGAATAGTCGCTGGCCGCGCGCTCGCCGGTCGTCAGCTGCAGGTCGAGCGCACAGATCGGAATCGCCTCGCGGTCCACGTCGGCCAGCGAGTGGTGGCACTCGATGGCCCGACGCATCCCCTCGGCGGTCGCCGCATACCGGTTCTCGCACTCGGTGCAGACCAGCGGGAACGGCGGCTCGTCCAGATACGTGACGGGGTCGGGGAACCGATTCGAGTTCGGAATCGGCGACGTGGCCGCGGCGGGCGCATCGCTCGCCGCCTGCTCGGCGGTGTCGGGCTCCTCGGGCTCGGGGTCGCCAGCGGCCGGGCGCCCGATATCGACGCCGTGGGCCGTCCGAGTTCGCTCTTTGGCCACTGTCAATTTCGACTCGAACAGCGTCGCCTGCGTGCCGTCGAGGGGCTCGTCACCATCCGGATGGCCGGCCGGCAACGGCGCCGATGCCAGGACGAACGGCTGTGGTTTCGCGTCGGCGAACGGCGCCGCCGGCCGGGCGAGCCACTCGCCCCGCTCCAGATCGCGGAGCCGGGCGGCCACCGCGTCGGCGTCGCGGTCGTGGGTGGCCAGCCGCTCGGCCAGGCGCCGGTCGACACCGACGCTGCCCGTGATGATGGTGCCGACATCGTTGAGCAGTTCGGCGTAGACGCGCGGGTGGTGCTCCCGGACCTGCTCGGGGAACTGCATGGCGAGCGTGACCGCGAGGCCGAACGCCCGCCCCTGCGAGAGGAGCGTGTCGAGGATACCGGTCGTCGCGATGTCCGCGGCCTCCTCGATGTAGCAGTTGACCAGCGGCGGGTCACTCTGACCGGACGTCGCTTCGGCGCGCCGTTCGAGCGCCCGCCAGAGTTGCCCGAGGATGGCGACCGCGAGCAGGCGCCGCGCCCGGTCGCCGTAGCCGCTCATGTCGAAGACGATGACGCAGTCCTCGTCGAGGTGCTCGCGGAGGTCGAACGCGCCGACGCCCTCCTCGTCGGGTTGGGCGGTGAACAGCGGCGCGAGCCGGGCGTCATTGGTCGCCGTCCCGATGCGGCGGGTGGCCGCGCTCATGATCGTGTCGAACGTGTTGGGGGCGTTGGCACTGATGCTTGCGAGCTTCTGGTGGAGGGTGCCGTCCGAGACCGGCGGCGGGTTGCCCGTCTCGTGGAACCGCGTGGCCGCCTCGAGCACGTCGTGCTGGGAGACGCTGTCGGCGCCGTGGACGGGGTCGAACTGCGCCGTGACGATGTGTTCGATCGCCTCGACCGCGGCCTCGGCGCTGTAGAACTTCTCCTCGCCCATCGCGGCGGCGAGCGTCTCGACGTACGCTTCCGTCACCATCCGGACGGCGCGTTCGCGGGCAATGCCCGCGTCCAGTAATGGGTCGATGGAGAGGAAGGGGAGAACGGGCAGGTACTCGGCGCAGTCGAAGTAGTGGAGATCATCGAGGGTGTCGTACTCCGCGAAGTGGGTCCGGGCGTAGTCCTCGGGCCCGCCGTCGCCCTTCGAGTCGATGTAGATGGTGGCGCCGTCGGTCGCCGCGTGGTTGGCGAGATGCATCCCCTGGCCGAGCGCGGTCTTCCCGGCGCCGGTCGTGCCGAACAGCGCCGTGTGCAGCGGCTGGACGGCCGGCGGGAGGCTGAAGGCGGCGTCGAGAGTGGTTCGGTCGGCCGTCTTCGGGTGGCCGACGTGCATGCCCGGCGTGTCCAGATAGGTGGCGAGGACGCCCCGGGGTGGCAGTTCGAGGCCCGTGCGCTCGGCGGGCGTCGGGTCGAGGACACGCCGGGCGGGGGCGCCGAGCCCGGGACCGTCCGTGCAACAGCACGCGCCCAGCGCGGCCGCATCCATGACGAGCGCGCGGCTGGCGTTTGCGGTCAGCGGCAGTTTGTGGCGGGTCGGCTGTGGGTCCGTGTACAGCGTGCGGGCGAACAGGTCATCCCGGACCCGGCATGAGGCGTCGCTGCCGGGGTCGTGGACCGTCGCGGCGACCCGGTAGTGGTCGCTGCGGAGGGTCGAGAACGCGGTGTCGAGGGCCCGGGCTGTGGCTGTGGCCTCTGCGGGATCGGTCGCGACCGTGATGGCGCGGGCGTTGACCGTGAACGTCGCGGCGGGGTCGACGGTCGCGAGCTGTTCGAGCCGGCGCCGATTGTCCCTCGACAGGGCCGAGTCGGTGATCTGTGGCGCCGGGTCACGGCCCGTGCTGGGTTCCTGGCCCGTCGGCCGCCGTCGGCGAGGCGTGGGCCCTCCGCTGTTCGTGGCGCCCCCGTCGTCACGGTGCTCGTCGGGCGCCGGGAACAGTTCGCTGGTGATCTGCCCCCAAAGCGTGTCCCGGCCCCGCTCGAGCTGGGTCGTCCGGTCGCGATGCTCGCCACCCCAGTCGGCTTTCGGCTGGACGAGCAGTTGCAGGATGGCCCCCGCGTCGTGGGTGGCAAGGCTATCGAGGGCAGTCGCCAGCGGCCAGCTGCCGGGGCCCTCCTCGCTGTCGAACGTGTCGAGGGCCGGGAGGGGGAGTTGCCAGTCGCCCGGGCGCTCGCCGACGCCCCGGTACTCCACAGCCGCGAGCGTGTTGTCGGGGGCGTCCAGTCCGGCCGGCTGGTCGAGGACCGCGTGATGCTGGAGGTCGGCGCCGGTGAGCTCGAACGAGTCGGGGAGCGCCTGGCGCAGCGTCCGCTCGAGGGCTGCTCGGTCACCGTTCTCGATGCCGGCGTACCAGTCGAGGCGTCGATCGCCCGTCGGCCCCGTCTCCCCGGTCGCGACGAAGCAGAACTCGTAGGTCGGCGGGGTGTCGGCCCGCCGGCCGCCATCGTCGCGCCGGTGGAGCTGCCCGAGCGCGTGGGTAACGCGTTCGGGGTCGAGAGGGGCTTCACTGGGCTGGATGTGGAGATAGGGCTGTGCGTCATCGTCGGTGGCCGTCGCTGCAGCAGGATCGCGCTCTGTCGCCATGCTTGGTGTGGGAGCAGGTGGTGTACTGGGCTCCCGTCTGGCCGTTTCGGGGTCAGCGGTGCCAAAAAAATGTGGTGGGATCGGTCGGGGAGCGCTGGTGTCGTTGTGGGTCGCGTGCTGGCCGTGTGCGCAGGCTGAAGCGCGTTCGGTGCGCCGTGGTGTGTGGGTCGTGTGGTTGCAGGGAGGCGATTGGTGGGGTGCTGTAGCGGGATTGCGAGCGGGTGCGTCGGTCGCGCTGGGTGCGCGTCCAGCGAGGGGCAGTGGCCCGACTGGCGTGACGCGAGTCTGGTGTTGGATTTGCGTGGGCGAGCGGCTCTACAGACCGGGGTGTGCTCCGCACACGGGTCCGTGGACTGTCGCTGTAGCGTGGGCCTGCGATTTGGACGCGGACGCCCAGCGAGCGCGGAGAGAGGCAGGCCGGGGGCGGCGTGGCACGGCACTCGGCGGCCGTAGCGGGACACCGGGGCGGGCGAGGCGCCCGCGCTCGGCAGGGTGGTGCTCGACGGGGCGCCAGCCGGACGCGACGGTGGGTCGGCGCCGGTGCACGACTACAGAGCCGAGAGACGGCGTCTCACCGGCGAAATCCCCCGGTTCGGGATTCGGTGGTCGCAGGGGCAGCCGAACCGTGATCGCCACGGAGCGGGCGTCTCTGGCTGAATCGCTGGTCTCGCCTCGTTTCGAACCATACGTAGCGTGAGAGGATGGCAGCTATTCTGATCCCTACATGCGGCTACAGACCCCGCCTGTATGGGGATTCCTCGATCTCGATCGTTCCCCTTTGGCAACTGAGTAGTCTTCGGTCCGACTGGCTCGATCGGCCGCGAGCGGGACGCTGACGGCGGCTGGTGTGCTGGCGGGGACGGAGCGATCGCTGGCTCGCTGTGGCCGGCCGGGCCACCATGGTCGAATCCGCTCAGCGGCCGTGAATCGGCCGGTTCGGGTCTGTAGTGATTCGGTGTCAGGGCGTGGTCGGTGACCGCGTATCGGAGATCGGCGTCCGCCCGGCTGTGCTCCGGGGCTGCCGTGGGGGCCGTGGCTCACCGCTGCCGTGTGTGCGGACGACGAGGTGACCGCCACCAACTCGACGACCGGAACGCTTCCCGCCGCGTGACGACCCGGGAGTGGGAAGGCTGGCGCTGTTGAACCCCGTCGCAACTGCGCGGAACTGACTGCTGCATGCAGAGGATGCAGTCAGCGCGACGGACCCGACGGTTTATTAATCGCGATGGATGGTGGTGACGCAGATATGAGTGGACGAGAGCGTCCACCAGCATCCCCCCGACGGGCAGCAGCCTTCGTACTCGGCATCTTGCTGCTCCTCACTCTGGGCGTCGGGTATGTTCTCGTGGCAGGCTGCATTATCGGTTGCCCAGGATGACGACGCTCGATGATACTGCCTGACTCGCACCCAGTATGCAGCGGTAGGTCGACGAACTACTCGACATCTATCAGTACCGGTGTGACAGATACAGAGGATGAGTTCGGCATGACAATTCTGTTTCACTCGAGTGGGTCCTGTTGAATCGGCCACTCGGTGTGCGCACGCACTTTTAAAATAGGAAGTGTAACAACATCTTTAAGAAACTGATTTTGCGTATCCTGAAAAGCGATGTCCCCTGAATCACAGCCCTCAAATCCAACAGTTCACACTGTTCTGTCGGCCGATGGAACGAGTATTGCATACGAGACCGAAGGGAACGGCCAGCCGTTGATTCTCCTCCACGGCGGATCCGGGACTCGACAGGCATGGAACACACTCAGGCCGTATCTTGCCACCGACTTTCGCTTGTACGTCCCGGATCGGAGAGGACGAGGTGACAGCTGTGACGGTGACGACTATAGCCTTGCCCACGAAGCAGCCGACCTCCAAGCGCTCGTCGACGCTGTTAGCGCACCACCGATAGTACTCGGACACTCGTTCGGTGGACTCGTTGCACTCAAAGCCGCATCCCAGATCACCATCGACCATCTCGTACTGTACGAACCACCCGTATTGGTAGATGAACACAGTGAGGGCGATCTAGCCGCCCGAATGGAAGCTCGCCTAGAGGCCGGGCAGCGACAGGAGGCAATGCGACTGTTCATCGAGGAGAATGGAACGGTTTCTGACGTTACCCAGTTGCCCTGGTGGCCCGAAGAGGCGAATCTCCACCTCACGGAGACGGTGATCCGCGAAAACTACGAAGTCGAAGCGTTTGACCGATCCGACGTGCCAGATATTGATGTCCCAACCGTACTGCTGACTGGTGAGCAGAGCCCTGACCATCTCCGTGCCGGAGTCGCTGCGCTGGACGATTATCTCACCGATAGCCGAATCATCGAAATGAAGAATGTAGGACACGTCGCCACGGAAACAGCGCCAGAGAAGCTCGCTTCTATCTTAAAATCACTGATATAATCCAGATTATACGGACACAGAATCGTCGCGTACTGACTGACCCACTCTGACCGAATCGGGTAAATAATTCAGTGCGAGATACGCGCCCTGTATGCAGCACGCCCGCTGAACTATCTCAGCAATCGAGGGGGTTCAACAGAGCCGGAAGACTGGCCCAGTGGCCATTTTGCTTAAATAGCGCCCCTACATTCGTCTACTCGCACCGTTCTTTGGTGCATCCCACCCCCCCACCCCGCTTTTCACGCCTCGGTAGCGACGCGATTGACCGGCGCCCCATGTTACTTGGGTACACGCCCCAAGAATTACCTGCCGTCCGCTCCCTCGCCAACGCACGCTGGGAGGATGGGGGCCGAGGACGACGCTGGGGATGGGGACGCGAGTCCCGACACGACGACGTGTCACGAGTGTGGCGTGCCGATTCGGGTGGCCGCGGACGAGACGGAGGTGGACGCGCTCGTGGCGCACTTCGAGCGCGAGCATCTCGACGACGACTGAGCCAGGCGCGGCGTCTCGTGGGCGCGAGTCGTGGACCGGGCTCGATGAAGGTCCGACCACTACGGCGTGCCAGCAGGCCTGCGCTGGAGGGATCGGACTGACGGGGCCTGTTTCGTGTCGAGCAGAGTCTGGTCCGCAGCGGTCGGTGTTGAAAGCCCCCAGCGGCTCGACCGGGCCGGGCCTCGCTGCGCTCCTCACTACGTTGCGGTGCTTGCGTCGTCCGGGCCGGGTCGAGCCGCTGGCCCCTTTCAGTCCCGCCCGGGTGGATGGTCGGCCAAGCGATGGGTGAGTTCGGCTGGTCGGTTGTTGGACGATTGGTGATCCGGTTCGTGGCTCAGCTCGGGTGGACGATCTCCATCGGCAGCCCCAATTCCGAATCTTCGTCGGGGGCGGCAGGGAGCCGTGGATACTCCGGCTCCGACTCGCGAGGGCCCAGATCGAGCTGGGCCGCCGTGTATGCGAGGACAGCTGCGTCGAGCACATCATCGCGCTTTCCGGACGAGATCCGGTCGTGCCACGCGGTCCCGTCCTCGCGGTCGCGCAGGACGCCCTCGATACACTCGTGCAGCGCCGGCTCGGCACCGAGAAGGGCGAGTCGCTCGTCGCGCCCGGCTTGCGTGTCTTTCGGGGGGAGGGGCGCGTCGGACAGGGCGGCGAAGCAGACCTCCGGGTGGCTCTCGTAGACGCGGTCGGTCGCGTCCGCGTACTCCTGCAGGAAGACATCGACCTCCCGGATGCGCGGGAAAAGCCACCAACTCTTGCTCCCCAGTGAGTCTCCGTTCCGTTCTCGGGCCGTGTCGTAGTCGTCCGTCTCGACGACCGCCCTGGATGGGATGGCGAAGACGGTACTCCGTCGGGTGCCGAGGTAGTCCATCGCCGCCTCGTCGCAGGCTCGCGTTCCCGCGTCGGGGAGCCCAATCGGGATATCGACGAGCACCGACTCCGCATCCCGTCCGTGTTCGTGCCAGACGTTGAGGAACGACGGCTCGGTGGTGACATCCACTGTGTCTCCCGCCGAGACGACCAGCCAACAGCTGCCGGCCCAGTCGACGCCCAGATAGGTGGGCATAACTGGCGCTCTCGGGCGAGCCATATCGCTTCTGGGGAGCGGGGGCTGGGTCGGCTCCCGTTAGCTGTCGAACCGCCGAACGACAAGACCGCGAGCGACCCCGACCGGACCGTCGCGTTCGTCCAGGACCATCGCTACGTCTCGTTCGCCGTGCTGGAGCCCGGACTGACGGAGCCTATTTCGTGTCGAGTGGAGTCTGGCAAGCAAGAGTCTATCTTGAAAGCCCCCAGCGGCTCGACCGGTTGCGTTCCGGCAGACGGTCCTGCTCGCTGCGCTGCGCGGGCTGCGACTGCCGTCGCTCCCCTCGCATCCGCTCGGCTCGCACTCGCTGCGCTCCTCGTGCCTGCGGTGCTTGCGTCGTCTCACCGGATCGACCCGCTGGCCCCTTTCAGTCCCGCCCGGGTGGATAGCTGGGGCGGTACCCGAGCTGGCCTGGTGTGTGCCTGCCCGTGGGACTGCCGGCCGAGTGCGGGTGAGTGGGGCCAGTGTGTTTCTCGTGGGTCTGCCGGCCGGGGCGGGTGTGATGGCCTGGTCGGTGTGGGCCTCACCGGTGGACTGTCGGGTGAGCGTGTGTCGGGGGTGGGTCGGCTGTGCCTGACGGCTCGTCACGCTCGGCACGTGCGGGCGGGCGCTGCCCTCGGCACCGACCATTCCGGGCTGCCTGCCTGCGGTAGCGGGCGGGCTACGGTCGCGCTCACCCGCAAGGGGTTGCGCGCGACCTGCCGGGCGTCTGCTTTGCCGCCAGCGGGTAAGCGCGGGGGGTTGCGCAGTATGCTTACCCCCCACGCTTACTCCGCTGG
>Ga0207757_100525_pt1 | contig 23789 bp, 21 predicted proteins | sample A23P3SouthBayCA_2_FD_187752 | JGI IMG/M metagenome (GOLD analysis project Ga0207757, IMG submission 187752) | Aerobic enrichment media microbial communities from Eden Landing Ponds, California, USA - A23 P3 (2) (SPAdes) | ecosystem: Environmental > Aquatic > Marine > Unclassified | place...
CCAGCTGCTCGCGCAGGTAGTTGACGTACCGTTTGTGCTCCTCCAGTTGCTCGCGGAGGTGATCGGCCTCGAGTTCTAGCCGCTCGTGCTCGCGCACAAAGCTCTTCGGGACCTCGATCTTCGGGGGGAACGACTCCCCGCTCTCGCCCATGCTGTCGAGCTCCGCCTCCGGGACGACTCGGACCTGTCCGTCGTGGGCAACGAGCGTATCCACGTAGTCCCGGAAGACCGCCGACAGAGAGATGTCCCGCTCCTCGGCGATGTCGCGGAGGGTCTCGAAGGCGTCCTCATTGACGCGGAACGAGATCGTCTTGTTCTTGTTGCCCATTATCGGACCGATCGTCACGCAATCTACTTAAGCGTTTGTCAGACGCTCGCAAGGTTGAAAATTGGCCCGGGGGTCAGGCCGAGCTCGGTCCGGGTCGTATCCGCCGCGTCAGGGCTCCGGCGTGCCGGCCGGATCCGTCCCGTCCGGGGCGGTGTCGTCGCTCGCGGCGTCGCCGCCGGCGGGCCCGTCGCCCGCGAGTTCGTCGCCGGCGCTCTCGTCGAGGTCTTCGAGCGCCGACAGCGCGGCGGCCTTGTACGTCTGGGGGTCGAAGTCGTACTCCTCGCGGGCCATCCGCGCGTACTCGTTCCCGTCGTCGTCGAACGCGGCGACGCGCTCGATCGTGCGACGGGCGGTCTCAGCGACCCAGCGGTCGCGGGTGTCGGCGTCGACCTCGGTGATCGACTCGGGACGGACGGAGACCCGGACGGTGCCGTCGTCGGTCTCGTACGTCCGGGGCTTCCCCACGACTGCGACGTAGGCGGGCGCCTCCAAGTCGCGGAGCTTGGAGGCGGCCTCGGGCTGGTACTGGCCGGCGTACACGAAGAACGTGCCCGTCGGGTCGACGATGCGGCCGCGCCAGTACTCGGCGTCCTCGCCGACGTCCTCCTTCTCGGTGAGGGTGCCGACGAAGAACACGCGGTTCGCGGACTCGCCCGTCGGCAGCAGCGCGTAGACGGGGGCGCGCTCGTCGTCGGACTCGGTGAACGTGTAGCCGGCGTCGTTGAACTCGCTCGCGAACACGCGCCGGGCGACCTCTCGGGTGGGTGCGGACTGGCTCATATTAAATCGACCTCGCTTCGATCAGCGCGGCTTCAACGTCGACTTTGCCGGGCTCTTCCATCTCGTCGACCAGGACGTACCGACCGAAGGTGGGGCCGGTGACGCGGTAGTACCGCCCGAGCACGTCGTCGCCCATCTCCTCGGCGACGACGGTGGTGTCGAGCGCGTCCATCGCCATGTCCTTGGCCTCCTCCAGGCCCATCCCGGTGAGCTTCTCGGTGGCCTCGCGGTCGAAGATGACCTCGGTGACGGTCTCGCCGTCGTCGAGGACGCCCTTGATCCGGAGGTCGAACTCGCCCTCGACCTGTCCGTGTTCGGAACACCGCCCGTTCTGGAGGACGCGCGTGCAGTCGTCCTCGGGGCAGCGCTTGATCAGCCCGGAGCCGGACTGGATGTCGACGAGGGCGCCCTCGACCGTGTCGGCGTTGTCGCCGACCTCGATCTCCTCGTCGATCTCGGTGATACCGGTCGTCCGGTTGAGCTTCACCGAGTAGCTTCCCTCGTACTCGTCGGTGACGACGTTCGAGAGCTCGTACGCCTGTCCCTCCGTCAGCTCGGGGAGGTCCGAGGTCTCGAAGGCGACGAACTTGATCGTGCCCGACTCGTCGCCGAGGAGCCCGACCTGCGAGATCGAGTCGCTGCGGGGCTCCCACAGGTCGACCAGTTTCACGCGCAGGTCGACCCACTGTTCGTCCTCGTCGATCTCGTCGACCAAGGCGGACTCGCTGCCGCCGCGGCCGAGTTCGTCGCGCTCCATCCCGGCGTCGTCGAGGTAGCTGTTGGTGACGCTCCGGCGCGCCTCGTCGAGGGGGACGCGGTACTCGTTGACGAGGTTCTCCAGTCGCTCCTCGACCTCGTCGGCATCGACGTTGAGGTGGTCCGAGAACTGTTCCGCTATCGCTTCCGCTTCCTGTCGCAGTTCGCTCATGGGGTGTCTCCGCCTCCGGTCATGATTCAGTGGGAGGCGTACGACGATTGGTTCCTCACGGTATTAAAACGTGCGTGACCAGGGTGAAAGTGAATGGATCGGGGTCTCTACCGCCCGTACCGCGGATTCTCCGGATCGAGTCGGTCGTCGTCGAAGCGGCGAGCGCGCAGGCGTCTGACGCGCGTCAGCCACGCGCGGGCGCCGTTTCGAGTGGAACACTACCACGTGAAGAATTCACGCGGACAGTGTGGAGTTCGGAGTAGCGATCGCTTATAAATGGCCCACGGCGGGTCCGCCACCAACGGATCGATCGTCCGCCTCTCGCCAACGAACATATATCCCACGCGCCGATACGACAAATATGGACGACCGACTCGAACGCGTCATCCGCCAGCAGCTCCGCAAGGCGGGCAAGCAGTTCGAGGAGGCCAAGCGAGCGTACTCCGAGGCGAAAGACGACCCCGCGGACGACGCCGCGGGGGCGGAGCGGTACGACCTTCCGACCGACGACGAGGGGCGCGCCCGGATCGTCTGTCGGCGGCACGCGGAGCGTCGGTCCGTCACCGTCGACGAAGAGGGGCGACCGTCGTGCTTCGAGGGCGGTCACCCCGACTGCGAGGGGTGCGCGGAGGACGTGCGGGAGGGGTTCGTCGAGACCTGGTGAGCGGGGAGGGCGGCGGAGTGGCGTGAACCCACCCAAAGGCGTTTCTCTCCCGCCGCCGTCAGGCGACGCATGAACCGAACGACGGTCGTCGCGGCGCTCCTCGTCGCGGTCGGCGTCGGGCTCGCGGCCTCCGGCTTCTTCGCCGGAGCGGGCGACGAGGCGCCGCCGCCGACCGTCGAGGAGCCGGCGCCCTCGCCGGTGGACGAGGCGTCGCTCATCGAGGTCGCGGGGGACTACCGGCTCTGGCCGTACACGAGCCGGAGCACCTCCGTCGAGGGCCGGACGCTCGCGGTCAACGTCCTCTTTTACGCCGACGCGGAGACGACGCGAGCGGCGATCGAGGGGCGATCAGACACCGATTGGCAGGAGACGGAGGCGGACGAGGCGGCGGCGACCGCAGACGCCGAGCAGGTGGCGGCGATCGTCGAGCGCGACTGGGCGGACGCCCACAGCTCCGACCGCTACAGCTACGTGGAGGGGCCCGACGGCGGCGCCTGGCTGGAGGAGACGTTCGAGCTCCACGACGGAACGTATCTCGGCGTGCGCGACCATCTCCGGGCGTACGAGTCGCCCGACGGCGCCTACACCGCGGTGCAGGCCCACGAGGAGTACTACGACTGGTTCCGGCTGCGCCACACGGTGCCGGGGATCGACGACCCGTCGGTCCGGCTCGAAGACGAGTTCATATACGGCGCGGTCGACGCCGAGGTCAGCCGCGAGTACCGCGGCATCGACGGCGGCTGGAGCGACGGCTGGGTGTCGGTGATCGAGCTGGCGTCCCTGGCGACGCTGTCGGGCGCGCTGCTCCGGCGACGAACCCGGGGCGCGGCGGTCGAACTCGCGCGCCGGGGACGACGGGAGGCCGTTCGACACGCCGACGCCGCGGTTCTCGGCGCCGCGCTCGCCGCCGTCATCGTCGGCGTTCGAGTGGCCGGGGTCGCGCTGGAAACCGCGTATCCGGGCGTCGGACCGAAGCTCATCGCCGCCCCCCTGTACCTCGTCATCGCGGTCGGGATTCCCGCGCTCGTCGTCGCGAGGGCACCCGATCTGGATCCGAGCGCGGCGCTTCTCGGCGTTTTCGTCGGGCTCGGCGCGGGGTTCGTGATCGACTTCGCCGCGCTCGGCGTGGCGGTGCCGCCCGATCTCCTCGTGCACCGGGTCGCCCTCCTCGCCGCGATCGGCGTCGTCGCGATGGGGCGCTCCGCCGCCGATCGCCCGGTGCTCGCGGCGGGACTGGTGGCGTGGATCGTCGGACTGGCACTCCCGCTCGCGGACGTGATCTGAGGCGTTTTCGGGGTCGAGACGCCCGATCCGGACGATCAGACGGAGGTACTGCGGGTTCGATCCGGTGCCGACACCACAGAAGAGATATATGTGACGGGCGAAACAGCGACGAACGTATGACTCGGCAGGTCAGTCGGCGCGGGGCGCTCGCGGGAGGGTTCGCGGCCCTGAGCGCCGGCTGTCTCGGCCAAACGCGGAACATCGCGGGACGCGACCGGTCCTCGCAGCTGACCCTCGAAATCAACGCCCCGCCCGCCGACAGAGACCCCAACGCGATCCGGATCGCCAGACACCTCGCGGAGAACCTAGAAGCGGTGGGCATCGAGCCACGGGTCAACACCCTCGGTCACACCGACCTCCGACGGAAGGTGCTCATCAACCACAACTTCGACGTGTACGTCGGGCAGTTCCGGGAGGCGCAGCCGTTCGACCCGGACGCGATGTACGGATACACTCACTCGCAGTTCGTCGCGGAGTCGGGGTGGCAGAACCCGTTCGGGTTCACCGATATCAACGGCACCGACGAGCTGCTCGCGACCCAGCGCCGGACGGACGGCAGCGAGCGGAGCGAGGCCGTGGCGAACCTCCAACGGACCCTCGGTCAGCTGCAGCCGTTCACCGTCGTCGCGTTTCCCGACCCGCTCACCGCGGTCCGCGAGGACCGCTTCGAGAGCTGGACGAACCGGCAGCCGCTGTCGGTCGGCGGGTTGCTCGGCGTAGAGCGCGCCGGCACGTCGGGTGGAGGTGTGAGCCGCGGTGGGGCTGAAGGGGGGAGCGGGACCGCCGACAGCGAGACCGACGGCGACAACGAGACCGTCGACGACAACGAGACCGACGGCGATAACGAAACCGCCGGCGAACTGATCGACGACAATCCGCTCACTGACGGCGACGGCGGGGCGGACGACGCCGCCACCCTTCGGCTCGTGACGACCGGCGAGCGCATCACGCAGAACTGGAACCCGATCGCCGCCGAGTACCGGCGCCACGGCACGTTCACCTCCCTGCTGTACGACCGGCTCGCCCTGGCCGAGGGCGGAGAGGTGATCCCGTGGCTCGCCGCCGACTGGGAGCGGGTCGGTGACTCGGGGATCGAGGTCTCGCTTCGAGAGACCGACTGGCACGACGGCGAGCCGGTGACGGCGGAGGACGTCGCGTTCACCTACGAGTTCCTCCGGGACACCTCGATGGGGAACGCCGAGTCGCCGGTGCCGACGCCGACGTTCCGCGGTCGTGTGTCGGCCGTCGAGCGGGCGACCGCCGTGGACGACGCGACGGTCCGGCTGACGCTCGACAACGTCAACGACGCGGTCGCGTTGCGCGCGCTTCAAGTCCCGATCCTCCCGAGACACGTCTGGGAAGAGCGGACCGGGATGGCGACGATCGCGGGCTTCGAGTTCGACGCGGAGACGACCGAGGCCGTGGTGACGAACAACGAGAACCCGGTCGGGAGCGGTCCGATTCGCTTCGTCGAGGCCGCTCCCGGGGAGTCGGTCACCTTCGAGCGCAACCCCGACCACTTCCTCGTGCGCGCGTCAGCGGCGGACGGCTCGACGGGTGACACGGACGGCGAATCGACTGGTGACACGACGGACCCGCTCGCGGGAATCCCCGAGCGGTTCCGCGGGAAGCCGGCGTTCGCTCGGCTGGAGATCGAGGTGGTGGGGTCGGACGTCGCGGCGGTGCAGACGGTCGGTGACGGGCACGCTGACGCGACCGTCTCGAACCTCGGACCGGACTCGGTCCCGCGGATCGGACGCGAGGCCGACGCTCGGCTCGTCACGGGGCAGTCCGGCGGGTTCTATCACGTCGGGTACAACACCCGGCGGGCGCCGCTGTCGAACCCCCGCTTTCGAGCGGTCCTCGCGTCGCTGATCGACAAGCAGGCCCTCGTCGACACCGCGTTCGGCGGGTACGCCGACGCCGCCGCCTCGCCGCTCGCCGCCACCCCGGAGTGGGTGCCGTCGGACCTCCGGTGGGAGGACCGCGACGCCGATCCCGTCCATCCGTTCGTCGGCGAGAGCGGTTCGCTCGACGCCGAGACGGCCCGCGACCGGCTCCGCGAGGCCGGGTATCGATTCGACGAGGACGGGCGGCTGCTCGCGCCGGGGAAATGAGCCCGCTGCTGGCGGTCGTGAGTTCGCTCGCGCTGTGGGTGGGGTCGGCCCTGCTCGTCGCGAGCGTCGCCATCATCCGCCCCCGTCGGCTGTACGCGCTCTGGGATGACCTCCGCGACCGGCTGTGGGAGATCCGGAAGCCGCTCGCCGCGCTGGTGGTAGTGTTGATCGCGAGCGCGATCGGTCGGAGCTCCCTCCAGACGGTCTCGGAGCTGTTCGGGCTCCAGTTGACGTGGGCCATCCACGCGTTGGAAGGGGACTTCGTCGCGTGGGTGCAGGGGACGTTCGCCTCGCCGCAGCTGACGATGTACTTCTCGTCGGTGTACGTGTACGGGTACGTGTTCCTGCTCGCGTTCCCGTTCCTCGCGTACCTGGCGCTCCCGCGGACGACGGCGGTGAAACGACTCGTCGTCGCGTACGCGCTCAACTACGCGATCGGGCTCACGTTGTATACGGTCGTGTTCGCGTACGGTCCCCGGAACGTCATGCCGGATATGGTGACGTCGCTGCTGTTCACCCACAACCCGGAGTTCATGACGCTGACCGGCGAGGTGAACGAGCCCACGAACGTCTTCCCCTCGCTGCACACGTCGCTGTCGGTGACCGTCGGGACGTTCGCGGTCCTGACCCGGCGGGAGTACCCGCTGTGGACGCCGATCGCCGTGTGGCTCGCGACGAGCGTGATGATCGCGACGATGTACCTCGGGATCCACTGGCTCACGGACGTGATCGCCGGGACCGCGCTCGCGCTCGGCGCGGTGTATCTGTCGTGTCGGCTCGTCGACGAAGAGGTGTGAACGGTTCGCAGACGAAGGTCGGGTAGCTATCCCTCGACGAGCCGTTCGAGCTGCTCCGGCGGCACTGCCCCCCGAGCGGCGTGGCCGTCGTACGCGAACGTCGGGACGCCGGTGACGCCGCGCTCGCGCGCCGCGGCGAACAGGTCGGTGACGCGGTCGCGGAGGTCGTCGTCCCCGAGCGCCTCGTCGACGACGGCGGGGTCGATCCCGTCCACGCGCTCCGCGACGTCGACGAGCACCTCGCGGTCGCCGATGTCGCGCCCCTCCTGCCACAGCGCCGCGAACACCTCTCCGTCGAACGCGAGCCACAGCTCCGGCGTGGTCTCTCGCACGTGTACCGAGACGATCTGCGCCGGGAGCGAGTCCACGTCGGTCCGGAGCTCCTGGGCCATCTCGGCGTCGTACCGCTCCTGCAGGCGCCGGACGTTCTCGCGGGCCTGCTCGTAGTACTCCTCGTCTTTCCCGTTGTCCGCGTCGTGGTCGATCTCGCCGTCCGGGCCGCGCTGGCCCGCGCGGAGATCGAACGGGTGCCAGTCGATCGCGAGCGGCTCCTCGCGCGTCGCCTGGTACCGCGCGAGCGACTGTCGCCCGAGGTAGCAGAACGGGCAGACGTAGTCGGAGTAGATCGTGATCGACTCGGTCGCGTCGGGAGCCGGTTCCTCCGCGCCGTCCGCGGCGTCGGTGTTCGACATACCGGCCGTTCGGCAGCGAGGGGCAAAGGCCGTTCGGCGGCGGCGATCGCTACGATTTAAGATAATCAGGTGGTACCACCAGAGTATGACAGTCACGCGCGACCCCGTTTCGCCGCCCGTCTCGCTCGCGATCGCCGGGAGCGACGCCGGCGGCGGGGCGGGGATACAGGCCGACCTGAAGGCAATGACCGCACACGGCGTGTTCGGTACCTCGGTCGTGACGGCGACGACCGCCCAGAACACCCGGGGCGTCCGCGACGTGCACCCGGTGCCGCCGACCCACGTCGCGAGCCAGTATGACGCCGTCGTCGACGACTTCGACGTGGGCGCGGTCAAGACCGGCATGTTGGCCACGGCCGAGACGGTCGAGACGGTGACCGGACTCGTCGCGGCGAGCGAGACACCGGTCGTCGTCGACCCGGTGATGGTGGCGGCGAGCGGCGACCGCCTGCTGTCGCCCGAGGCGGAGGACGCCTACGAGGGGCTGATCGAGGCGGCGACGCTCGTCACGCCCAACGCCGACGAGGCCGAAGTGCTGGTCGACGGATCGGTCGAGGCGCCGGCCGACGCCGAACGGGCGGGCCGAGCGCTGGTCGCGGCGGGCGCCGACGCTGCACTTATAAAAGGCGGCCACATCGGCGACGGCGAGCGCGTGACCGACACGCTCGTGATCGGGAGCGAGGCGGGGGACTGCTCCGATCCGGCGACCGCGCTCCGCTTCGAGAACCCGCGCGTCGCGACCGACGCGACTCACGGCTCCGGGTGCGCGCTGTCGAGCGCGATCGCGGCCCGGCTGGCGCGCGGCGAGCCCCTCCGCGAGGCGGTCGCCGCCGCGGTCGACGGGATGGGACCCGCGATCCGACGCGGCTACGACGTGGGCGAGGGCCCCGGCGCCGTGAACCCGACCGCGTTCGACGGGGGCGCGTAGCGGCTCCGTCGGCGATTAGACGAAGTTGAGCGGCACCATCAACAGGACGCCGAGCCCGATCCCGACGGCGAGCACCGGCTTGCCGCCGCGGGGGAGGTCCGTCCCGGTTTCGAGCGCCTCGGGGATGAACTCGGAGAGGACGAGGTAGATCATCGCGCCGGCGGCGAAGCCGAAGCCGTACGGGAGGACCTCGCGGGCGTAGCGGACGAACGCGAACGCGGCGACGGCCCCGATCGGCTGGGGCAGGCTGGAGAACACCGACCACCACACCATCTTCCACTTCGAGACGCCCATCGACCGCAACGGGATGGAGATGGCGGTCCCCTCGGGCACGTTGTGGATCGAGATCGCGAGGGTCATGAACACCGCTAACAGCGGGACGGTGAACCCGAACAGCTGTGCCCCGCCCTCCAGCCCGAGGTCGGCGAAGGAGACGCCGACCGCGATCCCCTCCGGGAAGCTATGGACCGTCAGCACGCCGAGGATCAAGACGAGTTTCTTGAAGTCGGCCTCCTCGTACTCCTGCGGGTCGATCTCGACGTCCATCAACACCTCGTGCGCGAGCACGACGAGGACCACCCCGGCGAGCATTCCGATCCCGATCTCCGCGGGCGTCCCCTCCGCGAGCCCTTCGTTGACGAGGCCGAACAGCGACGCCGCCACCATGATCCCGGAGGCGAACCCCCACAGCGCCACGTTGCCGCGGTCGCTGATCGAGTCGAAAAAGAAGAACGGGAGCGCGCCGACGCCCGTCGCGAGCGCCGTGATCAGCCCCGCGACGAAGACGAACGCGACCGCGTCGAGTGCGACCATATCGTTCGGCGGTTCGATCGTCCAGTACTTAATAATCGTGGATGGATTACGCAATTCCGCGAGCGATCCCGAAAAGCAGGGTAAACAGGATCAGCGCCGCCAACAGCAGCAACACCGTCAGCTTCGTGCCGAACGGAGAGCAGTGAACACGCGACTGCGCGATGCGTCGTTCCGCGGGCCGCCGCGGCCGGATCGGTGGGTCCACGTCACACCCCGGGCGTGGGCCAGGGTGAGAGGCCGACCGGCCGATCAACAGCGGTGCTCGTCGCCTCGAAGGCATCAGCCCTGAGTGCCGGGTCGCTCTCGGTGGGAGACGAGGCGTTCGTCACCGGCTGGTCCGCGTCTGTCGCCGTCTCGTTGTGCGGCGCCGTTTCCGGTTTCGTCTCGTTTTTTGACACCGTCTCGTTTGACGCCGAGCCGCTCGTCGTCGGTATCGAGCCGTTCGTTACCGGTTCCGCCGGCGGAGCCGTGACGTTCCCGAGTTCTTCCGTCTCCCCCGTTTCGTTCCCGGGAGGAACGATCGCAACGCCGGGAGCGTCGCCGGTCGACTCGTTGATCGGGGAGAGTTCGTCGCTGGTCTCGAACGTCGTCGTCACGGTGGTGTTCGACGTAAGGACGGCGACGGTGAGTCCCCCGCCGAACGCGACGCCCCACACCGACACGGCGAGGACGACGGCGACGACGAGGCCGCGATTCACGGCCATCAGTCTCCCTCCCCGTCGTCAGCGGTGGGAGACCAGTCGTCGATCCCGTCTTCGGCCTCCTCGATGAAGGCGGGCAGCTCCCAAACGACCCCGGCCGTCGATTCCTTCCCGTCGGAGACGACCGCGCGCTGTCTCGTCTCGGATGCGGCTTCGTCGGCAGTCGGATCCGCGGCCGAGTCGCCCCGGTCGAGGGCACCGCTGGCCGGAATCCACGCCGCGAGCGCGCCGAGGAGGAGCGTCGACGACCCCACCGCGATCGCGATTGCGGCGGCGGTGCGAAGCTCGAACGCGACGTAGACGGTGTAGGGAGAGAACACCGCGAGCACCGCTGCCGCCCCGCCGACCGCGTCGACCGAAATCCCTCCGGAATCGGTTGGGGCAGACGCGTCCGGCGGCGCAGCGGGTTCAGCCGACCGCTCCGAAGCCGTCGGTTCGGTGCTGTCTCCGTCGGCCGCGGCGGCGTCGTCTCCGGCGGTCGAGTCGTCGGTCGGTCCGTCGACCGCCGCGGTCGGCACCTCCCGTCCGCCCCGGCCCCGGACGATCGACCAGACCTCCGTGATCGCGAGCAGGCCGAACGGGAGCAACACCAGCGCGACGAATCCCGCCCGCGTGCCCGCGAACTGGATCACGTATCCGATATACGGGATCGTCAGCGTCACGACGCCGATGAGGCTCCCTGCGGGAACGAGTCCGGGATCCGGTCCCTCGTTGGCGTCGCCCATCGTCTCGAACGAACGGGTCCCGCCCTCGTCGACGACGTCGATCACCCGGTGTGTCACCGGCACGTCGCTCGTGCCGCGAGCGAACGTGATCACGTCGCCCTCGGCGACCGCCGCCGGGTCGCGATCGGCGACGACCACCACGTCACCGGGCGCGATGGCGGGCGTCATGCTCGGGGTGAGCACGACGAAGCTCTCGTCCGCACCGACGATCTCGGGGACCGCGTACACCGCGAAGGGAGTGACGACGGCGATCAACAGGACGATCCCGAGCACGTTCGCCGCCTTCCTGGTCCGTGGTGATGTGAGTGTGTCGTGCATTAGTTCTCCTCCGAGCCGCACAGCGGCTCGCCGTCCGTCGTCGTCGCCGCAACGACCTCGAACCTCCCGTAAACGTCTCCGAGACCGAGCGAAACCGAACAGCTCGTGTGGATTTCGACGCCGCCGGAACCGTTGTTGCCGGAACCGTTGTTGCCGGAACCGTTGTTGCCGGAACCGTTGTTGCCGGAACCGTCGTCGAGAAAGAGCATCGGACCGATCCAGTCCGGATCGTTCGCCGGAACGTCGGCGCCGTCGACGGTGAACGTCTCGTTCGGCCCCACCTCGTCGTCCAAGACGGCGGTTCCGCCGTTGCCCCTCCCGCCGGAACCGGCGCCGACGGCGGCGACGGTCACGTTCGCCGGTTCGTCGCCGAGGTACCGAAGTGTGAGCGAGCCGATCTTGACGCCGTTGTCGTCGGCGCAGGGGACACACTTGACCTCCTCGCAGGCGTACGCGGCGAACGGGTTCGAGTTCTCGGCGCCCGTCTCGGCGACGTGGCGACACTGCTCGGCGTACAACTTGAACGTCAGGTCGGCGGCCTGGCCGGCGGCTTCGTCGGGCGCGTCGGCGGGGAGGCGCCACAGCACCTCGACGGGCACCCTGTCGTCGGGGGCGAGACAGCCCTCGACGAGGCGCTCGCCGGCGACCAAGTCGCGTTCGACGTCTGCGAGGGGTCGGTAGCCGTCAGTCACCGACTCCCGATCGACGGCGATATCCACTTCGAGGGCGCGGGCGAGGGTGTCGCCGGCATCCGGGCAGTCGGTCGCGAACCAGACTCGGACGGGGTTCGTGTGGACGCTCACTTCGAACTCCTCGCGGCCGGAGTGGCCTCGGTCGATTCCGGAGACGGCGAGAGAGACGGTCCCGTTCGTTGGTTCGCCGTCGACGGTCAGGGCCAGTTCGACCTCGCCGGCGCCGAAGGCGTTGTCCGCGAACGTCTCGCGGTCCGAGAGGTACGCGCCCGTGCCGAGCCCGCTCGCCATCCCGACGGCGCCGACGCCGCCGATACCGGCGAGCAGACGGCGGCGGCTCAGCCCGCTCGGGCGTCCCGCTCCGTCGTCCCCGGCCGTCATGCGCTTCCTCCGCCGCCGTCAGTCGAGTCGGGTTCAGTCGGAGAGGTCGGACCGAAGGGGTTCCCCTCGGTGTCGCACTCGACCACGGCGAACTCGACGAGGAAGTCGACCGCACCGCCCTGTCCGGCGTTCCCCCCCTCGCCGTCGAACTCCCACGTGAACGTCAAGCAGCGCTGCTCGCCGGGTCCGAGGCAGCCGTCCCCGAGGAGCCCCGGCCGCAGTTCGACGCCCTCCGCGAGTGCGGCCCCGTCGATCTCCGCGAGCGTCCCGGCGTCGATCGATCTGCCGGCGGCCGCGAACTCGCCCTCGGCGCCTCCGCAGTTGCCGATCCCGAATAGCCCGGTGTCGTGCCGGACCGCGAGGCTGATACGCTCCGCGAGCGCGGCATCCGCGGCGTCGATCTCATCGGCCTCGTCGAGGTCCGGGTCGATCCGCAGCCACACGCGAGCGGTGTCCTCCGGGTCTTCGAGTCGAAGCCCGACGCTGGCCGTGCCATAATCGTGCGGCAACGCGTTTTCGACGTCGAAGAGTCGTATCCCGGCCGTTTCGACGTCGTCGACCGCGCCGCCCGGGCCCGGATCGACGACCGTCCCGTTCTCCGTGCGCCGCCACCCGACGAGTAGATTGGGAGACGAGCCCGACTGCGTGTCCGTCTGGGCGTACGTGTAGTCCGTGTATCCGTCCCAGCTGTCCGTTCCCGTCGGCCGGCCGGAGGCGACCCCGAGGGTCGCGAAGCCGACGGCTCCGACGCCCGCGAGCGCCTCCCGCCGCGTGAGTTTCGATTCCTTTTGTGTCATTGCGTGTCGTTGCGGCTCCGAACGGCCGTCTCGTCGATACCCTTCCCACTCTCACCGCGCTCGTATGTATGCGCGTCCTACCTCGCCGGAACGACGGTCGTACTCAGGAGTACGAAGGCCATACCTCCGCGCAGTCAGCCGATCGGCGACCCGGTCAAACGCGGGGCGACCGCTCAGCGGACCGGCGGAAGTCGGATCAGGCCGACAGGTCCGGGCCGGCGCCGTCGTTGTGCCGCGCCTGTTCGGTGTAGAACCCGAGATCGAATCCGAGCGTGTCGCCTTGGATCTCGTTGCCAACGTCGAACGGGAGCTCCCACGAGAGCGCGACGCAGTGCATCACGCCGTCGCCGCGGAACGCCTCGCGGTCCGGGTCGTCGGGGTCGTCGCTGAGTTCGTCGTACAGCGTCGCGCGGTTCCCGTCGAGCGGGACGCCGTTTCCGTCGGCAAGCGCGTCGAGGACGTTCGCGAGGGTGTCCTCCATGATGACCTTCTCCGCGACGGTCTGTGCGGCGAGGTTGCCGAACACCGTCGGAATGTTGAGCGGGTCGTCGATGTCGTTGAAGAACAGCGGATCGCCGCCCGAGCCGTTGGCCGGGCCGGCCATCGCCTGAAGCACGCTCGCGCTCCCGTCCACGTTGATCGTGTACACGTCGGTCGCGGGTGCCGGGGACGCGGCGCGGGCGTCGGCGGCGGCGCTCGCGGGCGGGGCGTAGTTCGTGTTCCCGTCGCCGTTGAACGACTCACCGTCCGAGAGGACGATGTTCCGTTTTTCCGCGCTCGGTCGACCGTTGCTGGCGAGCTGCGTCTGCGCGTCGTCGAGCCCCTCGCTGATGTAGGTTCCCGTGGCGATTCCGTCGGCGTTGGAGTACGGATCCGGGTCCCCGTCGCCGTCGAACGGCGTCGATCCCGCCGCGCCGCTCACGACGTTCGCGAGCTTCTGGCGGAGGCCCGACAGCGCGGTGTCGACCGCCGAGAGGTTTGTCGTCAGGGGTTCGAGGATACCGGTCCGGGGCACCACGTCATCGCTCCCTTCGCCGTCGAAGTAGGCGACGCCGACCTGCACGTCGGCGTTTTGCGCCTGCAGGTAATTGATGAACTGTCGCGTGCCGAGTTCGACGAGGTCGATCTTCGTCGTCTCGGTGTAGTTCTGGCCGTTGACCTGGATCGAGTCGGTGCTCGCCACGCCGCCGTACTGCTCGTACAGCATCGATCCCGAGAAGTCAAGCGTGAGCATGATGTCGATCGGTCCGGCGTCGTCGTGGACGTTGTCGCAGTCCTCGTCGTACCAGAGCTTCGCGTCGATGGCGTCACCGAGGTCGCCGAGGTTGTCCGGGTCGGCGATCAGTTCGGGCTCGGTGCCGGCGCCGCCGGACTCGGAGATGTCGCCCGCCTGCATCCAGATGTAGCCGGGGTTGTCACAGAGGTGGAGCGAGAAGGTGATCTCGCCGGAGTCGCCGGGCTTCACGTCAGTGAGGCGGACCAGCGTCTCCATCTCCTCGCCGGTAACGGGGTCCGTGCCGAACTCCGCCTCCGCGAGCGGCGGGATGGTCTCGCAGTCCAGCACCGGGAGGTTCGCCCCGTTGCTGTCCGGGTCCTCGTCGTCCGGGTAGTCGCTGTAGCTGAACACCTCGCCGTCGATCTCGACCGACTGTTCGCCGTCGCCGTCGTGGTCGGGGTGCGCGCTGACGAAGGTCTGTCCCTCGCCGAAGTCGTACGTCTGCTGCCAGTCGACGAGCAGGTCGAGCTGGCCGGCGGTGAGGGTGTTGCCCTCGAACGACTCGGTGTCGTTGAAGTACGCCGTCGTGCCGAGGCCCGCCCCCGCGGAGGCGACGCCGACCGCGCCGAGGCCGGCGAGGAGCTTGCGTCGCGAGAGGTCGAACGCGCCGATGTTGTCGTTGTCTGCCATGAGTGTGATTCCCCGAAGGGAGTCCCACCGACGGAGTCGAACCGTCGTCCCGGCCGCCCGCGCGGGTCCGGAGTGGGAGGCGGTCACGCCGCCCGAAGCGGCGAGGGAGTCAGCGCGTCAGTCGCTGAACTCGACCGCGTCGCTGCTGTCGTAGAAGTCCGGCCCGACCGTGGGGTCGGCGTTGACCTTCGCGATCGGCCCCTCGCCGCCCGTGCTGCCGTACGCGAGCAGGCGGAACGTCGACGAGATGTCGCCGTTCGGGATCCCGAACACGAGCGTGTTCCCGACCTTCGCCGCGGTGAAGCCGGCCGGAAGCGGTTCGGTGGCGCCGTAGCTCCCGCCGTTGTTCGGCTGGTATCCGAACGGGTCGTCGGGGAAACTCGCGTTCGGCTGCCAGATGACCTGCCAGTCGTGCGTACCGTCCGCGTCCGCGTCGACGATGACGGGGAGATTCGTGCTGGAGTAGTCCGCCGTGTCGAGGAAGTCCACGCCGTCGCCGTCGTCGACGAACGTGAAGCTCAGGACGGTCTGAGTCTGGCCGAAGGAGACCGTGGTGTAAACGTCGCCCTCGGTGGGGTTCCCCAGGGTCTGGCCCTTCCAGTCGTTGTCGTACGCGGTGACGACGGTCTCGTCGACGCAGGGGTTGTTCGTCCCGTCGTTGTGCCGCGACTGCTCCGCGTAGAACTCGAAGTCGAACGCGACCGAATCCGTCTGAATCTCGTTGCCGACGCTCGTGGGAACGACCCACTCGACGCAGACGCACTGCTCGGAGGCGTTCGGCGCATCGTCGACGAAGGGTTCGGCGACGCCCTCGAAGGGCGCCTGACCGCCGATCGTGGCCCCGCCGTCACCGTCGCCGGACAGGGGAACGCCCGCCTGAAGGGCCAGCATCACGTCCGCCAGCGAGCCGGAGACGATCTCGTCGCCGACGACGGATTCGCCGTCCTCGTCGGTACAGTACGAGACGGTCACCTGCATCGCGTCGGCGAGCTCGCCCATGCCCTCGCCGGGGTCGCCGCCGCTTGTGTCGGCGTCCGACTCGGGCTCGCTCTGTCCGTTCTCGTCGTTCGCGGTCAGCTCACCGCACATCCACATGTACGCGGGGTTGTCGACGATCGAGAAGCAGAACTCGCCCTCGCCGGAGTCGCCGGGCTTCAGGTCGGAGACCTCGATGCTGAGGGGTTCGCCCTCCTCTCCGCCGCCGACGACGTTGCCGTCGATGAAGGTCCCGTCAGGGGTGGAGTACTGCGCGTAGCTGCCCTGGTCTTCAGAGTAGTCGACGTGGACGAACAGGTCGAGTTCGCCGGCCGTCAGCGTGTTGTTCTCGAACGTCTCCGTGTCGTTGAAATACGCCGTCGTGCCGAGTCCCGCGCCCGCGGAGGCGACGCCGACCGCCCCGAGTCCGACCAGCATCTTGCGCCGCGATAGTCCGATTGTGTCGTCGTTCATGATGTGTTGTCCCCAGTGGGGAACGCCCGCCGGCGGTCGCGAACCGCCGCGTCGGCCACCCGAAGGTGCCGAACCGGGAGCCGGGCACGTCGCCCGGGTGTGAGCGGGATCTCCCCGCCCGAAGTCTCAGGGTCTAGCTGCCGGTGCCGTTAGTGACGGGGTCGGAGCTGTTGCTGGTCGGAACGGTCCCGTTGAACGTCACGTCGGGCGCGTCGTTGTGCCGCGACTGCTCGGCGTAGAAGCCGACGTCGAAAGCGACGGAGTCCGTCTGGACCTCGTTGCCGACGTCGGCCGGGAGGCACCACTCGAAGCCGATACACTGCGTGAGGCCGCCGTCGAACGGATCGCGGCCCTCGGTGGCGCGGTTCCCGTCGAGCGCGATCCCCGCCTCGAGTTCGGTCATCGCGTCCGCGAGCGAGCCCTCGAAGATGGGGGTCTCGCCGAGCAGCGTCTCGCCGAGCAGACCGAACGCCTGTTCGAGCGCGTCGTCGTCGGTCGCGAAGAAGACGTACTCCTCGTCGGGGTCGCTGGCGATGGCGTTGAGCGTCGGGACCTGCGCGCCGCCGACACCGATCGCGTAGATCGTGGTCCCGTCGCCCTTCGCGGCGGTCGCAGCGTCCGCGGGGGAGATGCTGCCGGCGTTGTTCCCGCCGTCGGTCAGCACGACCATCGTCGGGGACTCGCCCTCGTCGCAGTTCTCGAGGTCGCCCTGTGCGGTCTCGATCCCTTCACCGATGGCGGTGTTGCCCCCGTCGGCGGGGAGCGTATCGATCGCGTCGAGTACGTCCTGTAGGTCGTCAGTCAGCGGCTCGATGACCTGCGCGCCGCTGCTGTAGCCGGCCGCACTGAAGAACGTCACACCGACTCTACTGCCGGCAGGACCGTCGTTCAGGATGCTCTCTGCCAGCGTCTTCGCGCCGTCGATCGCTTGCGCGTTGCGCGTGCCGGACATCGACCCGGACGCGTCGAGGACGATCTGGACGCAGAGCGGACCGCCGCTCTCGCCGCCGGCCTCGTAGACGTTGTCACAGTCCTCGTCGTACCACATCGTCACGTCGATGGCCTCGGCGAGTTCGCCCTCTCCGCTGATCGGGCCGTCGCTGTCGTCGCCGAGCGCGTTGCTCTCGCCGTCCGCGCCGGCTTCGGGCTCGGAAACGGTGTTCTCGTCGTTCGCCGTGAGCTCGCCGTTCATCCACAGCCACGAGGGGTTGTCACAGATGTGGAGGCTGATCGTCACCTCGCCGCAGTCGCCGGGTTTCACGTCGTCGAGAACGAACACCGGAATGTCGTCGCCGTTGACGAGGTCGATCTCGGGGAGACAGAAGTCGCGCGTCTGCACTTCGTCCGCCCACGCGTCGGGCTCGTCGATGGCGGGGACTTCGCCGATGAGGTAGACGCCGTCGTCCTCCTCGACGACCTCGAAGGGCTCGCCGGGGCCCTCGTCGCTGTACCAGCCGTCGATCTCGTCGAGTCGGCCGGGGCCGCCCGCGTACGTGGCGCGGTAGTCGAGCTTCAGGTCGAGTTCGCCCGCGGTGAGCGTGTTGCCCTCGAACGTCTCCGTGTCGTTGAAGTACGCCGTGGTGCCGAGTCCCGCGCCCGCGGAGGCCACGCCGACGGCCCCGAGGCCGGCGAGCAGCTTGCGCCGCGAGAGTCCGATGGTGTCGTTTGTGTCCGGGTTCATGGTTCTCGCCGACTCGCCCCCCGTCCGCGGTGGTCAGACCGAATCGGTTACTTCCCCCTCCGAGGGATACCCACCTAGTTACGCGCCCCCATGTCACCGACCCACGAGGGGTTCGATCCGTCAAACGAATCGTTGGATCCGGTCGAACGGTCGGTTCTCTCGGTCGAACGCCGCGTTCGATCGGCGGTCCGGCGGTCCTACTCGCGGTGAAAACGGCGGTAACACCCCCGTACTTCGAGCGAGGGGTCGGTACGGGTACCGTGCCGTGTCGGATGTGACACGGATCGCGGCCGACGCCGGACGAGGACGCGTCTCGGGGCGGAGTCTATCGGTTTGTGGACACGCGCATCGGTCGAGAAACTCCCCAGATCGGTCGAACGTCGGGGTAGCGGGCCCATACATATGCCCCCGAGGGAAGATGCGTCGTCAACGACTGGTCACCGTGCCGTACGGGATCACCGAACCCACACCCATGAAACTCAGAACTGACGTCCTCCCGGCCGAACAGGTGTATACGGTCCTCGCGAACGAGCGCCGCCGGCGCGCCCTCGAACAGCTCGGGAGCGTCGGCGGCGTCGTGACGGTCCACGAGCTGTCGGCGCTGGTCGCGGGCCGCGAGACCGGGGAGAGCCCGCCGCCGAAACGCTGTCGGGAGAGCGTGTACACCTCGCTCGTGCAGACGCACCTCCCGAAGCTGGAGGAGCTCGGCGTGATCGAGTACAATCGAGAGGGCCAGACGATAGAGGTGTCCCGCCACGCGCGGGACGTGGCGCTGTACACCGAGGTGGTCGCGAGCGCCGGCGTCACGTGGTCGGAGCTGTACCGCGCGCTCGGCGTCGTCTCCCTGACGGTCCTGCTCGCGGCGCTGCTCGACGTCCCCCTCGTCTCCGCGGTCGATCCGGTCTTGCTGACGAGCCTCGCGCTCGCGCTGTTCGCCGCCGCGAGCGCCTACCAACTGTGGATCAACCGCTTCTCCGTATTCCGGCAGCTCCGAGTCAGACGAAGCGGCGCCTCCCGTCTGCGACGACGCGGCTGAGGCGAACTCCGAGCTTGCGGTTTTTCAGAGTTATTTATAAATCACCCAGCCGGTGCGGTGGCGTTGCCGCCGGCTGCCAGAGGTGCGAAGCGCCTCGCGACTGGCGGTTCGGAGGCGTCCACCGCAGCGTCGCCACCGGCCATTTATAAACACCGACAGCGCCGCCGTGCATCGCTTATAAATGCGCGTTCGCGCGGCGAGCGCCGTCGATCGAACGCCGTCGAGAGCGGGTCCGTACTACCGCGCTACCGCGAGCGACGCGGGGAGGTCCATTTCGAACAGCCGCGCGTTACACGCGGTACACCGACCGGCGACGACCTCGTAGCTCGAACAGCAGGACTCGACGACCCGCTCTTCCAACTGCACCGGCCCCTCGCAGGTCGGGCAGCGCTCGACGAACAGTCGGAGCGCGCCGAGGACCCCGCTCCGCGAGACGAGCGGGAGCGACGCCCAGTCGTCGAGTTGGGTCGTCAGCGCGCGGTCGGCGGCGACGTCGGCGAGGAACGCCGACCGCGACTCCCAGTGACCGATGCGCTCGTCGCCGGCGTGTGCGAAGCCGGGCTCGCCCCGCCACCGCAGAGAGAGCCCGTCCTCGTCGATGCCGGTGAGCCCCGCGAGGGCGGCGACGTCCGCGGGGGCGGCGGGGCGCGTGCCGTCTGGAGCGGTCTCGGCGGTCGCGGTCGACGCCCCGATCGCCCCGTCCGTCGCCGGCGAGGCGACGAGCTCGGTGTCGGCGGCGTCGCGTAGCGCGGCGAGGTGCGTCCGCCACGCCGACTCGAACCACGGCGCGAACGCGAGGTCGCTCCCGTCGGCCGTCTCGACCAACGCACCGACCGAGAGGAGATACGACTCCGCGTCGAACTCCGCCGGCGGTCCGGGATCGCGGCCCTTCCCGAACCACCCCAGCACGCGCTCGGGGAGGTAACGCTTCGTGAGCGCGGGCGTGCCGGGCACGAGGTAGCCGCGCAGCCAGATCGCCGCGAGCGCGACGATCAGAACCGCCGCTGCGAGTTCGACGGCGACCAGCGCGCCGACGGCGACCGCGCCGATCGCGGCGAGCGCGACGTTGAGGACCGTGCAGGGTAAACAGCGGTTCTCGCCGGTGTACTCCGGGCGTCGAAGCCGATCGAGACGAGCGTCGTGTGATGCCGTCATGCCCGTCGTTGGCGACGGGGAAACCTATGTATGCGCTGCCTACCGGCCAGAGACGGCGATCGATGCCCGACCGGGAACCAGACGACCGCGGGGACGGAGCGGGCGGAGGCGGGTCCGACGGATCGGCGCGGCTCCGACAGATCGGCGCGGCTCCGAGACGAAACAGAGACGGTAGTGAGGAGATATCGAGGGATCCTTTGATTCAATTTCATAAGATATCTGTCCCAGTCACAGATTCGAGATTCGTAGAGGCCCCGAAATAGAGATCAAGAGACAATTTTCGGAAGATATTGATTACATAGAACTGTGCAAGATGATAATGGATAATGATATGTATGGTAGTGTCGATGGGTAAGGTAACCCACCACACGCATGAGACATGACACCGCAACTCACTGAAAAAGAGGGATCGCCGAGCGGCGACGCCGACGGGCCCTCACGCGACGAGGTGTTTACAGCGCTCAGCAACCGTCGGCGGCGGAACGTGATCACCTATCTGAAAGAGCACGGCGACGGCGCGCGCGTCAGGGACATCGCCGAACAGTTGGCGGCGTGGGAGAACGGTCTGGAGATCAACGAGGTGACGTACAAACAGCGCAAGCGGGTGTACACCGCGCTGCACCAGTCGCACCTCCCGAAACTCGCCGAGAGCGGGTTCATCGACTACGAGCCGGATCGCGGAATCGTCTCGCAGACCGAAGAGAGCCGTCACCTCGAGATGTACCTCGAAGTCGTCTCCGAAAACGAGATCCTCTGGGGCGAGTACTATCTCGGTCTCGCGGTCGTCTGCGGGCTGCTCGGCGGCGCAGCGTGGATCGGGACGGTCCCGTTCGCGTCGATCTCCGGCTACGCCTACGCGGTCCTGTTCGCGGTGCTCTTCGGCGTCTCCGGGGTCGTTCATCGGACCTCGACGCGGCGGAATCGGTTGGGGTGACGCGGGTCCGACGGGCATCCCGTCACTCGACGAGATCGCTCAGTTCGGTGATCTTCTCGGACTGCTCTTCGTTCGCCGCCATGATCCGCTCCGCTTGGGCCGCGACGTCGTCGGCGGTGTCCGCCGCCGAGTCGATCATCGCCGACACCTCCTCCGTGGAGGCGGCCTGTTGGTCCGTGGCGTCGGCCACTTCCCCGACACCCTCAGCGGCTTCGGTGACTGCCTCGTCGATGTCGTGGAGGACGTCGACCGTTTCGTCGACGCGGTCGAGGCCCGTGCGGACCTCGTCGCTCGCCGCTTCGATCCGCTCGCTCGTCTCGTGCGTGTCCGCCTTGATCTCGTCGACGAGCTCCTCGATGTCCTCGGCGTTTCGCTGCGACTCCTCCGCGAGGTTCTTCACCTCCTCGGCGACGACCGCGAAGCCGTCCCCCGCTTCGCCGGCCCGCGCCGCCTCGATCGACGCGTTCAGCGCGAGCATGTTCGTCTGGTCGGCGATGTCGTCGATCACGTCGACGATCTCGTCGATCCGCCCGATCCGGTCTTCGAGCCGGGAAACGGTCTCGGAGACCTCGTCGTTCGCGGACTCGACGGTCTCCATCGCGTCGATCGCGTTCTCGGCGACCGTACAGCCATCCTCGGTCAGCTCCCGGGCGTGGCCGCTCACCGCCTCGACCTCCTCCGCGCTGGCGGCGATCTCCTCGACGGTCGCCGAGAGGTTCGACACCTCCTCGGAGATCTTCCGCATCGCCGCTGACTGCTCGTCCGTCAGATCGGTCACCTCGTTCGATCCCTTCGAGACGATCTGCGAGATGCGAAGCAGCTGCTGGACCGTCTCGTCGATCTCTCCCTGTACGTCCGATTCGATGGATCCGTTCGCCTCGGATCCGTTCGAGCGGGTCGCCATACGGACTCCTGCCCCAGACGGATACTCAATCTGGTGCTGAAAATACCAGAATAGATAATTCGATTCGAGGGTATGAGAGTCGCGTAATCCTGAATGTTTACAACGAGATACGAATGAAGGAGAGAATTCCGACGCGGAGGGGTTCGAAACATCATATCTGATAATTTCCGGAATACGCTTTTTACACGGAAAGAGAAACGCGCAGGTATGGCACGATCGATGACGCTGATCGAGGATGCTGACGCGTACACCGCCGAATGGGACGATGAACTCGACATCCCCGTGTTCACGTGGGACGAGTACACCGCGGGCGAGACGTTCCGGGAGACGGCTCGGAAGTGGGAAGCGGTGATGGAGGAGCGCGACGCCGAGAAGTACATCGTCAACACGGAGTCGGTGACCGCGCACGAGGACGCGGACAAGCGGTGGCTCGCCGAGACGTGGGTCCCGGATCTGGTCGACCTCGGCGTTCGCTACGGGGCCGGCGTGTACGCCGACTCGGCGATCGCGAGCATGGAGATGGAAGAGGTCGAGGAGTCGATGAGCGCGGTCCACCCGGACTACGAGTTCCGCGTGTTCGCGAGCGACGAAGAGGCGAAGTCGTGGCTGGACGACCAGTGACGGCGGCCGGCAGGACGGGAGACGAGTGACGACCGACGAACGCCATTTTTCGTCGTCGACCGCGCCGGTACCCCGCGGATCGAGCGTCCGACACCCGTAGGGTTTTACCCGCCGACGGCGGGGTACGGATATATGCCAACGGGGATCGTCGGGGAGTTCCTCGATCTCAAGGCGGAGACCGACGCGGACGTTCTCGCCATGCAGTGTGGCGACTTCTACGAGTTCTTCGCGGACGACGCCGAACTGGTCGCCGACGAACTGGACCTGACCGTCTCGCAGAAGTCCTCGCACGGGTCGTCGTACCCGATGGCGGGCGTGCCGCTCTCCGAGCTCACACCCTACGTGAAGGCGCTCGTCGAGCGCGGCTACCGGGTCGCCGTCGCCGACCAGTACGAGACCGACGACGGCCACGCCCGCGAGGTCACCCGCGTCGTCACGCCCGGTACCCTGCTGGAAACCGCGGACGACGACGCGCGGTACCTCGCCGCGGTCGTCCGCGGGGACGACGGCGGGCGGTCCGCGGGCGCGCCGGCGACCGACGGCGACGAGGCGGCCGGTCCCTACGGGCTCGCGCTCGCCGACGTGACCACGGGTCGGTTCCTCGTCACCGAGGTCGAGACCGCGGGCGACCTCCGCGCGGAGCTGTACCGGTTCGACCCCGCGGAGGTTCTCCCCGGGCCGCGCGTCCGCAACGACGACCGACTTCTCGGGGCGGTCCGCGACGACCTGTCGGGGTCCGTCTCCGTCTTCGACGCGGAGGCGTTCGCACCGGGGCGCGCGAAACACGCGGTCCGCGAGCAGTTCGGTCGGGAGACCGCCGACAGCGTCGGGATCGACTCCGAACTGTCGCTGCGCGCCGCGGGCGCGATCCTCGGCTACGTCGAGGAGACCGGCGCCGGCGTGCTGGCGTCGATCACCCGGCTCACCGCCTACGGCGACGACGACCACGTCGCCGTCGACGCCACGACCCAGCGCAACCTCGAACTCACCGAGACGATGCGGGGGGAGAGCGAGGGGTCGCTGTTCGAGACGGTCGACCACACCGTCACCGCCGCCGGGGGGCGACTCCTCCGGGAGTGGCTCACGCGCCCGCGACGAGACGCCGAGGAGCTGACCCGCCGGCTCAACGCGGTGTCGGCGCTCGCATCGGCGGCGCTC
>Ga0207757_100526_pt1 | contig 23738 bp, 13 predicted proteins | sample A23P3SouthBayCA_2_FD_187752 | JGI IMG/M metagenome (GOLD analysis project Ga0207757, IMG submission 187752) | Aerobic enrichment media microbial communities from Eden Landing Ponds, California, USA - A23 P3 (2) (SPAdes) | ecosystem: Environmental > Aquatic > Marine > Unclassified | place...
GGCGTCTCGACGGTGCGGTCGTGGTTGCCGCGAACGGTCATCGCGGCGACGTCGCGCACGCGCTCGACGCACTCCGACGGCCACGGGTTGTACCCGATCACGTCGCCGGCACAGACGATCCGGTCGACCGTCGGCATGTCGTCGAGAACGGCTTCGAGCGCGGGCAGGTTCGCGTGAACGTCCGAGATGAGCCCCACCTTCATCGGGTGAGCGTTCGGGGTCGATGCCCGAATAGGTTCGGTCTGTCCGTCCGGACACCGTCGGCGGTTCGTCAGGTTCTTGAGTCGGTTTCGCCTACGCTCGATCGCGCGCGGGTTGCCGAGCCAGGCCAAAGGCGTAGCGCTTAGGACGCTATCCCGTAGGGGTCCGCCGGTTCGAATCCGGTCCCGCGCATGAGCGAACGAAGTGAGCGAAGAGCAGGACTGCGATTTGAACTCAGCGAGAAAGGCGCAGCGAACGTAGTGAGCGAGCATTTCTCGCTCCGGTTCGAATCCGGTCCCGCGCATGTGACTCCGAGACAATTCGCGAGGAGACACATCGCCGCGAGGATTTGAACCCCAGAAGTCGCGCGCAACGAGTGGAGTGTATCGTTTATCGACCCACCGAAAACGGATTCTGTATACACAGTCATGGATTGCTGGTTGCACCAATTCTATGTGCCCGTGTTGTATCGGATAGAGTATGGCCGGACCGCCGATCCACGAACTACACTTCGCGGAGGAGCCGAGCGTCGACCACGTCCCCGGTCCGAACTCGCGGCGCCTCCTCGACAGACAGGAAGAGATTGACAGCAGTGCGGTCGCGTACCCGAACAACATCCCGCTCGCGTTCGAGGAGGGAAAAGGCGCGACGCTGAAAGACGCGGACGGCAACGTGTTCCTCGACTTCTTCGCCGGTATCGGCGTGTACAACGTCGGCCACGCGAACCCCTACGTCAACGAGGGCGTCCACGAGCAGATCGACAAGCTCACCCACTCCGTCGACTTCCCCACCGAACCACGTCTCGATCTCATCGATAAGCTCGACGAGATCGCGCCCGGGAGCCTCGCCGGCAACAGTCGGTTTGTTTTCGGCGGCCCCACCGGCAGCGACGCCGTCGAGGCGTCGATCAAGCTCGCGAAGTACAACACGGGCGGCAACGGGCTGCTCGCGTTCCGGAACTCGTATCACGGGGCGACGACCGGTGCGATGAGCATTACGTCCAACAAGAAGTTTAAAAAGCCGTACGCGCCGTTGCTCCCCGACGTGGTCCACGCGCCGTTCCCGTACCCGTTCCGGGAGGGACGCTCCCCCGAGGAGTCCGTCGATCGCGCGCTTGAAGAGGTCAGGGCGATCGTCGAGGAGCCGTACGGCGGCCTCACGGACCCGGCCGGGATCTTCGTCGAGCCCATTCAGGGCGAGGGCGGCGTCGTCGTCCCGCCGGAAGGGTTCCTCTCGGGGCTCCGCGAGATCGCCGACGAGAACGACCTCCCGCTGGTGTTCGACGAGATCCAGGTCGGGTTGGGTCGCACCGGCGAGTGGTGGGCCTCGGAGCACTACGGCGTGACGCCGGACGTGATGACGAGCGCGAAGGCGCTCGGCGGCAACGGTCAGCCGCTGTCGGGGACGATGTACCACGAGGACCTCGACACCTGGGGGCCGGGCGACCACGCGGGCACCTATCGGGGACACGTCCCCGCGATGGTCGGCGGGCTGCGCGCGATCGAGTACATCGAGTCCCACGACCTGCTCGACCACGCGACGGAGGTCGGCGCCTGGATCCGCGCTCGCCTGCGCGACGCCGGCGAGGACGATCCGGGGCTGGGGCAGGTCCGCGGGAAGGGGCTGTTCGTCGGCGCCGAGTTCGTCGACGCCAACGGCGACCCGGACGGCGACCGCGTCGAGGCGATCCAGGAGTACTGCTACGAGCACGGCGTCCTCGTCTGGACGGCGGGGCAGTACAGCAACGTCGTCCGCCTGCTGCCGCCGCTCGTCCTGACGCAGCGGCAGGCGGAGGTCGGGACCGAGATCATCGCGGACGCGATCGACGCGACCGCCGAGTAGCGGTCCGCGGCGCCGTCGCGTCACCCGTCGACTGACATCGTTCTCTGGCACGGTCACTCCGAAGGACTCGCGTTAGGAGCGATGCGTTCCAGCGACCAGCGCAGCGCCTGGTCACATCCGACTCGCTGACCGACGAGCGAACGCGTACGTCAGTCAGAAGTCGCCGCGCCGTCGGTCGTTCGTACTCGAAGCGCGATGAGATCCCGGATCGTAGATACGACTGACGTACCGGAGACGGTCGAGAGAGTCAGTGCGACAGCGGCGTTCGTTTCGCGCTGTAACTGTTCAGATCGCCGGCGTTTCGCGACCGCTCTTCAAAAGGGAAGCGCGAACGATCAGGAGCGCAGCCACGTCAGCAGGCGGGCGGCCGGACTGGTCACCGCATCGAGGTCCTCGGGTCGCGGGGTGTCTTTCAGTCGCGCGGGTCCACTTTCGGGGTTTGACGTATTAGTCGCCATTACGACAAAGAATTACGACCGTATGGTGAAAAAAGACTCGAATCGTTAACGTATTCTCTCAAAACGTACGTTATATTTGGATACAATCATCACCATCTTTCGGGATCGGTCACGCGGCGGACGGAGCGCAGCGGACGCGGAAGCGAGGCGCGCGAACACCGAGGCCCGTGCGAGGGACGCGGACGGCAGTCAGCAACCCTGCAACACCGCCTCGATCGTCGTCAGGTGCGATACGCGAGAGAGAGTCCGACCCCGCACTCGCCGCGCTCCGAGATCCACGGAATCGAATCCGTCAATCGCGTTATGCAAACGTCAGCGTTTCATCGGTGATGTCAATATCGCTCGGGTTTCCGTTAAATATCCCGTACTCACCGGAGATGTCGATCGCTTCTCGGTAGAGAATCGACCCCGATGGCTCGTGTATCATCTGGAGTCGGATCTGGTCATCGTCGGGAAAGTTGCCGTCGTTACCGGCCAGTCGACACGCCACGTTGACGTCCGAACAGTTGACATCATCCGGAATGGTGTTGCCGTCTTGATTGTTGTGAACTACCGTTAGTCCGACTGTTTCGCCCGACCTGAGCGATCTGTTGAGCGTTCCGGTGACCCGCTGATCCCCGTGATCGAGGTAAACCACGATTTCGTCAGCGTCCACCGTCTCGCCGCCTCTGTTTGTGAGTTCGAGTTCCCAGCGAAACTCACGGTAATCCGGTTGCGAAGCGGGTTCCTCCTCGAACGTCAACTCGAGGGCGGCGAAGGTAGGCCTCTCTCCGAGATCATCGACGACCCCAAATGCGAACACGCCAATAACTCCTGCGAGGATAACGGTAATCGCGACAAGTAGGACGATTCCGACAGTCGGCGTGACAGCGCGTTCGTCCTTCGACTCACCCATTACAGATACACTATTACTATGGTTGAAATAACAATTGCGTTTCAGATCATATAAACGACATTCGATCAGTTCGCTAAAACCGCCTCCGTGTCACCGTACACGCTTCACCGAAAGCGACCCCTGTAAGCGCACATTCCCGTAGAGCGCGAACGCCCTACGCCGGGAGCGCCGACTCGGGCACCGTGCCGTCCTCGTTCCACCCGCGGAGTTCGTAGTACGAGTCGATGGCGTCGTCGAGTCCGGGGAGTTCGTCTTCGTACGGGAGTCTGTCGTCGTCGCCGTCGATCCCGCGCCGGTTGTTGAAGTGGCGCTCTAAGGTCACCGTCCGTGCGCCAGCCGCGAGCAGGTCCTCGAAGTCGGCGTCGAAGAGCAGCTCGTAGCGCTCGGGCGTCATGAAGTCGCGGGAGAACTTACAGACGACCCCGCTGTCGTTGAGCGCCATCAGGTTCTCGCGCTGGACGAGCCGCTCGGCCTTCCCCTCGAACCCCGCCGGCTCCATCGCCTCGTCTTCCTCGACTAAGGGGTACTCCACGGAGTAGAACGTCGCGTACATGTGGTCGGCGCCGCGGTTCGCGACCGCGTACGAGAGCGCCTGTCCGTGGAGTAACCGGCCGTCGTGGGCCGCGAAGTCCATGTTCTTCACCGACCAGTTGTCGACGCCGAGGTCCTCGTGGATCCGGCCGATCCCCTCCGCGAGCCGGTCGCCCACGCCGTCGCGTTCGGCGATCTTGTCGACGAGGTCCCAGATGAGCTCGCGGTTGCCGAACTCGTCTTCCGCCTCGAGGTACGCCGCGATCGTGTTACCCGCGGAGATCGCGTCCAGCCCGTACTCGTCGCACAGCTGATTCGACTTCATCACGTCGACGATGTCGTCGATCCCGGAGTTCGAGCCGAACGCCATCGCGACCTCGAACTCCGGCCCCTCGGTCTCGACGCCGCGCGCCTCGTCGCGGGTCGGGAGCTTGCAGGCGAACGCACAGGCCGAACAGGTGCCCTTCTTGTACTTCTTCTCGGCGACGGCGGCGCCGTTGATCCCCTCGACGCCCTCGAAGGAGCGCTCGGAGAAGTAGTACGACGGGAGGCCGTCCATCTCGTTGGCGAGGTCCATCACCGCAACCGTCCCCTGTTCTTTCATGATGTGGTCGTCGGTGGCGGCATCGCGGTGGATCTCGTTGGCGGTCGCCGAGATCTCGAGGTCGGGCGCCGAGTCGCCGCCGAAGGTGACGCCCTTGACGTTCTTCGATCCGAGCACCGCTCCCAGCCCGCCGCGACCGAACGCGCGCTCCTCGGTCGTCATGATCGACGCGAACCGGACCTCGTTCTCGCCTCCGGGCCCGATCACGACCGTCCGGTCGCTGGAGATGTCGTGTTCGTCCTCGAGGTAGCCGGCCGTCTCCGGGACGGTCGCTCCGGCGAGGTCCGGCACGGCCTCGAACTCCACGCCGTCGTCGCGCACGTGGATGATGACCAGCTCGTCGCTCGCGCCCGCCAGCTCGATCGCCCCGTACCCCGTCGCGGCGAGGTGTCGCGACACGAACCCGCCCGCGTTCGACGACAGGAGTCCGTCAGTCAGCGGCGAGAGCGCGGTGCAGTTCGTCCGCCCCGTGAAGCTCATCTGCGACGCCTGCATCGGGCCCGTGGTGAACACGGCGCGGTTCTCGGGGCCGAGCGGGTCCGCGTCGAACGGAACCCGCTCGTGTGCGAGCCGCGTTCCGACGCCTCGCCCGCCGATATAGCGCTCCTGAACCGTCGTGATATCGGTTTCCGCCGTCGTCCGCTCGCCGACGTCGATCGATAGCAGCGGCCCAGCACTGTGTAGCATGTACGGTGATCCGTGGACGCGGTACAAAAAACCGACCTAAGCCGTCCGAAGAGCGGTTGTGTGCCGTTTTGGCCGCTCTCTCCGGCTCTTCGGGAGATCGCTCTCGGGGTGTCTGAGCGGCGCTTCGTGGAGAATTCACGGGATACGCGGCGAAGACGTACACAGTATCCGTTTTTAATGTACACGATAAATTTATGCTGCTGCTGGCAGATCCACTTCGTAGACGCCTGTTATCATGCCACGGGAACACATCTTCGACGAGGCCGAGTACGACCGGCGGGTGGCTCGGACGAAAGAGCGGTTGCGCGAGCGCGACCTCGACGCGATCGTAGTCGCCGATCCGGCGAACATGAACTACCTGACCGGCTACGACGGCTGGTCGTTCTACGTCCATCAGGCGGTCGTGGTCACGCCCGACCGCGACGAGCCGATCTGGGTCGGTCGCGACATGGACGGCGACGGCGCGCGGGCGACGACGCACCTCTCCGACGACAGCATCCGCGCGTACAGCGACGACCACGTCCACTCGCCGCACGACCTCCACCCGATGGACTACGTCGCCGGCGTCCTCGACGAGTTGGGGGTCGCAGACGGGCGCATCGGGCTGGAGATGGACGCCGCCTACTTCACCGCGAAGTCGTACACGCGACTGCAACAGAACCTCCCGGACGCCGCCTTCGAGGACGCGACGCTGCTCGTGGGCTGGATCCGGATCAAGAAATCGGAGCAGGAACTGGAGTACATGCGGCAGGCGGCCCGGATCTCCGAGAACGCGATGCAGGCCGGCCTCGACGCCGTCGGGGAGGGCGTCCCGGAGTACGAGGTCGCCTCCGCCATCTATCAGCAGTTGATCGACGGGACCGAGGGGTACGGCGGCGACTACCCCTCGATCGTCCCGCTGATGCCGTCGGGCGATCACACCGGGACGCCCCACCTCACGTGGACGGACCGTGAGTACGAGGACGGCGACCCGGTGATCATCGAACTCTCCGGCTGTCGACACCGCTACCACTCGCCGCTGGCCCGGACGACCTTCGTCGGCGATCCGCCGGCAGAGCTACAGGAGACCGCGGACATCGTCGTCGAGGGACTGGAGGCCGCGCTCGACGCCGCGGAGCCAGGCGTCAAATGCGAGACCGTCGAGAAGGCGTGGCGGACCACCATCGAGCAGTACGGACTGGAGAAGGAGGACCGCATCGGCTACTCGATGGGGCTCGGCTACCCGCCGGACTGGGGCGAGCACACCGCGAGCATCCGCCCCGGCGACGACACCGTCCTCGAAGAGGACATGACGTTCCACATGATCCCCGGCATCTGGACCGACGAGATCGGGATGGAGATCAGCGAGACGTTCCGCGTCACCGCGACGGGCGCGGAGACCCTGGCCGAGTTCCCCCGCGAACTGTTCACGGCCTGAGCGGGTTTCCCGCGACCGCGACCTGTTGAGAGTCTCAGTAAGCGGCGAATCTGACCTCACAGGGGTTAATAAAGGGACCACACGTATCGACGTGGAACACCGATCTGTCGGCGATATATCAGCAACTGCGTGCAAGATACAGAGGATGGATTCAGCGACCGGTGTGTCTGGTCCTCTCGGGATTTCAACAAGGCGTTCCGGGCGACTACTGTCTCAGGTATTTCCGATCCCGACACGAGCCGCCTGCTCCGTGTTCGGCGCTGTCCGACGAGAGCCAACGCGACCCCCTCAAAGCTACATGAGAAACAGCAGATCGACGACGCCGTCTGTCTCGTCGACGGTACCCCGTCCTTACGGGTGCCCTGCCATCGCTATGGGATTCGGTCCCAACACGTCACGCGTGGGAGTCGGAACGCCGCCGAACGTATATTTAGTGGAACAAAACACCGAACAAACCATATTTCAAATACATTTAATAAGGTCGGACAACCACCGCTGAAACCGGTTACAAGTGTTCGCCTTCACGTGTAATTGGCTTTCGAAACGCGGCAACCTTCATCAATCCAATAGATTATATATCTGTATATCAACAATTTAGTATGGTAGATAATAGTAATCCCAGCAGCGAGTCACGCTCGCGGACGCGACGACGAACGGTTTTGCGGCACCTGTCGGCGTTGAGCCTGGTCTCTGCGACGGGGGTCGCTACCGCACACGGCGTCGCGGCTCAGTCCGGTGATGACGCGGATGGGGACGATTCTGACGGTAACACGACCGATACGGATAGCGATGACACCGGCGGCAACACGACCGATACGGATAGCGACGACACCGGCGGCAACACGACCGATACGGATAGCGACGACACCGGCGGTAACTCATCGGACACGGACGAGGACGAGGATTCGACGGCTACCGACTCCGATACCGGAGGGACCACTTCCGAACCGGACGACGACTCTGCAACGGTCTGTGAAGGCGCCCCCACGATGAGCCGAACCAGCGTTACGTCGCCGAACAGTCGGATCACGACCGACGATCCGGCAGTCGTCGAAGCGAATTTCCGACCGGAACCGACGATTCCGGCCGACTGTACGATTATTGTGGACCTTGAGTTCAGCTTTACCGACGCCGGCTTCCAATGGGGCGGTGGCGCGGACTGGGACCAGGCCACCTCGGATCTGGTTGTTGGAACGTTCGAGGTGTCGCCGGGAGAGATCCGCGATATCCGAGCCGAGTTACATACACAGGGCGCTGAGGCCGGAGATCAGGTCACGGTTGTCGCGGACTACGAACTGTGGTTTGAGGGGAACCGAGAGAATTCTGTCCAACAAAGCGGAATTCGACATACAATCACCGTCGAGTCACCGAACCCACCAGAAGAAGAGGAGGATAACACGGTTTCCTTCTCACCTGGGTTCGGGATCGGGACCGCGCTTGCGAGTCTCGGCGGGGCGAGTTATCTCCTCCGACGTCGATTGACCGGCAGCGAGTCTAGTCACGATGACGCGTGAGACTCACCGACAACGGGCAGATAACCCAGATTTCAAGCGACACCTGTCCACCGTAGATGTCTATTGAGCGACGCTCAAACCGAGCTCACCGGGACGGCGACCGTCCGCAGGCGATGACGCTGCGGTCACTCGTCGGCAGTAGCCTCCTGATTATCGCGGTCTGTACGGCGGCGATTGCGCTCTCAGGCGCGGTCGGCGGGGCGGCGGCACAGGAGAACGTGACGGCCGAGTTCTCTTACACGCCGTCAGATCCCGTTCCCGACGAGCGAGTTGCGTTCGACGCGAGTGCCTCGACCGCCTCCACGACGATCGATGAGTATCGGTGGTACGTGGATGGCTCTCGCCAATATAACGACGACCCGACGCTTACCCGCGAGTTCGACACGTACGGAGAGTACGACGTGCGGCTAGAGGTCGAAGGCGAAAACGGGACGACCGCCGAACAGATCCGGACCGTCACCGTTGCGGGAGACGGCCCGACGGCCGCGTTCGAGTATGACCCGGCCTCGCCGGTGCCAGACGAGCGCGTCACGTTTGACGCGGCTCAGTCGGACTCTTCACACGGTGAAATAGCCGAGTACAGATGGTACGTGGAGGGCTCACGACAGTATAATGACGACTCGAAACTGACCTATGAGTTCGACGAGTACGGCGAGTACGACGTCGAACTCTTCGTCGAAGACAACGGGGGGAAATCCGACACCGTGATCCGAACGGTGACGGTCGACGCGGACGGCCCGACGGCCGATTTCACCTATGACCCCGCAGCGCCAGTGCCCGGCGATCGGGTCACGTTCGACGCGTCATCATCGACATCTCCTGAGGGAGAGGTTGCCGAGTACAGATGGTACGTCGACGGGTCTCGACAGTACAACGACGACCCGACGTTAACCTACGAGTTCGACGAGTACGGCGAGTACGACGTCGAACTCTTCGTCAAGGATAACGGCGGCAAGTCTGACACGGTAATTCAAACGGTATCCGTTGACGCGGACGGCCCGACGGCCGACTTCACCTATGACCCCGAGGCCCCGGTCCCTGACGAGCGCGTCACGTTTGATGCCACCGGAGCTACCTCTCCGGAAGGTGAGATTGTCGAATACAGGTGGTACGTAGATGGATCGCGGCAGTACAACGACGACCCGACGCTGACCCGCGAGTTCGACGAGTACGGCGAGTACGACGTCGAGCTCTTCGTCGAGGACAACGGCGGCAAGTCCGACACGCTGATCCAGTCGGTGTCGGTAGCCGGCGACGGACCGACGGCGGAGTTCGACCACGCCCCGTCGACACCGGCTCCGGGTGAACAGGTCACCTTTGATGCCGGCCCATCGACTGCACCGGACGGTGAGATCGTCGAATACAGGTGGTACGTAGATGGATCGCGGCAGTACAATGATGACTCGACGCTGACCTACGAGTTCGACGAATACGGTGAGTACGACGTCGAACTCTATGTTGCGGATAACGGCGGGAAATCACAGACGCGGACGAAAACAATCTCAGTCGACGGCGATGGCCCGCGGGCTAACTTCACGTTCTCACCGGACAGTCCAGAGCCGTCTGATCGAGTGATCTTTGACGGGTCGGCCTCGACCGCACCGGAGACCGAGATCGTCGGATACGATTGGTACATCAACGGGGAGAGTCAGTACGGCGATGACACGGAGTTCAGCTACACGTTCTCTGAATACGGTATATACGACGTTGAACTTGAAGTCGAAGACAGCGGCGGCAAAACCGACCGCATCGTGCGCACGATCACGGTCGGTGACGAGGCCGACATCGTCGACAATCCAGAGTTTGAGTTAGCTCGTGACGCGCCGTCGACGCGATCGGTCGAGGTTCGGCCGGGCGAAACGGGGACCTTCCGCGCAGAGATCGTTGCCGAGTCGTTGCCCGTCGCCGAGAGCCGATTGCTCGTCGACGGCGACGTCGTGGCGAACCGATCGGTCGAGTCTGTAACCCAACGGTTTTCGCACGACTTCACCGCGTTGGGCGAGCGAAACGTCGAGCTGGAGGTCGTCGGCCCGGCCGGCCGATCGGCCACCGTCGAATGGACGGTCCGCGTTCAGGGCGACAAGCCGGAGATCGAATCCGTCCGGCCGACGACACAGCGGTTCGATCTCATGACCGGCGACACGCAGACGTTCGGTCTCACGGCGACGAGCGATCAGTCTCCTACCCTGGATTACCAGTGGACAGTCGACGGCACACCGGTAGGATCGACCGACACCTTGGAATACACGTTCGCTGAAGCGGGGATGTACACCGTCGCTGGGACCGTCACCGACGCTGGCGGGCAGACCGTGTCACAGACCTGGAACGTCTCCGTGAGCGCGTTCCGGTCACGGCCGTCCTTCGCCAGTCAAAGCACCGCTGATCAGCTTTCGCCGGGCACGGAGTCCGAGCTGTTTACGTTTTCAATTCGGAACCCGGACGTGAACACGCAAGACGCGAATGTCGAAATAATCACCGAACTGCCCAACGGTGTGAGTATTACCGGGGCACGAGACGTCTCAGAGGGTGACGCCGGGTTACAAGCACTCGTCGGAACCGTCTCGCCGGGGAGTCAAGATTCGATGCGACTGCGCCTTCAGGTCACTGACGAGTCGCTCCGCGGCGAAGAGCTGACGATCCCGTACCAGATCCGGTATTATCCGCGCGACAATCCCGATCAGTACGCCGTCTTCGCTGAAGAGCGACTCACGGTGACTGTCTCACCCGACCGGGCCGATGAAACCGCGTCATCCCCGACGTCCGATTCGACGCCCGGGTTTACGCTTACGACCGCGCTCCTTTCACTCCTCAGTATCTCTGTACTCGGGCGCCGGAGCAGAAACGGTAACTAGAGGACGTCATAGAACACTCGCAACGGTGTTCTTTCGTAGTCCTTGAGAGCCTGCGCGTGTGTTGACCGACCCACTCTGCTCGAATTGGAGAACGATTCGATGCGAGAAACGCGCCCTACATCTTGGACGAAGGCAAGAACATCTATCGCGCCTGGCGGGTTAATCGGCGGGATAGTCGACCTCTTCAGCGACCAGCTGTCTCAGACGGTGATCTGTCTGAAGAATAGGATTTCGACAGCGCCGAGACCGCCTCCCTCACTCCGGCGTGACGACCGCGTTCTCTAACTCCTCGCCCGCGTCGAGCGCCGCGACGTTGCCCGCGACGATGTCGGCCAGCCGGTCCCAGTGTTTGGGCGTGTGGCCGCCGGTGTGCGGGGTGATGAGGCAGTTCTCCATGTCCCAGAGCACGTGGTCCGACGGGAGCGGCTCGGGGTCGGTGACGTCGAGGGCGGCGCCGCGGATGGCCTCGGTCTGGAGCGCCGAGACGAGCGCGTCGGTGTCGACGAGCCCGCCGCGCGCCGCGTTCACGACGACCGCGTTCGGCGGGAGCGTCGCCAGCTCCGCCTCCCCAACCATGCCGCGGGTCAGGTCGTTGAGCGGGCACGCGAGCACGACGTAGTCGCTCCGGGCGAACGCCTTGTGGACGTCGCCGTCGTCGAATCCGAGCACCTCGTCGGTGGGGCCGCCCTTCTCGGGGGTGTAGCGGATTCCGATCGTCTCCACCTCGAAGCCGTCGAGCCGCTGGACGACCGCCTGGCCGATCGAGCCGAGCCCGACGACGGTGACCGTGCTGTCGGTGAACTCGTGCGACTGAAAGTGGCGCCACTCGCCGTTCGCCTTCCGGCGGAACCCCTCGTGGAGGTTGCGCGCGAACACGAGCATGTTTGCGATCGACTGCTCGGCGATGCCCGGCGCGTGGATGCCCCCCGCGTTGGTCACGGTGACGCCGTGCTTCCGGAGCGCGTCGGTCGGGACGTGGTCGGTGCCGGCGAAGGTGCACGCGAACAGCTCCAGTCGGTCGGCGCGCTCGATGAGGTCGGCGTCGAGCGTGATACCGGTCACGGCGCGGGCCTTCGGCACGAGGTCGCGCTCCTCGGCGGGCGTCCGCGCGAGCGCGACCGTCCGGTCCGGGAGTCGCTCGCGGAGCGCGTCCGCGTACGACGACATCGACAGGCCCTCGGTTCCCTCGCGCAACACGACGATATCGGGATCTGCGGTCTGGTCTGAGCTCATGCGTGTGGTCGCGTCGCGGCGACGCGTTGGCGGATCATGACGAGGGGCGTTCTTAGCTTTTTGTGTATCTAGTGTACACGACAATTGTGTACGATCAACTACTGTTAAGACGATCGAGTGAGTGAACCACACTCATGAACGAACCGATCCGCGATCGGCTCGCCAGCGTTCGCCGACGATTCCACCGCCATCCGGAGCCGGCGTGGCGCGAGTTCCTCACGACGGCGACGCTCGTCGAGGAGCTTCGGTCTATCGGCGTCGACGAACTCGCGATCGGGCCGGACGCGTACGACCCGGCCGACCGCATGGCGGTTCCGGACGCCGACCTGGGGCCGTGGACGGACCGCGCTCGCGAGCGCGGCGTCGACGAGGAACTGCTCGAACGCATGGCCGGCGGCAACACCGGCGCCGTCGCGGTGCTCGACCGCGGCGAGGGTCCGGCGATCGGGCTTCGCGTCGACATCGATGGGCTGTTCATCGAGGAGTCGGCCGACCCGGACCACGACCCCGTTGACGAGGGGTTCCGCTCCGAAATCGACGGCACGATGCACGCCTGCGGCCACGACGCCCACATGACGTGGGGGCTCGCGGTCCTCGAAGCGATCGCCGACAGCGACTTCGCCGGGCGGCTGGTCGTGTTCTTCCAGCCCGCCGAGGAGACCGGCGGCGGCGGCCGGCCGATGGCCGAGAGCCGCTTCGCGGACGGCCTCGACTACCTGCTCGCGGCCCACGTCGGCTTGGATCACCCGACCGGTGAGGTGGTCGCCGGGATCGAGAAGCCGCTGGCGATGGCGCACATCGACGCGACGATCGAAGGGACGTCGGCGCACGCCGGCAAGGCGCCCCACGAGGGAGACAACGCGATGCACGCGATGGGGACGGCGATCGTGAACGCCTACGGGATCCCCCGGCACGCCGACGGGATGACGCGGGTCAACGTCGGGAAGGCCGAGGCCGGCACCGCGAGCAACGTCATCGCCGAGCGCGCGCACATGGAGGCCGAGGCGCGCGGCGAGACGACCGAACTGATGGAGTACATGCGCCGCCGGTTCGAACGCACCGTGCGCGCCGCCGCGACGATGCACGGCTGTCGCGCGACCGTCGACCTGGTGAGCAAGTCGCCGCGCGCGGACAGCGATCCGGAGCTGCAGGCGCTGGTGGCCGGCGTCGCCGAGGGCGTCGACGGGATCGACACCGTGCTTCCGGCGGCGGACTTCGGCGCGAGCGAGGACGCGACGTTCCTGATGGAGCGCGTCCAGGAGGAGGGCGGGCTGGCGGCGTACCTCATCGTCGGCACCGACCACCCGACGAGTCACCACACGCCGACGTTCGACGTGGACGAGCGCAGCCTTCGGCACGGCGTGGACGTGCTCGTCGGCGCGATCCGCGACCTCGAACGGCGACATCCAGTGCCGCGGGCCGACACTCCCGCGGCCGAGCAGCCGAACCGCGAATGACCGGTGACGACGCCCGCGACGGGGAGGTGGACGCGTCCCCTGCAGTCACGCTCGATGACATCGAGGACGCCCGCCGCCGACTCGGGGACGTCGTGCATCTGACGCCGCTCGACACCTCGCGCACGTTCGCCGCCATGAGCGAGGCCGCGTCGCTTGGGCTCAAGCTCGAACCCCTCCAGCGGACGGGGTCGTTCAAGATCCGCGGGGCGTACAACGCCATGGCGCAACTTTCCACGACCGAGCGCGAGGCCGGCGTGATAGCCGCCAGCGCGGGCAACCACGCGCAGGGCGTGGCGCTCGCGGGCGACCTGCTCGGGATCGACACGACGATCGTCGTGCCCGAGGTGACGCCCGCGGCGAAGATCGCGGCGACGCGGGGGTACGGCGCGACCGTGCTCGTGGAGGGCGACATCTACGAGCGCTCGTTCGAGCACGCCGTGGAGCGCGCCGACGAGACCGGCGAGACGTTCGTCCATCCCTTCGACGATCCCGCCGTCGTCGCGGGACAGGGGACGGTCGGGCTCGAACTGCTGGATCAGTACCCCGCGATGGACACCGTGCTCGTCGCCATCGGCGGCGGCGGGCTCATCTCCGGGATCGGCACCGCGATGGCGGCCGCGGACCGGGAAATCCGGGTCGTCGGCGTCCAACCGGAGGGGGCGGCACACGCGAAGCCGTCGCTGGACGCCGGCGAGCTCCGGCAGCTCGACGACGTGGACACCGTCGCCGAGGGGATCGCCGACACGCGGCTGTCGGAGACCACTCTCGCGATCGCGAGCGAGGTGGTCGACGACGTGGTGACCGTCTCCGACCGGGAGATCGCCGCGGCCGTGACGCTGCTGGCCGAGCGGGAGAAGACGGTGGTCGAGGGTGCCGGCGCCGCGCCGCTCGCCGCCGCGCTCTCGGACCGGCTGGACCTCGGCGACGCCGACCCGGCGGTCGTCGTCTCGGGCGGGAACGTGAACCTCACCGACCACGCCGCGCTCGCGCGCACCGGTCTGTTCGAACTCGGGCGCTACGCCGAGGCGCGGCTCGCGCTCGCCGGGTGGCCGACACAGGTCGGGGCGGTCGTCGAGACGGTGACCGACGAGGGCGCCGAACTCGACACTCTGGAGCGAGCGCGTCGCGCGGGGGCGGACCATCCCAACCGCACGCCCGTGACGATCGGGATCGAAGGGCGCGGCGCCGACCACCTCGACGCGGTGTTGACGGCGGTCGCGGCGCTCGACGGCGTGTCTGTCGTCGAGCGGTCGATCGCTGACGGGACCTGAGCGGGTCGGCACCGAACTCCGGGCTGAGTTCCCGATGACTCCACGACGGGTCAGAAGCTAACGCATACATTCGACGACCGTCCGTTCTACCGTCATATGCGATTCTGTGACGAGTGTGGTTAGCTCAAGTATTCTCTGTGCTCTTTGTGACACAACTGGAGCGGCCGCCGCATGAAGACTACAACAACGATTTGACTCATCGGTGATTTATATACGCGGTGGCAGAATCATTGCGTATGGTCCGGCCCTCCCGCCGACGCTTCCTCGGAGGAAGCGCCCTGACGCTCGCAACGCTGACAGGTGTTCTCGCCCCCGAAACCGACGTGAATGGTGCTGATCGACCGAGAGATCTTGACGTCGATCTTTCGGCCCCGTTCGCCGACGCTTTCCTCCCGCTCCCGACGGGCGATGCCCTGTCAACGACGTACGCGATGGTTATCGCAGAGCGCGTCGACGCCGACACGGAAACGGACCCGAGTTATCGCGCTCGGTCCGTGGCGGATCGGCTCGACATCGACGTCGACGAGTTAGCAGCGACCGTGTCGATCACTCCGTCTGAACGTGGGATCCAACTGGTGACGGCAGCCGGCGGGTTCGACCGCCCCGACCGCGGTGAGACGATCGCGGTCGGGGAGGGAGACGGTGAGTCAAGCGACGATGTCCCCGCGGAGGCCGAAACGACTGACGACCTCCCTGCCGGGTGGCGACTTGCCGAGACCGATGAGGCTGCGTTCGTCACCGCTGAGGGCGTGGCGGCTGCCGCGACGAGTGGGTATTTACCGGGTCCTCGCGGCCGTTCCGACTCGTCGGCAGACGACATGAGTGAGCGACGGATCGAAGCCGCTCGCGTTGCCGGCCGCGCGGCCGTCGATGAGGTCGATCGCTTTGCGGAATCATCGCTGGGCACGGCTGCCCTCCCTCGGCTTGGTGGGTTCGAAACAGTGCTTTTGTCCCCGGACGCCGCCGGCGGTCCGGTTCCGTTCTCGGTCCCCGACGACGTAGACGCGTTCGCTGCCGGCTTCGAGACCGGCCCGAACGATCTCAGAGATATCGACGGAACGGCGGAGAACGCATACGTGATCCGTCCGGCTGGTGATATCGACGAGATTGACGACGAGACTGCCAGGCGACTCGTGCGTGCCGTCGATCCCGCCGATCCTGTCGAGATGGACATCACGCGAACCGACGGCGTCGTGCTCGTCGACGCCGTCGTCGAGGCCCCGCCGGAAATCGACCGTGAAGCGTCGCCGGATGCCCACGTCCGGTCGCAGTTCGACCGCGCCGCCGGCACCGTGACGTTCGAGCACGTCGAAGGCGAGGCGGTGCCGGCCGACGAACTGGAGGTGTGGCACGACGGCGAGGAGGTGAGCGACACGGTCTTCGACGGCGAGGAGTTCACCGCAGGCGACACGATCGCCGTCGAAACCGGACTGATCGCGACCGTCATGCTGCGGTGGTTCGACCCGGACGCGAACGTCTACGACACGTACGCTCGCGAACGGGTCGACCGCGAGGCGTTCGCTCTCGACTACGACATGAGCGCCGAGACGGTGGAACTCAGCTACGAGGCCGAGCGTCCCGCCGACGCAAGCGGCCTTCGGCTGGTCCACCGCGAAGAGGGAGGCGCCCACACAGTCGGCGAAGAGTTCACCGACGGAACGCTCGACCCGGGCGACGCAGTTACCGTCACGGACGTGTCGATCGGCGACAGCGTGCAGCTAGCGTTCGACGTCGAGCGACCGATGGGCGGCGGCTCGCTCGTCCATTACCGTGCTCGCCCCCCGCGCGTTTGGATCCACTCACACGCCGAAGAGGGAACCACCGTCAGATACGACGGCGAGGAGTCTCGTCCCGCTGACGCGTTCGTGACCCTCGTCGACGGAGAGCCGACCGACGCGCAGTTCGCCGACGAGTACGACACGCTCTCTGGCGACGAGGAGCTGGTCCTCGGCGAGCTTCCGCTGGGGGGTACGGTCGCAGTCGAGTGGCGTGAGCCGGACGAGCCGGTCGTCGTCGCCGAACACGAGGTGGTTCCGAACACGCGCGCATCGATCGAATACGACCCGGACGCCGGAGAGATTACGGTCCAGCACGAGCGCGGACGGACGCTTCCCGCGTCGGCGTTGGAGCTTCAGGTCGGTCGTACCCCGGCCGACGTTCAGCCCGCGGACGAACTCGATGAGTTCGGTCCGGACGCCTCGTTCACTGCCCCAGTGCCGCCGCTCTCACGGGTCCGACTCGTGTGGACCGGCGGCGACCGCGAACACCATCTCGGTGGCACAACCACGGCACGCGACGCAGTCGCGGCGACCTACAACGCTGACTCCGAAGCGATGACGATCGAGTACGTCGGTGAGCAACCCGCCGATCCCGAACGACTGCGCGTGTCGGTGACCAGTGCCGGTGACTTCCGGGAGGAAGACGATCAGGAGTCGGCGTTTGCGGCCGCGCACGACGAACTAACGACAGGGGACGCGATTACGATCGACGACGTCGGGGTCGACGACACCGTGGTCGTCAGCGTTCACACCGAGTTCGAGAACGGCTCGGCGACCAGCTCTGTCGCCCACTTCTCGGGTGCACCACGCCGTGGATTCGTCGTCGATGGGAGTGGTAAGGGCAGCGATGGGTCGGAGATGACGCTCCGCTACGTCGGCGATGTCCGCCGCAACGCCGATGCCTTCCAAGTGCTGATCGACGGTGAGCCCGCACCAACCCAGCCCACCGATGAAACGGACCGACTGACTGGTGGCGAGACGCTGTCGTTCGGCGATCTGTCCACCGGCACGACGATCGCTGTCGAGTGGACTGCCGGTGATGAGACTCGAACCGTGATGGAGCACGTGATTCCACCGGAGGCGACGTTCGAGGTCGCGTACGAATCGGCTGACGACGGCGAGGGTGGTGTCGTGACGTTCACCCACGCCGGCGGTGACGGGCTTGACGCTGACCGCGTTGACGTGGTCGTTGAACCCGCAACCGACGGATTGCGTCCCTGGGATGACGACGCTGACGAGGTGACCGCCGGCGACGAGACGAGCGTCACAATCGATTCGGAGCCTGAGATGGCCATCGTCGTCTTCAACGAGAGCGAGATCCTCGACCGCGAACCGCTTAACCAGGACAGGTAGGCTGTAACTCGGTACTACTCCTCAGTGAGAGTACCGGGTCCGTGGATGCGTTCTATTTTGAGACAAACTGTGATGTGACAGCGGTCCCGATATAGACCGCAACCGAGACAGACCTATCGACCCCAGAGGTTTTCCACAGAGCCGATTCGACCGAACTCCGCCCCGTGGGGGTCAGCGCCTCAGTCGGCGCGCGCGCTCGCGCTGACGGCGTCGATCGCGTCGAGGAAGATGCCCGTACCGAGCGCGATCTCGCGTTCGGTCGCGTCCAGCGGCGGGAGCAGTCGGATCGTCTTCTTCCCGCAGCCGAGCGTCAGGAGCCCGCGGTCGAGGGCGGCCGCGACGACGGCGGAGCGACGCTCCGCGGTATCGAACTCCACCGCGAGCATCAGCCCCTTGCCGCGGACGTCGACGACGGTGTCGGGCGCGTCGTCGCGGAGGATCTCTCTCGCCTGTCGACCGCGCCGGGTCGCGTTGGCCAACAGGTCGTGTTCCCGAATCGCGTCCAGCGTGAACGCGCCCATCATCGAGCCGAGGACGTCGCCGCCGCCGAACGTCGAACCGAGGCGGTTCTTCTCCGTGGGGAAGACGTCCGACCGAGAGATGGTCGCGCCGACGCGCAGCGCCTTCGCGCTCGCGATCACGTCCGGCTCGATGGCGTAGTGGTCCGCCGCCCAGATCTCGCCCGTCCGGCCGACGCCGGACTGGATCTCGTCGACGACGAGCGGGATGTCGTACTCGTCGGTGACGGCGGCGACCTCGTCCATGAACGCGTCGCTGGGGAAGCGGTAGCCGCCGACGCCCTGGATCGGTTCGAGCGTCAGGAAGGCGATCTCCGCGGGGTCGACGTGGCCGCCCTCGGGCGCGAGCATATTTCGGAGCTGCGAGCCGCCGCCAGCGAAGAAGCCGCAGTCGCAACTCCCCGCGTCACAGCCGCGGTCCGCACAGAACGGCACCGTCTCGATGCCGCTGATCTCGGGGTACTGGCGCGTGTACACGTCCTTGGACTTGGTCAGCGAGAGGGTCCCGAGCGTGCGACCGTGGAAGCTCCCGTTGAACGCGACGCCGTACTTCGCTGGCGCGCGGTAGTCGTGGGTGATCTTCATCGCGTTCTCCATCGCCTCGGCGCCGGAGTTCGAGAGGAACACGGTGTCCATCCCGTACTGACTGGAGACCTCGGTCAGCTTCTCCATGAGGTGGCTCGATCCCGGGAACGCCGCCTCCTCGGGCGTCGGCCCCGAGCCGAAGTACATGTCCTGGCCGGCGATCTTCATCGGTTCGACGAGGTCGAACTCTCGCAGTTTCGAGAGCGCCTTCTCGTTGTTGTAGCCGAGCGGGGCCGCGCCGATGTGGCAGGTGAAATCGAGGAGGACGTTGCCGTCGACGTCGGTGACGAAGGGGCCGTCGGCCTCGCGGGTCACGTCCCACACGAACTCGTGGGAGTACTCGCTGGGCGCGGAGTGCGACTGGTGGAACTCGACCCAGCGCCGCGCGTTCGGGCCGGGGAGCGTGTCCGCGGTGGGTTCCGCCGTGTCCCTATCCATACACAGTTAATGTATATAGCATACATTAAAACTTGGTATGGATGAGCGGCGTTGACACTCCCGGCCGAGCGCGGAGTTCCTCCGGGATCGGTCGATACCGGTGACGGCGGAATCGGTCGGGACGGGCGACTCAGGACCCGATCGGTCGGATCACCCTTCTCGTTGGTCCGTCACGTCCTGCTGGAAGCCGACGAAGTATTCGGCGCCGCCGTCCTCTCCGGAGATCGGTGTGATATCGACGCGGTTCCAGAACATCTCGCCGTCCTTTCGGTAATTCCGCAGTTCGACGGTGACGGGCTCTGCGTTGGCGACCGCGTCTCGCATCTCCGCTCTCGGCTCGTCTCGCGTTTCCTCGCCTTGGAGGAACCGGCAGTTCCGTCCGATGACTTCGTCCCGAGAGTATCCGGTCAGTTCGACGAACCTGTCGTTCGTATAGATGATCGGGTTATCCGCTCGGTCGGGGTCCGTGATCGTGATGCCGACCGGCGCTTCGTCCATCGCCTGTTCTCTCAGCGAGAGCTCCTCACGCATTTCCTCGGCCTCCGGATTATCGGCGATGGTACAGATCAGCGTGTCGTCGCTCGTGTAGGTGAGCCGGTGGTCGACGTCGACCAGATCCCCGTCCTTTCGCACGTAGACGGTCTGCCCCTCCCACTTGGTCGCCCGAGCTTGGGGGAGCATCTCGTCGTGTACCCGATCGATCTCCTCGTCTCGGTACAGTATCTCCCACTGCTCGCCGAGCAACTCTCCTCGGTCGTATCCGGTGATATCCGCGTACGACTCGTTAACGTAGATGAACTGCCCCTCTCCATCGAGGAGGCTGATCCCGTCGAGCGCCGTCTCGATCGCGTGGAACCCCCGCGTCACCTGCCGCTCCGCTCGGTATCGCGCCACAGCCTGTTCGATGCGGTTCGCCAGCACCTCGTACTGCTCCGTCCCGCCGCCCTTCTGTAAGTATTCGGTGACGCCTTTCGAGATCGCCTCGCTGGCGATCTCTTCGCTGCCCTTTCCGGTAAATAGAACGAACGGCAGATCCGGATACTCGTCTCTGACCCGTTCGAGTACGTCCAACCCGTCTAACCCCGGCATCTCGTAATCGCTAACTATGCAGTCCACGCCGGTCTCTTTCAGACAGTCGAGCCCGTCTCTGGGATCGGTTCTCGACACGACGTCGAAGTAGTCCCGCTCGCGCTGGAGAACCGTCGAGACCAGTTCAGAGAAAGCGCGATCGTCATCGATGTGGAGAATGCGGACCTCCGTTCCGACGTCGGCGATGAGTCCCTGCTCGTCAATGGCCTTCTGGACTCCCCCGAGGGCTGTATTTGTCATTATCTTCCTAACTTGAGGAGGATCTGTTAAATCATGGGTTGTGTGGTGTCAATATAGCGGAACGATCGATAGCAGGAGTCAGTGTTGCAGCTCGGTGGTGGCAAGCGGATATTTAAAAGGGCATGAGCGATAGCGGCGACTGTTTATAACTGAACGGTGCGGTGGCGTCGCTGGCGCTTCGCGCCGGCTGCAAGCGAGAGCGTCGCTCTCGCCCTGCGCCCCGGTGAGCGGCCCGCAGGGCCGCGAGCCGCGAGAGACCGAAGGTCCCTCGGACAGACCGGCGGCGAAGCCGCCAGCGAGACCGCAGGGAAGGAGCGCTAGCGAGCGACTGAGGACCGTGGTTCGAGAGAGCGAAGCTCTCTCGTCATCACGAGACGCCAAAGGCGTCTCGAACGACAGCGAGTCGCGCGAGTCCTGGCGGTCGGGGCTTTGGGAGTCTTCACCGCAGAACTGTCTGACACTTATAAACAGCCGACAGCAACACCACTCGATCCCTTATAAATAACCGATCAGTCGGATTGATTCACAGACGCTCGCTCTCGGTTGAAAACCACGGTCAGCGATCGACCGTGTCAGACCGAATGACCCGACGAACCGGCGTTCAAAAGCGCGATAATCGCTACCGAAGCGGGTCGTGACGACCGTCAGTCGTCGTCCGACCCGGCGGATCTGGCCGAACCGGAACTGTCGTCGGCGTCCTTCCGCGATCCGTAGATCACGGTTTCCTTCTGGAACAGCACTTGGTTGTAGTGTTTCCCGAAGTCCCTGATGAGCGACAGCATCGCGAGGAAGCAGACGAACGCGAACGGCGCACCGGTGATGATGACCGCGTCTTGGAGTGCGCTCGTTCCACCCTCACCACCGATGATCATGAGGATGGCGGCGGTCATGCCGAGGACGACTCCCCAGAAGATACGGTTGATGTTCGACGGCCTCGCCTTCCCGCCGGTGGTCATCATCGAGACGGCGAGCGTCGAGGAGTCCGCCGACGTGATGAAGAACGTCGTGACGAGGACCATGAACGCGATCATGAACACCGTCCCGAACGGGAAGGCGTCGAAGAGGATGAAGCCCGATATCTCCGGCGTGAAGTTATTGATGACGGCGCTGAAGTCCGCGACGCCGGTGTGGTGGTACTGCAGTGCGGTTCCGCCGACGATGGTGAACCACGGGATGGTCGCCGCCGAGGTCGCGCCGATACCCGTGAACGCGACCTCGCGGACGGTCCGGCCCTTGGAGATGCGGGCGATGAACAGCCCCGCGAACGGGGACCACGAGAGCGCCCACGCCCAGTAGAAGACCGTCCAGGAGTTCATCCACGACGTCCCGGCGTCGCTCCCGGCACCGGTGTACAGGCTCATGGACGTGAAGTCGGCGATCATTCCGCCCATCGCCTGAGACCCCAGCAACAGCAGGAAGAGGGTCGGACCCAGGATAAACGTCGCCACCATGAGGACGACGAACAGGATCATGTTGAAGTTCGACAGTCGGCGGATTCCCTTATCGACGCCGAGCACCATCGAGATGGTGAACAGGAGCGTCATCGTGGTCACCACGATGAGAATCCCGATGTTCCCGAGGTCGATCCCCCACTGGTAGTTGAGACCGGCGATGAACTGGCTCCCGATGAACCCGAGCGACGTGGCCACACCGCCGATCGTCGCGAAGACGGCGAGGATGTCGACGACCTTCGCGGCCGGGCCGTCGAGGTTATCCTTCCCCAGGATCGGCGTCAGCGCCGACGAGACGCGTAGGGGGACGTCCTCGTAGTTGTACGCGAAGTAGGAAATCGCGAGCCCCATAATCGTGAACACCGCCAACTGGGGAAGCGCCCAGTGGAACAGCGTCTGCTGGATCGCGTACGGCACCGCCTCCGCCGTCCCGCCTTCGATCCCGAACTGCGGCGAGGGGTTATCGTAGTAGAACAGCGCCTCTGTCGGCCCCCAGAACACGACGCCTGCCGCGAAGCCGGCGGAGTACAACATCGCGAAGTACGAGAGGAAACTGTACTCGGGGTCCGAGTCTCCCATCTTGATCCCTCCCCACGGGCCGACGATCAGGAACAGCAGGAAGAGGACGATCAGGAACACAATCACCAACAGCGCCCAGTTCAGGTACGAGACGACCCAGGTGTAGACGGTCTCAATCGTCTCCGTGACGAGCGTTTCGTTCACGAAGAACGCCACGATCACGCCGGCGGTCAGCAACGCACCGAACGCGAAGACGATCGGATCGATCTCTTCACGAAACTCCTCGAACACGCCCTGGTCGGAGCCACTCATCCGGTGACACCCCCGCGACGGTGCCGACTCCTTGCACTACGGTCCCTCCGCCGGTCGAGTACCGTGCCACGTGCTGGCATGCACGGTGCATCGGAGTTGTACACAATAAGTGTTTCTCAATGTGCGACTATCTATTCGATTTATGTATACTGTAGATATGTTCAACGTAATTCGTATTGAACAGCGATCGAGGAGAGATCGACAATATGTGGGGCGGTATACTGGACAATTCGTGAGAAACGCGCGACATCTCCGTAAGAAATGGTTTAAATAACACCGGAGATCGAGCGGGCCGATTCGACAGCAGGCCGGTGTACTGCGGGCGCACGATCGCTGGGGAGGCGGACCGTGACCGATATCTGTTATCGCGAGGCGATCTCCGCTGGTCAGCTCGCCAGTTTGCCAGTTCGCCAGTTCGCCAGTTTGCCAGTTCGCCAGTTCGCCAGTTCGCCAGTTCGCCAGTTCGCCAGTTCGCCAGTTCGCCGGTTCGTTA
>Ga0207757_100527_pt1 | contig 23728 bp, 23 predicted proteins | sample A23P3SouthBayCA_2_FD_187752 | JGI IMG/M metagenome (GOLD analysis project Ga0207757, IMG submission 187752) | Aerobic enrichment media microbial communities from Eden Landing Ponds, California, USA - A23 P3 (2) (SPAdes) | ecosystem: Environmental > Aquatic > Marine > Unclassified | place...
CCGCCGTCCGATACCGACTCGCGACGCGGTCGCTGGTCGTTTTTACGGCGTTCGCCGTCGCCGTCTACCGGATGTGGGTGCTTCTCCGGCAGTCGGTCACGCTACTCCCCGGAACTCCGTTCGACATCTACCTGGTCGGCTGGCCGGTGGTGCTCGGGTTGGCAGTCGGTAGCGGACTCGTCGAGCGGCGTGTGCGGGGACCAGCAGCCGAAGCTGCCCCGTCCTGACGTGTGCAGTTCGGTTCCCTCCCGTGCGCATAATATCTGATGAATCGCAATTTGTATATTATACCCAGAATAAACAGCCAAAATTTATAATTTATTGGTTATTCGGCCTCTCGACTCTCGGAATCCGCGTCCTCCTCGTCCTCCTCCAGCGGGTCGAGGAGCGAGTCGTCGTCACGGAAGTCCACCTCGAACACGCGGCCGGCGTTGGCGATGGCCACGACGCCGAGGCCGGTCGCGGTGAGGAGGGCGTTGCTGTAGACGTACGCGACGAGCGCGCCCGCGGCAGCCGACAGCGTGATGAGGCTGTGGAGGCCGGTCGAGGGGCGGAAGTCGGGGCGGGTGAGGTCGGCGACGACGGCGCCCAGCGAGGCGACCGACGCGATGGTACCCAGGAGGAGGGCCGTCGGGAGGCCACCGCCGAGGGCGTAGAGTCCGGTGACGACTGCCGCCGAGAGCCCGAAGATGAGCATGAAGTCGCCCTCGGCCGAGAGCCCCCCGTCGCTCTCGGCATCTCCGTCCGCCTCGACGTCCCCGTCGCTCATACCTGCGGGTCGGAATGGGGGCGTATGTGCCTTGCGACACCGCGTGCCGCGGGTGGCGATGGCGGTGTCCGGAAGCGAAGCCTTTTGCGCCGCAGTCCACTATCCACGGACGACAATGAGCGGCCGTGACATGTATCGCCAGCAGATCCTCGACCACTACAAGAACCCGCGCAACTACGGGGAGCTCGAGGACGCGGATTTCGAACACGTCGGGGAGAACCCGATGTGCGGCGATACGATCAAGATGTACGTGAAGCTCGACGACGACGGGGAGACGGTCGAGCGGGTCTCCTTCGTCGGGGACGGCTGTGCCATCTCGCAGGCCTCGGCCAGCATGCTCTCGCAGGACCTCCACGGGAAGACGCTCGACGAGATCCGCGAGATGGACCGCGACGACATCTTCGAACTGCTGGGTATCGACGTGAACCCGATGCGGGTCAAGTGCGCGGTGCTCGCGGAGAAGGTGGCCCAGGACGGCGCGGCCATCCACCTCGGCGAGAAGGACCTCGACCAGACGACCACCGAGGAGTGAGCGCCGCGGGCGGCGTCTGCCTCAGCCGTCGCGCCGTGGGCGCGGATAGCTTTTTGCCGCAGCACGCCGTATGGTACCGTGCATCATGTCCAGCGAACAGGCAGACACCGAGCGGCAGGTACCGTTCGGCGAGACCGTGTACGACGAGGACGGGAACGAACTCGGTCGGGTACGCGGCCTGGACGAGCACGGCTTCTACGTCGCCACCTCGGAGGGAGTGACGGCGATGTCCGTCGACCACGAGGCCGACGCACGCTCGGGCCACAAGGAACTGCACTGGCGGTGCTGGGAGTGCGGCGAGATCGGCAACCTCGACGAGATGCCTGAGCAGTGTCCCTCGTGTGGCGCGGCCGAGGAGGAGCTCTACTACTGGGCGCAGGACTGACGCGGGCATCGTGCACGGCCGTCGCCACCACCTCCGTTTATCCGACTGGCCTCCAGCCACGTCGCTGACGACACGTCTTTACTCGCTCGCCCGGACCCACGGGTATGGAGTTCCTCGTCGTCGGTGCGGGCTCGCTCGGTAGCCTCCTCGGAGGGCTGCTGGCCCGTGACCACGACGTGACGCTCGTGGGCCGTGCGCCCCACGTCGATGCCATCCGCGCGTCCGGGCTCGCCGTCGAGGGGGCCATCGAGACCCACGTCCACCCGGCGGCTGCGACGGCGGTCCCGGACGGCCGGTTCGACTGCGCGCTCGTGACGACGAAGGCGTTCGACACGGGAGCCGCGGCCCGCGACCTCGCCGACGCGAACCTCGACCTCGGGGCGGCACTGTCGCTCTCGAACGGCCTGGGCAACGAGGCGGTGCTGGCCGACGCGCTGGCCGACGACTGTGAGGTGCTCGCGGGGACCTGCACCTACGGCGCGATGTCGCCCGGACCAGGGGTCGTCCGCTGCACCGGCGTCGGCGAGGTGGTACTCGGCCCCCACGAGGGAGGCGCCTCGGCGACGGCCGACCGTGTGGAGGCCGCCTTCGCCGACGCCGGCATCGAGACGACCGTGGCGGCCGACATGCCCCGGCGGCTGTGGGAGAAACTGGCCGTCAACGCCGGCATCAACGCCCCGACCGCGCTCGCCCGGGTCGAGAACGGGGCCCTGCTGGACGGCCCGGGCAACGACGTGGCCCGGCGTGCGGCGCGCGAGGTGGCTCGCGTCGCCCGGGCCGAGGGGGTCGACCTCGGGGACGGGGCGGCGACGGCGGCCGTCGAACGGGTCGCGGCCGCGACCGCTGCGAACACCTCCTCGATGCAACAGGACGTGCTCGCCGGGCGGCGGACGGAGGTCGATGCCATCCTCGGGACGGTGCTCGACCGCGCCGACGCACACGGTGTGGCGGCCCCGACGCTCCGGACGCTGGCCGACCTGCTGTGCGCCTGGGAGCGGGACCGGGACCTGCGCTGAAGCGGGTCGGTGGCGCCGGCCGTCGGCGTGCTAGTCGCGGCGCTGTCCGTCACGGAGCCCGTCGGTGAACCCCTTGACCGTGCGGCGGAACAGGAGGAAGAGGGCGAACACGATGAACAGCAGCACGGCGACGATGGCGACCAGTACCGGGTCCACCTGTACCATACGCGCCGGTGGTATCGGCGCGCGCAAAGGCGTTTCGACACCTGCGGCCAGTCTCCCGGTCCGGAGCCCTGTGCGCCGTCACAGTGGACCGTGCGCACACAAGATTCATGCGCGACCACCCGGTTTGAACGGGTGATGAGCCTCCTGCCCTCCAGCCCGGAGGTGTCCGTCGAGGAGAACCCGCGGGTGGTCGGCCTCGACAGCGACGAGGCGGACGCGCTGATGCGTGCGCTCTCCTCCGACACCGCGCGCGAGATGTTGTCGTCGCTCCACGAGGAGCCCCTGCCGCCGTCGAAGCTCGCCGACGAGGTCGACACGACGCTCCAGAACGCCCAGTACCACCTCGAGCGGCTCTCCGACGCCGGCGCCATCGAGGTCGTCGGCACCGCCTACTCCGAGAAGGGCCGCGAGATGGACGTCTACGCACCGGCGGACAAGCCGCTGGTCATCTTCGCCGGTCGCGAGGACCAGGCCTCGGGGATCCGTGCGGCGCTCCGGCGACTTGTGGGGGGCCTCTTCGCGCTCCTGTTCGGTGCGGTCGCGGTACAGGAGGTGTTCGGCCGCGGCGTCGGCCGCCTCGCGCCATCGCTGTTCGGCACCGGCTCGAGCGGTGCGGACGGTGGTGGCGCGGGCGGCAGTGACCTGTCGGGCAACGTGACCGGGGCGGGAACGCCCACGCAGACGCCCCAGCAGACACCCACCCGAACACCCCCACCGGAGACGACCAGCGGCGGTGGCGACGTGGGCATCTTCAACACGGGAGACGAGAGCGCTACCGCCACCGAGACGGCGGCTGCCGCCGGCGGCGGAGGCGATGGTGGCAGCGCCACCGCGACCGCGGACCCGTCGGCGACGGCCACGCCGGCCGGGACACCGAAAGCGACCGCCGAGCCGACGATGGCGACCGAGGCCCCCGAAGCGACCTCGACCGCCACGCAGGCGGCGGCCGACGGTGCCGCGACGGGGGCGACCCCGACGCCTACCCCGGTCAACGAGACGGTGACGGAGACGGTCCGGATGACGACCGAGGCGGCGGCTGGGGCCGGCGACCCGACCATGGGGCTCCCCCCGGGCGTGGCGTTCTTCCTGGGCGGTGCCATCGTGCTGGGCGTCGCGGTCGCGCTTACCTACCGCTGAACCGCCGCGAGCGCCCCTCTCGTTGGTAAAACGTCTCTTTGAGCTTCCGGCGACTATTTTCTATATCCCTCCGTATCGGAATCTGCGCCGAACGCTTCGGCCCTCCCCCCCGGTCCCCCGTCGGCCCTCTCCCCTATCGTCCCCCGGTTCGGTGCATCGCCCGGTCGCGGCGCCGTCACTCGGTCCCCGCCGGCCCCGCGCTCGGGTCGATTCTGAACTCTTCCAGCAGCGTCCCGTCCGGCTGGACGAACCGGCCGGCCAGTCCGTCGCCGTCGGTTTCGAGCTCGGCGTGGGCGGGCCGGTACCGCCGTGGGTCCGCGTGGCTCCCCGGGTTGAGCAGCGTCACGTCACCGAGCGCCCGCAGCGTCGGCCGATGGGAGTGGCCCACGACGACGCAGTCAGCGCCGGCCTCGCGGGCCGCCAGCGAGAGCGCCTGCTCGCTGTGCTCGTGGCCGTGGACGACGACGAACCGGACGCCACCGTACTCGAGGACGCGTCGCGCTGGCAGGCGGTCGGTCACGCCGGCCGTGTCGCGGTTGCCGGACACCGCGTGGAGGGTTCCGGCAGCGTCGTGGAAGGCATCGAGGACCCGCTCGGTGGTGAAGTCCCCGGCGTGGACGACGGCCTCGGCGTCGGCGACCGCGGTCGCGGTCCGGCCGTCGAGGCGTGGGTCGTCGGTGCCGTGCGTGTCGGAGACGACGGTGAGCATGGGCGGGCGTTCGACGGGGGATGACTAAAGCCCCGGTCGGACGGCAAGGTCTTTTGCACCGTCGCGTGAGGCCTCGCACAACCGATGGCCAGCAGCAAATCCGTCGTCCTCGCCGCGCTCGTCGCCAACGGACTCATCGCGATCATGAAGTTCGTCGGCTTCCTGCTGACCGGGAGCGCCGCGATGCTCTCGGAGACCTACCACTCCATCTCCGATACGGGCAACCAGGTGTTCCTCCTCATCGGCATCCGCTACAGCGGGAAGGACGCCTCCCGGGAACACCCGTTCGGCTACGGGAAGGCACAGTTCTTCTACTCCTTCCTCGTCAGCGTGTTCCTGTTCGGCATCGCCGGCTGGGAGTCGCTCAAGCACGGCTACAGCGCTATCGTCAACCCACACCCGCCGGGGACGGGGAGCGCGACACTCCCGGTGCTGAACATCACCTTCCCCGCCGTCTTCGTCAACTACAGCGTCCTCATCGGTGCCATCGTCTTCGAGGCGTGGGCGTTCAAGAAGGCGTACGCCAACATGAGCCGACAGATCGAGGAGAACGACTGGAGCGGCCTCCGCGAGGCGTTCCGCAAGACCTCGGACGTGACCGTGCTGACCGCGCTCACCGAGGACTTCATCGCGATGGCCGGCGCGGGCATCGCCCTGTTCGGCGTCTTCCTCTCGCGCTACACCGGCAACCCCATCTACGACGCCGTCTCCGCCGCACTCATCGGCATCATGCTGATGGGGTTCGCGGTGGCGCTCGCCTGGGAGAACAAGCGGCTCCTGCTCGGCGAGTCGATGCCGCGTGAGGACGAGGTGGAACTCCGCGAAATCGTCGCCGGCTGGGACGGGGTCGAGCGGGTCGTCGATTTCCGGACCGTCTACTTCGGGCCCGAGAAGGTCGTCGTGATGGCCGACATCGAGTTCGCCGGGACGCTCGGCACCGAGGAGATCGACGACCACATCACCGCCATCGAGGGCGCGCTCAAGGAGTCACAGGGCGGTATCCGGAAGGTGTACATCGAACCCGAAGTGTAGGTTTCCTCCGAGAGAGCCCCCATTCCTCCCAAGATGTTCAGATTTCCGAACAGTAACGAGTGGTAACCACCGAACATCGGTTCTCGATGTCGTAGCGACCCGGTTCAGTCCTCTATCGGCTGGGTCCGCAGGTCGTCGAGCGTGTCCTCCAGTTCGCCCAGCCGCGTCTCGAGGTCGTCCCGGCGGTCCAGCAGGTCGCTCAGCTCCTCGGTGTTGACGGTGTCGCCGTGTTCGACGGCGTTCTCCAGGGTCTCCGAGGTCGCGCCGACGAGGAAGGACGCGACCTGCAGGAGTTCGTCGGGCGACTCCCGGGACTCCAGCAGCTCGACGCCGCCGGAGTAGAGCTGGTAGCGGATGAGCGGCACCTGCTCGCGCTCGCGGTACGCGCCCGAGAAGTTCACGCCCGTCACGGGGTTCTCCCGACCCATGTCAACCTCCTCACGGACGATGCGGAACGCGTCGGCGAGCTGGTCGTGTGACTCGCCCAGCCGCTCCAGTCGGTCGGCGGTCTCCTCGTCGAACTGCTCGGCCACGTCCTCGAAGAACTGGTCGTTGCCGTTACAGCAGAGACACAGCGTGAGGAAGGTGTCGTGGTCCGCGTGGGCCATCTCCCGGAGGCGATCGCGGACGCTCTCGGTCTCCCCCACGAGGAGGTCCGCCTCCAGTTCGTCGAGTACGTCCCGTGCGGCGCGCTCGCGCTCCAGGAACGGCTCCACGAACGTCCGCGGCGGCTCCACCTCGGCTTCGTCGTCGTCCCCCGTCATGCCCCCCACTTGCGACCCCCGCGGCAACGGTCTTGCGGTGGGTCGCGGCGTGGTATCACGGGCCGCTTGCGGGCGCCGGGCGTGGTCACCACGGTGGCGTTCGTGGGACGGTTCGGGCGCGACGGGTGACTAACCATTCAGTAAAAATCCCCGGCTCTCCCCGGCAGAAAGGTTTCGCCGGAACCACCGGAGGGGAGCGACGTGCAACACACCAACGTGGCACTTGCTATCATGGTCTCCGTGGTTCTGGTCGCGCCGGTCGTGACCGCCGGCGGAACGGGCGCCACGGCGGAGCAACGGCTGCAGACACAGGACGAGCGGCTGGACAACGGCACCGCGCTCACGCGGGGCGGTGGCGGGAAGTTCGTCGCCGGGCGCGAGGACGACGAGGAGATGCAGTACGTGGGGAACTTCACCATCGGGGTGAAGAACCACAATCCGGGAGCGTCGTCGGGGTTCGCCCTCTACGCCTCGGGGTTCCAGGAGGACATCCGGCTCCACTGGAACATCCTCTACCAGCCCGATTTCAGCTGGAGTAGCTGTACCGCGAGCAACGCCGCTGCCTACGGTGTCGACCGGGGGAACGACAACGGGGGAACCCAGACGGACGTCTCCCTCCTGTCAGCGGCCAAGGTGCTGAAGTTCCGTTCTGACGGCATCTACACCGGCTACTACAAGGAGAGCAAGCTGGCCGGCGAGCCTATCGACATCGGTGTCGAGGACCAGGTCATCGCCGGGCTGAACGACTGCCAGCAGAACCCGTCCGAGCCGGGCTGGTACCGGGCGTACGCCCGCAGCAACGGGTCGACGGCGATGGACACGCAGACGGACTTCGCCGTCGCTGTCATGGACTACGTCTACATCTGCGAGGGCTGTGACAGCCGCCAGCAGGCCATCGAGAAACTCGGCCCGCCGCCACAGACCTGCCCCGCGGCAGGCGTCATGCCGAGCGGGACGACCGGAATAACGGACAAGCCGTGGCGCTGTCGGAGCGAGGACGGCACGTACTACCAGCGCGGGGAGGACCCCTCCAGCGGCGGCGGAGGCGGCGGCTCGACGCCGACCGCGACTCCACCGCCAGGCGGCTCGACGCCGACCGCCACGCCGACCCCGGAGCGGAGCGGCCAGTCGACGCCGACGCCCTCCCCCGCCAGCAGTGACCCGGCGACACCGACCGCCACGCCGACCCCGGAGCGGAGCGGCCAGTCGACGCCGACCGCTACGCCGACATCCTCCCCCGCCAGCAGTGACCCGGCGACACCGACCGCCACGTCCGAACCACAGCAGCAGGACCAGCAACAACAGCGCAACCAGCAACAGCAACAGAACCAGCAACAACAGCGCAACCAGCAGCAACAGGACTCGGGGCCGGTGACGCCCACGGCCGGGTCGGGTCCCGGGTTCGGGCTGCTGGCCGCGGTAGGCGGGCTGCTGGCCGTAGCGCTACTGGTCATCCGCCGCGACTGACGGCGCCGTCGCGGCGCCCGCCCGACCATCCGGCCCCGACCACTTCCACTCCGCCGCACGAACCCTTTTGCCCGAGAGCGAACAACCCGCCGGTGTGGCGACGAGTGACGGCCCGGGCTACCTGCGCTTCTTCCCGTACGACCAGCCGTACGACCACCAGCACGACGCGATGGAGACCATCCGCGAGGCCCTGGTCACGGAGCGTGACGTGCTGTTCGAGGGGGCCTGCGGGACGGGCAAGACGCTCGCGGCGCTCGCCCCGGCGCTGGAGTACGGCCGGGCCGCGAACAAGACGGTCGTCATCACGACCAACGTCCACCAGCAGACCCGCCAGTTCATCGAGGAGGCCCGCGCCATCAACACGGGCGAGCCGATCCGGACCGTCGTCTTCCGGGGCAAGGGGTCGATGTGCCACATCGACGTCGACTACAAGGAGTGCCAGGCGCTCCGCGACGCGACCCGCGAGGTGGTCGACCAGGCCGAGGAGGTGGCGGCGCTGGAACAGCAGGCCGCCGAACTCCGGGAGGCCGCGAACGACGAGGACGGCGTGTCCGCGGGCGGGGGGGAAGCGACCGGGGCGGCGGCCGGCGGCGGCGATGTCGCCGAGGCCCGCGCGGCCGTGCTGGACGAACTCCAGTCCGCCGAGGACCAGCTCGACGAGGTGCAGGCCGACGCGACGGTCTGTGACCGCTACCACCGGAACCTGACCCAGGACACGAGCGACTTCTACGACTGGCTGTACGCGGACGTGCGCACGCCCGACGAGATCTACGACGCCGCGCACGAGGCCGGGCTCTGCGGCTACGAACTGCTGAAGGAGGGGATGGAGGGTGTCGACCTCGTCGTCTGCAACTACCACCACCTGCTCGACCCGAACATCCGCGAGCAGTTCTTCCGGTGGCTGGACCGGGACCCGGAGGACATCGTGGCGGTGTTCGACGAGGCCCACAACATCGAGGACGCGGCGCGCGACCACGCCACCCGGACCTGCAACGAGGTGACCCTCTCGAGCGCGCTCGACGAACTCGACGAGACCGACGACTTCCGGGTCGAGGCCGCCGAGCGCGTCGTCCGCGCGTTCCACGACGCGCTCGTGGATGTCTACGAGGCCGGGATGGGCTTCGGCGCCCGCGAGTCACTGGGCGAGGACTGGGAGGACGTGACCATCGACGCCGACACCGGTCGGGACGACCTGACGATGGCATTCCTCGAACGCTACGAGGGCCCGGGCTACAAGCAGGACCTCGAACACGCCTTGAACCTCGCACAGACCCTCGACCAGTCCTATCAGGAGGCGTACAAGGAGGGGGAGACGACGACGCGCAAGGAGTGTCAGACGCTGGCTGCGGCCGCGTTCATCGACGACTGGATGGACGGCTCCGCGGAACCGGGCACGTACCCCGTCGTCAGCGTCCGCCGGACGGAGGCCGGGGTGCGCGGTCGCGCGGAACTGTACACGTGCATCCCGCGGCAGGTGACCGAGCCGCTGTTCGACGACCTCCACGCCTCGGTTCTGATGAGTGCGACGCTCCGGCCGTTCGATGTCCAGCGCGACGTGCTGGGCCTCGACGATCCGGTGACGATGGCCTACGGGCTCCAGTTCCCCGAGGAGCGCCGGCGCACCTTCGCGGTCACCTCGCCCGCGCTGTTCGCCAGCAAGCGCGACGACCCGGGCGTGCAGTCGACCGTGGCGGGGACCATCGAGGACGCCGTGCGGTTCACGCCGGGCAACACGCTCGTCTTCTGTCCCTCGTACGCCGAGGCCGAGCGCTACTACGACCGCGTCGGGACCGATTCGACGCCGTACCTCGACCGGCCCGGCGAGCGCGCCGAGGACCTGCGCGAGCGGTTCACCGCGGGCGACGACGGTGTCCTGTTCACCTCGCTGTGGGGCACGCTCGCCGAGGGGGTGAGCTACGACGGTGACGACGCCCGCACCGTCCTCGTCGTGGGGGTGCCGTACCCCCATCTCGACGACCGGATGGAGGCCGTCGAGGAGGCGTTCGCGGGCGCATTCGGCAGCGAGGACCAGGGCTGGCGCTACGCCGTCGAGATCCCCACCGTGCGGAAGACCCGACAGGCACTCGGGCGGGTCGTCCGCTCGCCGGAGGACTTCGGGGTGCGGGCCCTGGTTGACGAGCGGTACGCCCGTTCACGAGCCGGCGACCTGGGCCAGTACTCCGTCCACGACACGTTCCCCGAGGAGGAGCGCGAGGAACTCGTGGACGTGGCGCCCGAGAAGCTGAAGTTCGCGATGCTGAACTTCTACCAGGAGATGGGCGCGTACGACGACGAGCCGCCGCGGCCGTGACCGAACTCCGGGAGAATCGGCCGTGGATGTCGGTCTCGAAGCCAACCCACCCCTTCGGAACCCTTTTAGACGAACCCGGGCCACGTAGTGGTAATGAGTGACCTCACGGAGGAGTATCAACTGGAGTACTTCCGGGAGGAGGGGTTCGTCCGGCGGGAGTGTCCGGAGTGTGGCGACCACTTCTGGACACGCGACGAGGACCGCGACCTCTGCGGTGAACCCCCCTGCGAGGAGTACGGCTTCATCGACGATCCCGGGTTCGAGGAGGAGCTCTCCCTCTCGGAGATGCGCGAGGCGTTCCTCTCGTACTTCGAGGGCCACGACCACGAGCGCATCGAGCCGTACCCGGTCGCGGCGAACCGCTGGCGCGACGACGTGTTGCTGACACAGGCCTCCATCTACGACTTCCAGCCGCTCGTCACGAGCGGGAAGACGCCGCCGCCGGCCAACCCGCTGTGTATCTCTCAGCCCTGCATCCGGATGCAGGACATCGACAACGTGGGCAAGACGGGGCGCCACACGATGGCGTTCGAGATGATGGCCCACCACGCGTTCAACGCCCGCGAGGACATCGAGGACCCCGACCAGTACGCCTACGAGGGCGAGGTCTACTGGAAGGACCGCACCGTCGAGCTCTGCGAGGGGCTGTTCGAGGAGCTCGGCGCCGATATCGAGGAGATCACCTACATCGAGGACCCGTGGGTCGGCGGCGGCAACGCCGGGCCCGCCATCGAGGTCATCTACAAGGGTGCCGAGCTGGCGACGCTCGTCTTCATGTCGATGGAGCAGGACCCCGAGGGCGAGTACGAACTGAAGGACGGCAACCGGTACAGCCCGATGGACACGTACATCGTGGACACGGGCTACGGGCTGGAGCGGTGGACCTGGATGAGCCAGGGCACGCCCACCGTCTACGAGGCCGTCTACCCCGAGACCATCGACTTCCTCAAGGCAAACGCCGGCATCGAGCACACCGAGGCCCAGGAGGACCTCGTCCACCGGGCCGCCAAACTGGCGGGCCGGATGGACATCGACGAGGCCGAGGATATGGAGACTGCTCGCCGCGAGATCGCCGAGCGCCTCGACGTCGAGGTCGAGCGGCTGGAGACGCTGATGGAGCCGCTGGAGGAGCTCTACGCCATCGCCGACCACTGCCGCACCCTCGCCTACATGCTGGGCGACGGCATCGTCCCCTCCAACGCGGGGACGGGCTACCTGGCGCGGATGGTCCTGCGGCGGACGAAGCGACTCGTCGACAGCGTCGGCGTCGACGCCCCGCTGGACGAACTCGTGGACATGCAGGCCGAGCGCCTGGGCTACCGGAACCGCGACACCGTCCGGGACATCGTCCGGACGGAGGTCGAGAAGTACCGCGAGACGCTCGAACGCGGCGGGCGCCGTGTCGAGCAACTCGCCGAGGACTACGCCGAGCGCGACGAGCCCATCCCCCTGGAGGAGGTCATCGAGCTGTACGACAGCCACGGCATCCAGCCGGACATGGTCGAGGAGATCGCGGTCCAGCGCGGCGCCGACGTGGAGGTCCCCGACGACTTCTACTCGCTGGTCGCCTCGCGCCACGGCGGCGGGACGGCCTTCGACGACGACTCGGAGGGTATCGACGAGCAGGTCGCGGACCTGCCCGAGACGGACAAGCTGTTCTACGAGGACCAGGACCGCACGGAGTTCGAGGCCGTCGTCCTGGATGTCATCGAGCGTCCCGACGCGGGCGAGGAGGGCGAGACGCTGTACGACGTGGCGCTGGACCAGACGATGTTCTACCCGGAGGGCGGTGGTCAGCCGGCCGACACCGGCACCCTCTCGACCGAGGACGTCACCGCCGAGGTGCGCGACGTACAGGAGGTCGACGGCGTGGTCCTCCACCGGACCGACGCCGACCCCGGCAAGGGTGAGTTCGTCCGCGGGCAGGTCGACGGGACTCGCCGCCGTCGGCTGATGGCCCACCACACCGCGACGCACGTCATCGGGCACGCCGCTCGCGAGGTGCTGGGCGACCACATCCGGCAGGCCGGGGCGCAGAAGGGGACCGACTCCTCGCGGCTGGACGTGACCCACTACGACCGCATCGACCGCGAGCAGGTCAAGGCCATCGAGCGGGTCGCGAACGACATGGTCCGCGAGAACCTCTCCGTGAAACAGGAGTGGCTCGACCGGAACGACGCGCAGGCGAAGTACGGCTTCGACCTGTTCCAGGGGGGTATCCCCGCCGGCACGGAGGTCCGGGTCATCACCGTCGGCGAGGACGTGCAGGCCTGCGCGGGTACCCACGTCGAGCGGACCGGCGAGATCGGCGCCATCAAGGTCCTCGGCACGGAGCGGGTCCAGGACGGGGTCGAGCGGCTCGTCTTCGCAGCCGGCGACGCCGCCGTCGAGGCCACCCAGCGCACGGAGGATGCCCTCTACGACGCGGCCGACACGCTCGACGTGGACCCGCAGGAGGTCCCCGACACGGCCGAGCGGTTCTTCGTCGAGTGGAAAGAGAGGGGCAAGCGCATCGACGAGCTGAAAGAGCAGCTCGCCGAGGCGCGTGCCCAGGGTGGCGAGTCCGGCGAGGAGGTCGACCTCGGCGAGACGACCGCGGTCGTCCAGCGGCTCGACGCCGACATGGACGAACTCCGCGCAACCGCGAACGCGCTGGCCGAGGAGGGGAAGGTGGCCGTCATCGGCTCCGGCATCGACGGCGCCACGTTCGTCGTCGCCGTCCCGGACGCTGTCGGCATCAACGCCGGCGAGGTCGTCGCCGACCTCGCGGGGCGTGTCGGCGGTGGCGGAGGTGGTCCGCCGGACTTCGCGCAGGGTGGTGGTCCCGACGCCGATGCGCTGGACGACGCGCTGGCCGCGGCGCCCGACGTGCTCCGGCAGAAGCTGGAGGCCTGAGCGGCTCCGCGACCCCGATTACAGCTCGTCGACCGCAGGGAGCACCGCGGCAGCGACGACGCCGTAGACGACGTGCCACAGCAGGCTCGGGAGCGCGAAGTTGGGCAGCGGCGGCTGGGCCGGCGAGCCGACCACGGACAGCCAGGCCGGCATCACCAGCGCCGCGAGCACGACCCACGTCACGACGCCCCAGACGACGCCTGCACCGAGGAGCGTCCCCCGCGAGTCGCCGATGTCCGCCACGCCGACCAGGCCGGCGAAGGCGACCCCGAGGACCGCGCCGTGCGAGAGGTGGACGACGAGTCCGGCCGCTCCGTTGGGGGGCGGTGCGAGCCCGTAGAGGCTCGGAATCGCGACCTCGATCGGGACGGGATTCATCATCAGCATCACGGCGGCCATGACGGCGCCCCCGACAACCCCGGCGACGACGCCGCCTTTCCACGACGGTGCTTCGATATCGGTCAGTCCGGTGGCGTTCGCGGTCTGTGTCTCTGCCATCGGCCGCCGGTTCCGCTGGTTCCCTGTTAGTGGCACCGCGGCTGCGTGGATGGGCATCACGGTCACATTCGCGCACACGGGCGCGAGCGCGCCGGAGACGCACGAGCGCCGGCATCGGCGGGTCGGTGCCGTCGGCGTGTGACGTGGCGATGCCCGCTCACCTGTGCTCCCGGTTCGGGGACACCGTGCATGGGGTGGTGACACGGGTGATTCTAGGTGAATCCGAGGTAACGGCGGGATTTATTCCAGTCTCGCCGGTAGTACCGGGCACAGATGGACACGCCCGCTTCCGACCCCGACCCCGGCCGGTTCCGCGAGCTGATGATCGACGACGAGCCGGGCGTCACGGACGTGATGGCCTGTGTCTTCGGTATCCAGAGCCACGAGGCCCGGACCTATCTCACGCTGCTGGAGACCCCAGGGAGCACGGTCGCCGAGCTGGCTGATACGCTGGACCGCGACCGCTCGAACGTGAACCGCTCGCTCGCGACGCTCCGCGAGAAGAACCTCGCAACCCGCGAACGCCGCCTGCTCGACTCGGGCGGGCACGTCTACCAGTACACCGCCACGCCACTGGAGGAGGCCCGTGAACTGATGCACGAGACGCTCGATGAGTGGACCGACTACGTCCACGAGCGCATCGACGAGTTCGGGCCCGACGACGGGGACATCGAGCGGTAGAACCGGCCGGTCCACCAGTCCGACCAGGCGGACCTGGCGCTCCAGCGCCGCCTGCGCTCGAAACACCTCCCGAACGCGTCACGGGACCGTCGCGCCGAGCCGGTCGAGGTAGCGGTCCGTGAACCGACGGGCGGCGTCGCGGTCGAACTGCTGCTGGCTGTAGCGGGTGACCAGCCGCACGTCGCCGTCCAGGGTCGCGACGCCGAAGCCGACGCCGAGCGGCATCATCGACGGGGGCGAGAACCACAGGTCCGTCGCGTCGCCGTCGCCGCCCAGTGCCCGGAGTTCGGGAGCCCGCCCCAGGTTCGAGAGGACGGCGCTGTCGACGAAGCGGTACTGCGTCGCGCCGAGCAGCCCCGGGACGAGGCGCTTGATGCCGACCGGGAGGTTCGATGAGAGCGGGCCCAGCGCATCCGTGACCCAGCCGGCGCCGTCGTGGCGCTTGTGCCGGCTGGTCTGCTCGACGACGCGTTCGACGGCCGCACCCGGACTCGTGCGGTGGCGCGGCTTCGTGTCGATGCTCACGAACGGGGCGTACATCCCGACCGTCTCGTAGAACCACTCCGGCGGCCGGGCGTTGACCGGCATCATCAGGCTGATGCGGTCGCGCTCCTCGCCGTGGCTGGCGTTCCAGCCGTCGATGGCGAGGTGGAGCGCCGCGAGGAAGCAGTCGTTGACCGACACGCCATCCGGCCGGTTCCCCACGACCGCCGCGACGAGGTCGTCGTCCAGTTCCCGATGGACGAACCCCCAGCCGGAGTCGTCCGTCCCGCCGTCGACGGCAATACGGGTCGGCTCGTCCAGTGCGTCCGGGAGCCGACCCAGTCCCTCGGCAAGGCGGGTCCCGGCCTCGGCGAGCGAGCTCGGGCCGTTCTCGGCCAGCACGGCACGGGATTCGGCCAGCCCCACGGGGTCCTCGTCGATGGGGCCGCCGCGGTAGGCCTGACAGATCGAGCGCGCGAGCCGGAGCGTCCCGACGCCGTCCATCGCGACGTGGCTCCCGCAGACCATGAGCCGGTCGCCGCCGTCGATACCGCCGCCGCGGGCCAGCGCGACCCGGAACGGCGGCGACTCGCGGAGTTCGACGCGGGGGCTGTAGAACCGCGTCCGGAGGTCGGCCAGCGCCCCGGCATCGGCCGCCTCGGTCCGCTTCAGCGGGACCGTGTCGGGCTCGTCGGGGATCTCCCAGACGTACTCGTCGTCGAGGGCGCCGTAGTCGCGCAGACGCGCCCGTGCGAGCGGGTGCGCCGCCGCGGCCGCCTCGACGGCGTCGTACAGGCGCTCGCCGTCCAGACTGGCCGCCGAGCCGATCTCGATCTGGACGTTCCAGGGTTCGAGTTCCTCCTCGAGGTGGAACACGGCCTCGTCCAGCGGGGTGAACGGGACCGTCTCCGTCATCGGTCCCCCCTCCGACGGTTGCCGTTTCGTGGTACTCGATTCCGACTGGAGACACTGTGAGACGATTCAGGACGAATCCTTCGTCGGTTCATACTCGTTTCTACGGGGCGACCACGGTAGGTGGTCCCCCGCAGTTGTGAGGTGGGGTATTATACCCCGGACGGGCGGTGGCTGGCGCGCCGGCTCACGGGAGGTCGGGCATCGAGAGAAGCGCCGTCGAGAGAAGCGGTCTCTCGTGGGCGTTACTGCCCGGCGGCGAGGTCGGCCTCGACCTCGTCGAACAGGTCGACGACGAGGCCCTCGATCTCCTCGCGGATCTCGCGGACGCGCTCGATGTTCTGGCCGTGTGGGTCCGCGAGCGCCCAGTCCCGGGCCTCGACGCCCTCGGGGAGCGACAGCGTCGAACAGCCCATCGTCGCCACGACATCGCACTCGGCGAGCTCCGCGTCGGTGACCGCACGCGGCGTGCGGTCCGAGAGGTCGATGTCGAGTTCGCGCATGGCCTCGACGACCTCCGGGTGGACCGCGTCGGCGGGGTCGGTCCCGCCGGTGACGATATCGACCTCGTCCGCCAGCCCGCGGCGTGCGCGCTCGCGCTCGGCGAAGGCGGCCGACATCTGCGACCGGCCGGCGTTCTGCACGCAGACGAAGCCCAGCGTCCGGCGGCTCATGCCGGCACCTCCCGGGTCCGGTCGAGCGCGTCCAGCAGTGCGGTCGCGCGGTCGGTGGCGCGGTAGTAGCGCCAGCGGCCCGCCTTCCGACGCTCGACCAGCCCGGCGTCGGCCAGCGAGGAGAGCGCGTGGCTCACCGCGGATTCGGAGACATCGACGAGCGGCGCGAGTTCACAGACACAGCGCTCGCCCCCCGCGGCGAGCAGCCGGGTCAGTCGGTAGCGCGTCTCCCCGCCGAGTGCCTGGAGCGCCGTCAGGTCGCCGCCGGGCGCGGTGGTCTCGCGCTCCAGCGTCCGGAGCTCCGCCACCCGGTCCTCCACATCACCCTCACAGCACTCCCCCAGCTGGTCGCCCAGCAACCGCCGGAGCCGCTCGGTGTCGACCACGGGTTCGGCATCGGCCATATTCTCGATTGAGCAAGTCTTCAGATAATTCTTCCGTGACCCGCCTCGACGGTCACGGCGGGACTCCGAGTCGATGTGGGACTGTCGCCAGCCTATCGTCGTGGCTGTCGCTAGGGCGCTCGAAGAACTCCGGAGGAACGGCCGCGGTATCCGTTATTTCCCGCGCCGACGGTCGGCGCCGAGACTGGGCTTCGTGTGCTCGGTGCCCTTGCCACGACCCTGCTGGCCGCGACCCTTCTGCCCCGCGGAGGTTCGCCCGCGGTAGGCGCGCCCGCGCTGGCTGCTGTCGCAGATCCAGTTCAGGTCGTCGTCGTTCTCGATGGCGGGGTGCTCGGGGTCCACGAGGATGACCTCGTGCCACTTCTTCGAGCCGTCCTCACCGACCCAGTAGGAGTTCAGGACCCGCAGGTTCCGGAACTTCCGGCCAGCGCGCTCCTCGGCGATACGCTGGATGGATTTCCGGCGGGTGATCTTGTTCACACCCTGGCGCTTCGAGCGCCGGCCGGCCTTGAACCGCTGCTTGCGCGCCCCGCCCTTCCGGACGGCGACGCGGGCCACGACGATACCCTGCTTTGCCTTGTAGCCCAGCGAGCGCGCGCGGTCGAGCCGCGTGGGCCGCTCGATGCGCTCGATGGCGCCCTGGTCGCGCCACTCCTGCTGGCGCTGCCACTGCAGTTCCGCGAGCTTGCCCTCCTTCGGGGAGTTCCAGGCCTCCCGGATGTGCGAATAGAAGCTTCGTGTCATGTGTGTCACCGCGGGCGTTGCGTGGTTCAGCCCATTGGCGGCTGCGCCGCCTCTCCGGGGGCTTCGCCCCCGCTGGCCACATTCCATCCTGCCGTAGCAGGTGCCCGTCGGTGCCCGCGACCGACGAGTTACTCCCCTCTTTTCGACTGCTGTCCCTAAGGGCTTCGGAACGCGGTCGTGCGTGCGACGTGGCCGCAGGCAGAGAGAGCCGGATGTAGAGATGCTGGCGGTGCTGTTGAAACCTCTGCTGCCTGATAGTACAGGCGCAATCGATCCGTGCTATGCACTCAGCAACCGAAGGACGACAGGCGGTCTGCGATCAGTTCGAGCGTACTGGGCACCGTAGCGTACAGAGCGCCCTCGGTGAACGGGTCCAAAGGAATTTGACGTATCCACCAGTACAGGACTCATGGGCAGTCACGCCACGCTTCCGGGCTATGCGGAGCGAGACGACGAACCGGCTAACAGGGACGGAGGGAGACTCGGCGACCTCCTATCCGGGCGGCTGGAGGATGTCGATATCGATTCGGTCGAGGCCGTCCGGGACGTGCGCGAGCGCCGATGAAGCTGTTCGTCGATACGAACGTTTTCGTAGCCAGCCTCACCGGCGAACCCGCTCGCGGAGAGGTCGCGACCGAACTGCTGAACGAGAACCACGAGTTCTGCACGTCGATCCTGAACCTGATGGAGGTGCGATCGGTGATGACGAAGAAGAAACAGGTGGAACAGGACCGGGTCGAAGACGTGATCTCGGATATCTACCACCGGGTGGATATCTACGCACCGGAGATAAGTGACCAGATCGCGGCGTACACGCTCCAGCAGGACACACTCCTGTATACGCTCGACTGTGTGCTCCTCGCGTTGGCCGATGACATCGACGCGACGTTGACCACGTTCGACGGGGAACTGCTCGACAATGGCGCTGTTGCTCCGTCGGAACTGCTAGCCTAACCCCTCCCGTACATCACACAGTGGAGGCCATCTGATACAACCACTCACTGCTCTACCGTCCGTGGGCTACTTCACTCGCGAGAACCCCCATCCAGAAACAACCCATTTATGTTAGTTATAGCCCACATTATCCAGGAAAATCTGTTTTAGAACACAAACCCGAGATGTGTGGTGGGCGGACTAGTACAACAACGTCTCGGTCCCTTCCACCATATACAGCGTCCGCGCGGCGATGTTGACGGCGTGGTCGCCGACGCGCTCGATGTCCCGCACTGTCAGCAGCAGTCGTCGGACGCCGGCCATCAGGTCGTCTCCCATCTCGTGGCCGACCTCGCGGCCGACGAGATCCTCCATGACGAGGCCGGCGACGCGCTCACAGAGCCCGTCGAGTTCGTCGTCCTGGTCCGCGACCGCGCGGCAGGCAGCGGCGTTGCCGGCCGCGTAGGCGTCCAGCGCGCGGTCAAGCATCTCCGCGGCGATGCCGGTGAGGTCGTCGACGTTCACCTCGGGGAGGTAGTCCTCGCGTTTGTCGCGGGCGCGCTCGGCGAGGTTGACCGCGAGGTCGCCGATGCGTTCGATGTCGGTGAGAATCTTGAACGAGGAGGCGACGAACCGGAGGTCACCGGCGACGGGTTGCTGGAGGGCGAGCAGGTCGATACAGCGGGATTCGAGGTCGAGGTAGCGCCGGTTGACCGTCGCGTCACCATCGATGACGGCGCGGGCGGCCTCGGTGTCGTTCTCGACGAGCGCGACCGCGGCCCGCTCGAACCCTGCCAGCACCGTGCGGCCCAGCTCGACGATAGCATCGCGGAGGTCGTCGAGTTCGGCCTGGAACTCCTCGCGGGGCACGTCAGCCGAACTTCCCGGTGATGTAGTCCTCGACGCGCTGGCTCTCCGGGTTCTCGAATATCTGGTCGGTGTCGCCGTACTCGACCAGCTCGCCGCCCGTGAGGAAGACTGCCGTCTGGTCGGAGATGCGGGCGGCCTGCTGCATGTTGTGGGTGACGACGACGACCGTGTAGTCCTCGGACAGCTCCTCGATGAGGTCCTCGATCTTCGAGGTGGCGACGGGGTCCAGCGCGGAGGCCGGCTCGTCCATCAGGATGACCTCTGGGTCGACGGCGAGACAGCGCGCGATGCAGAGGCGCTGCTGTTGCCCGCCGGAGAGGCCGATGGCGTTGTCGTCGAGGCGGTCGCTCACCTCGTCCCACAGCGCCGCCTGCCGGAGCGAGCGCTCGACGAGTCGGTCCTCCTCCGCTTTCTCGTCACGCCCGAGGAGCCGGGCGAGCAGGCCGCGCTCGATGTCGCCGTGCTTGCGCGGGCCGTAGGCGATGTTGTCGCGGATGGATTTGGGGAACGGGTTCGGCGACTGGAACACCATCCCGACGCGCTTGCGGAGCTCGACCAGGTCGGTGCCGTCCTGGTAGATATCCTGCCCGTCGATGGCGACCCGGCCGTCCGTCCGGGCGATGTTGATGCGGTCGTTCATGCGGTTGATGCTCCGCAGGAACGTCGACTTCCCACAGCCCGAGGGGCCGATGAGCGCCGTCACGGACTCCTCGGGGATATCCATCGAGACGCTCTGGATGGCGTGGTCGTCGCCGTACCAGACATCGAGGTCTTCGACGGAGATCTTCGGCTCGCCGTCGAAGCTGTAGTCGGTCCACTCCGCCTGAACCTCCTCCTCGGTCTCGCCGTCGGTCGTGGTCGAGCCCCCGGCGTCGATGCCGGCGGTGCTCTCGTCCAGTTCTCCCGTCTCCATCTCGCTGTCGGTGAGTGATGATTCGCTCATTGGTTGAGTTTCCTCCGGAAGTAGACCCGCGACGCGATACCGACCGCGTAGAAGCTCAGCACCACGAGCAGCAACACGAGCGCCGTCCCCCAGGCGAAAGCCATGTTCTGGTCGAGTCCGGCGCTGATGACGGCGTACAGCTGGTAGGGCAGCGCCGACGAGGACTGCACGAGGTCGATGGTCGGGGCAGCCACGAACGGGAACGAGCCCGTGAAGTGGAACGACCCCTGGACGACCCTCGCTGCCGCGCTGGGGAACGGGTCGGACACCATCACCAGCAGGATGGGCGCCGTCTCGCCGGCGATGCGGCCGACGCCGAGGATGATGCCCGTGATGACCCCCGGTAGCGCCGCCGGCAGGACGACGCTCTTGATGGTCTCCCACTTGCTCACGCCCAGCGCCGCCGAGGCGTCACGGTAGGCGTCGGGGACGCTCTTGAGCGCCTCGCGCGAGGTGATGACCACCAGCGGGAGCAGCATGAACCCGAGCACGAGCTGGCCCGCGAGGATGGAGGTCGTGTTCCCGAGCCGCGGAACGAGGAAGGCGAGCCCGAACAGGCCGTAGACGATGCTCGGCGTCGACCAGAGCCCGTTGGTCGAGACCTCGACGAGCCCGGTGAACCGGCCCTGCTCGGCGTACTCCGTGAGGAAGACGGCCGCCCCGACCCCGAGCGGCACCGCGAACGTCACCGCCCCGAGCACCAGCCAGAACGTCCCCACGATGGCCGGCAGGACGCCGTTGATATCGTTCGTCAGCGCGACCCCCTCCATCACGAACGGCCAGTAGAACCAGATGACGGGCCCGCTGATGACGACGTACTCCTCGATGGGCGGGAAGTAGAACCAGGTCCAGGGCTGGACGAACAGCCCGTAGCGGATGCCACGGGTCATCGGAGCGAACCCCTTCATGAGCACGAACGCGACCAGCCCCACCAGCAGCGCGGCCATCCAGGCCGCGTTCGCGCCGATGAGGAGGTACGCGCCGAGCTGTCGCCCCCGGCTCCCGAAGCCACCGTACGCCTTCGCGGCGGTCCAGGCGGCCAGGAGGCCGGCGACGGCCGCCAGCAGCGGGATGGCCACCTCGGCGTACAGCGTCGCCGAGAGGTCACCGATGGGCCACGACCAGCCCGGACCGACCAGCCCCGACAGCATGGTCAGCCCGGAGACGACGGCGACGCTCCCGGGGACGAGCGTGCTGCCGAGGTCCTCGCGCGGGAGGACCGTGGCCGCGCCCGCGCCGACTCCGACGAGCAGTGCCGTCACCGGCCAGGCCGTCGCGAGGCCGAGCGCGAACGCACCGACGAGTCCCCCGACGACGAGGCCGAACAGCGCGAAGACGCCGCCGGCGAGCAGCCCGGCGCTCCGACTCGGGTCGGTCGCCACGAGCCCCGTCCGCGAGGCCGCACCGATACCGAGTACCCCGGCACCCAGCACCAGCAGGCCGGCCCCGAGGAGCGTGGCGAACGGGACGCCAGCGACGGTCGCGCCGACCGGGACGACCCCGAACAGCCCGACGAGGCCCCCGACGACCAACAGGAGCGAGAGGGCGACGAGCCCCCCACCGGCCAGTTCCAGCGTCGACGATTCCGTCGCGACGAGTGCGCGTGTGTCCGTACTCATTGTCGCCCTCCGAGCTTGCGCTCCATGCGAACCTCGACGTACTGCGAACCGATGGAGAGCGTCATCACCGTCACGAACAGGACCACGCCGGCCGCGAACAGGACCGACATCTGGAGGCCGCTGGCGTTGCCGTACTGGCTGGCGATGAGGCTGGTCAGCGTGACGGTGTTGCCGAAGACGTCGTACAGCGGGTCCGGCAGGTCGGCGATGTTGGCGAGGATGACCGTCGCGGCCATCGTCTCCCCCACCGCCCGGCCGACGCCGAGGATGACCGCCGCGGAGACACCCGAGAACGAGGTCGGGACGGTGACGCTCTTGATGGTCTGCCAGTCGGTCGCGCCGAGCGCGAGCGAGCCGTCCTTCATGCTGTCCGGGACGCTGGTGATGGCGTCCTCGGCCACCGAGATGACCGTCGGCAGCGCCATCACGCCGACGACGAGGCCGACGGCGAGCAGGCTCCCGAACACGGGCATGTCGAACTGGTCGAACAGGTACTGACTCAGGACGACCAGCCCGAGGAAGCCGTAGACGATGGAGGGGATGCCCGCCAGCACCTCGACGGCAGGCTTGAGCAGTTCCCGGACCCAGCCGGGCGCGATCTCGGCGAGGAACAGGGCGCCCGCGATGCCCAGCGGCCCGGCGATGAGCATCGCGATGAGCGTCGTCAGCAGTGTGCCCCATATCATCGGGACCAGCGAGTAGCCCGCCGCGCCGTACTCCGTTCCGGTGAACATGTCGATGCCGAGTTCGCCGAATGCGGGGAACGACCGGATGAGGAGGTAGACGGTGATGAGCCCGAGGATGAGGACCGTCGAGACCGTCGTGAGGAACATCAGGAACCGCGCGGTCGACTCCTGGTATCGGAGCCAGCCGTAGCCGATGACGGCGACGAACGCCAGCAGCGGGTAGAGGGTGAGTGCCGGCGCGACGAGGAACGCGACCAGCGCCGCGGCGATGGTGACGCCGCCGACGCTCCCGACGAGTTTCAGCCCGTGGTCGGCGTCGCGGACCCGGTCGAGGCGACTCGTGTGGGTACTCATTGGTCCGGGAGCTTGTCGAGTTCTTCTTGCTGCCGTTCGTCGGTCAGCTTCGAGTAGCCCGCGAACGCGACGAAGTTCTGCTGGCCGAAGTCACTGATGAGCATGTGCAGGAACGCCGCCTCCTTCTTCGAGGTGCCCTCCCAGGTGTAGCAGTGGAGGTCACGCGCGAGCGGGTACCCGGGGTCAGAGAGGTTCTCTCCGGGGGTGTAGGTGGTCCCCTCGAACGTCAGTGAGATGGCCGGCGCCGCCTGCTGGTCGACGAACGCGAGCGCCATGTAGGCGATAGCGTTGTCCGACCGGGAGACGGTGGCTTTCACCTGCTGGTTCTGCCCACGCCGGATGTCGACGCCGGACATGTCGGCGTCGGGCGACCCAAGCAGGTTCGCGCGGAAGGCGGTGTCCGTCCCCGAGCCGACGGAGCGACCGATGGCCTGGATCTCCCGGTCCGGGCCGTCGTACGCGTCGATCTCGCTCCACGAGGTGACATCGCCGCGGTAGATGGCCCGGACCTGTTCGCCGGTGAGTTCCGTGACGCCCGCGTCGTAGATCTCCTTGCTGACGACGATGGGCTGGGCGTCGACGCCGACGACGTGGTTCGTGAACTTCGAGAGCTCCTCCTCGGACCTCTCGGGGAACTCCGCGGCGACCGGCGCCGAGGCGTTCCCGATGTCCACCTGTCCGGCTTCGACCTTCTCCAGGCCGGTACCGGAGTGACTCAGGCCGACCGAGACGCGGAACGGCGGCG